>WNFR01001249.1_pt1 | contig 36287 bp, 34 predicted proteins | sample 5400221 | NCBI WGS metagenome assembly WNFR01 (sample SAMN13153357, study PRJNA577476) | soil metagenome | isolation source: 40 cm soil under Madrone tree | place: USA:California | collected 2016-06-14 | reverse complement strand
CTCCCTCATGTCATCCATACGGACGAAGAGTGCGAGCGTCTCACAAACGAACTGCTGCGTCTTGACGAACGTGAAGATCTTTCGCCGGAGGAATCGGAACTTGCCGAATTGCTGACCGTGCTGATTGACGAGTATGAGGAGCGCCGCTATCCAATTCGGAACGCGAGCCCGCAGCAAACGCTTCAGCATTTGATGGAGGCACGCAAGTTGACACAGAAAGACCTCTGGAAGATTTTCGGCTCGAAAGGAGTTGCTTCCGAAGTGTTTCATGGCAAGCGTTCTATAAGCAAAACGCAGGCCAAGAAGCTCGCCGCGTTTTTCCATGTCAGCGCAGAGCTTTTCATTTAGAGAATTCCGGAAGCGCCATAAAGGAACGATCCACCAGGATTCAGCCGCCCGCCCTGGGCATGAATTCGGTAATTCATTCGCACGCCTCAACTTACACGTTTACTATTGACAAACGTCCAGACCTGTGGTATGGTTACGTGTGTTATCTGGAACGAACCTCGCTGCCCCCTCCCGCCGCCGCAGCCCTAACCCTCGACCCTTCAAGAGCTTGCAGCCTCTTTGTCGCTCTCAAAAAAGTCAACTCCTTTGGAATCAAGCAAATCCAGCCTCTTTTGCCAAAACACCCGGGGTGGGGGTACCCCCGCAAAAACCGCCCCGTAGAATCAGCAACTTACAGCCTCTTGTTTCCGGATCTGGTTATGACTCAGTTACTAAGCCAGTCCTCCGTGCTCTCCGTGCCGGAGCCGGCCCCGACCCCGTCGGGGTGGCAATCGGAATTTCTCGGCCACTTTTTCTCGCCACTCGTCACTCGCCACTCGCCACTTTCCGTCCGCCGGGAGACAGCAATATGACGGAGAGTTCACATTTGCCGGACAACAGACTTTGTGGATTGGGCCAACCTCTTCGCAGCAGGATGCGAGGTGCTCAGCAACGCGCTTCGCCTGCGGGGAGGAACACCTTGAAGACAAAAGAGATTGTTTGCGCAAACCGCGCAGAGAAATCCGGAATTATGCGGCAGGCGCTGAGAATAGGACTGGGAATTTGCCTGACAACATTTTGGGCGAGTTCTGCTCTTGCGCAGTATGGAGGCGGAGGAATGGGGACGGGTACGGGTGCACCCGGCACGCCGGGATACGTTGCTCCGAAGAGCGGATACGGATCGGGCAAAGCGATCGGGATTGGAGTAGGCGCGGCAGCGGCAGGCGCCACTACGTTATTTCTGGTGATGCATCACCGCGGCGTGGTGACCGGCTGCGTGCGCCAGACAGACGACGGCTTGCGCCTTGTGGACGAGAAGAAGAATAAGTCGTACGCGCTGGAGCCGGGAATCGTAAGCGTAAAGGCGGGCGAGCGCGTGCAGCTGAAGGGCAAGAAGTCGAGCGCAAACGGTGGCGCCCAGATGTTTGAGCCGACAAAGGTCGTCAAGAATCTGGGCAGCTGCAGCGCGGAAGCAGCTCACTAGGGAAGTTAGCAGTTATTTCGCACTGGATCGGCTAGCTCTATTTTGCCGCCGGAAATTTGGGAGGAATGTCCGCGTAACCTGGCGCGGCGGCGAGAAGATTTTGCGAGAGATCGGCTTTGGTCTCGCCGAGCGACCAGCGGATGCCGCCTGCGAGGAGATTAACAAAGAAGGCATTCTCCCAATTTTCCGGACGGTCACCCATGGCGGTAAAGAACACGCGGCCTTTGCCGTGCATGCGTGCCCAGGTGACGGGGTAAGGGCGGCGCTGGTAGCACTCATTCTTGAGCATGCTGGTGTCGACCGTTGCGATGACGTGAATGTCGGTCGCGAAATCTTTCAATGAGTACCATTCTTCGTTGAAAGAGACCGGCGACTGGACGCCCGCGAGGCCGGGGAACGACGGATCGTTGATGATGATGTTGGCGGTCTGCAGACGCGGGTCGCGTCCGTGCACAATGAATTCGCCGCCGAGCATGCGCAGATATGGATCGGATTGGGCGCCGTGAGCGACATAGCGATTGGATAAATCGGCGGGATCCGGCGGGGTGTGGAACGTATCGCTGGCAGCATGGCAGCCGGCGAATCCAAGACCTTGCTCGATGGAGCTGAGCAGCGTTTGCTTGCCGGCGGGCGACATCGGAGGATTTTTGTCGGTGCCAGACTGCGTGAGATCGCCGGTGGTGAAAAAGAAGACAGCTTGGTGCGCGTGAAGATCGCTTGAATCGAAGATGCGGCCGTCTTTAGAGCAAGTCACGTCGAATCCGTTCTTGTTGCCGAGCTCCGTGACGGTGGTTTCGACGATGCTGAGCTTGCCGTCCTTGCGCTTTACTACCTCGTGTTCAAAGCCCGAGGATTTGGTGAAGACGAGCAGGGACTTCTTGGATGCACCGAACGATCGATGCGAAAGCGCCAATCCGGCCGTAGAGGTGGTTAGCGCTGCGGTGGTCAGGGTGCGGAGAAACTCGCGGCGGTCCGGTCGTTGCGTCATGTATGCCCTCAATGTGGATGAAAGTCGGTTCGTGCACCGGCATCATACAACCGAATCGGCGCCAGACAGAGGCCGCAGTAGCCAAAGTCGCATCGGTCGAGTGGATCGATTGCGAGCCACTTGGAACTTGCAATGGCTGGAATTGTCGAGTCGTCCTGCCTGTTGGCCTAAAGGGCAAATCGGAACTTTACGCATGTTAGTTCCGGGTGGGCGGCTTGGAATCGGAAGCCACAACCGTGTTCGACGAATTGTCGCGATAGTGTTTCTCGTAGTATGAGAGGTATTCACCCGAACGAACGTCAGAAATCCACTTGCTATTGTCCTTATACCATTCGATGGTCTGGCGGACGCCATCTTCCAATGAGATTGCCGCCTTCCAGCCTAGTTCCCTTCCGATTTTTCCGGAATCGAGCGCGTAGCGGCGATCATGGCCGGGACGGTCGTTCACATGCCGAAGGAGGCTCTCCGGCTTGCCCGTTATACGGAGCAGCCGCCGGGCCATGGTGAGATTCTCTTCCAGATGCGATCCGCCGATGTTGTAGACCTCGCCGATTTTGCCTCGTTCGAGAACCGCGAGAATTCCGCGGCAATTATCTTCCACGTGCAGCCAGTCGCGCTGCTGTTTGCCGTCGCCGTAGATCGGGAGCGGCTTGTCATCGAGCGCATTTGTGATCATCAGCGAAAGGAATTTTTCGGGGAACTGGTATGGGCCGTAATTGTTCGAAGAGCGCGTGATAAGACCGGGAAATTTGTAGGTGCGCACGTAGGAGAGGACCAGAAGGTCCGAGGCCGCCTTGGAAGCGGAATAGGGACTGCTCGGCCGGAGCGGTGAGTCTTCACAGGCGAAGGTGTCTGGAGGGAGGTCGCCATAAACTTCATCGGTGGAAATGTGAACGAAGCGCGATACGGCGAGCCTGCGAGCGACCTCAAGCAGGGTGAAAGCTCCAGTGACGTTGGTCTGAATTGCCGGAGCGGGCTCGTCGATGCTGCGGTCGACGTGAGATTCGGCGGCGAAATGGACTACAGCGTCGCAAACACGCATGGCCGCTTCTGCCGCAGCAGCGTCGCAGATGTCGCCTTTGATGAATCGATAGTTGGGATGATCTGCAATCGAATGGAGATTCGCGAGATTGCCGGCGTACGTGAGCTTGTCGTAGTTGATGATTGCGTGATTGTTTGCCGCCTTCAGGACATAACGGATGAAATTTGAGCCTATGAAGCCCGCGCCGCCAGTCACGAAAATCTTCATCGCGCGCTTTCCCGAGCTGGTTTCATTTACCGTTTCTTCTGTAATTTTTCGGTCGCACACCGTTAGCAGGCGGCGCCAGAAGCCACGTCGCCGACGAATTGCGACCGCGGATCAAAACACTGGTCCTAAAATCCGCTAATCAGAAAATCTAATATTTACGGGATTTTGAAAAAAAAGAGAAGGAGGCGCGCCTGGTAAAGAGAGGCTTCGCGGAGGAATTAAATGACGGCACCAGGCGAATGGGATCCTGCGCCATTAGACGCGAAGCGCTGGAGTTTCGCGTACGAGAGGCCGCAGAAATTTGGAACAACAGAGGCCGCTCCCGCCGTAAGAAGCATGGAGGCGCGGTGGGGCTCCGCGATGCCAATACACGTCATACCGGATGATCTAGCAGCTTTGACACCTGAAACGGCATCTTCGAATGCCAGGAGCTCGGAAGGGCAAATTCCCAGAGTTTGTGCTGCCTTAAGAAAAACGGCTGGATCGGGCTTGCCGTGATCTACCTCGTCCGCTGTGACAACTACTCGAAAGTGCCTCTTCAGGTCGAGCCGATTTAGAAGGAAGTCAAGCCGGCTCCTGCTTGCCGAACTGGCTATCCCCAACGCGACCTGAGCATTCTGCAGATCTTCCAAGAAATCCAAGAATCCGTCGACAGTCTGCACATCTGCCGCTTCGTCTCGAAAGAGCTGTTCTTTTCGAAGCCCGTACTCAACAACCTGTTCCGGGTTTAGTTCGCCCAAAAAGTGGCGCAGAATGTCTTCACGTTTTCTACCATCCAGCACGAACTGTAACTGCGATTCCGAGACAGTTTTTCCAACGGATTGGAGGAACTTCTGCCATGCACGTTTGTGCACGGGATGGCTGTCGACAATGACGCCGTCGAAGTCGAAAACAACGCCTCTAAACAATCAGGTCACCTCGTTCGTGAGTTTGAGAAAGCCCAGGCCACATCTGTTGTGCAGTCTGGTATGTTTCGAGTGTTCCGACATCAATCAGGAAATCCTGCAACCGGTAAGCGGCCATTCGACCAACCGCGAGGGGTAAAGCGTGAAAGCCGAGGTCGGCGGGCAGAGTCTGTGGGATAAGGTCTAAGAAAGCCGGCCTGGCCAGCATCAATCCAGAAAAGGCTAGATTGCCGATAGGCGTCTTGGGCTTCTCCACAAAATCACGCACTAAGTCTTTGTCGTCAACCTGGACGATGCCGCACCTCGAGGGGTCTGGAACCTCGTAGACCCCAATCGTGGCGATCTGGCTGCGGCTTTCATGGAAAGCGTGCATTCGATGCAGATCGGCGGTAGTAAGGACGTCCGCATAGAACACCCAAAAGGACTTCTCGTCCCTGACCCAATCCTGGTTGGCGAGAATAGTTCCGGCGCTACCGAGGAGGGTTGGCTCCTCGAAAAGGAGCACCTTCAAGTCTGACTTGTTTGCGTCGATGAACTTGCGCACAGCGGGGCCGTGGGAATGAACGTTGATCAAGATCTCATCAATGCCATACCGGCGGCAAAGCTCGAACCAAATCTGTAAAACCGGCACTCCTCGAATTGGCAGGAGACACTTTGGAGTGCTATCGGTTAATGGGCGCAACCGCGTACCCAAACCTCCAGCGAGAAGGAATGCTTTCATCAGATAAGTTTATTGTTGAGATTGAGAGGCACTTGGCAATTAGAGAGAGTTTTTTGTAGACGATTGCGCGCGGCTCTTGGGTTTGTCCGCGACCGGAGCAAAGGTCCATCGCATGCCGCCATTTTCATCCCCATCGATGAACGGGTCATCTGCGACAACCTGGGCACCTTGAAAGTCAAATTCAAAACCCATCTCCCGCGCTCCCAGGGCCGTGATACTTTCTCGAACATTTTGCTGATGCTTTGGCGGACAAAACAGGAGAAGGAATCCGCCTCCTCCCGCGCCGGTGATCTTGCCCCCGATAGCGCCGTTTCGCAGCGCGGAGTCATACATCTCATTGATTCGAACGTTGGAGATCTTCGACGAGAGCCGCTTCTTGATTTCCCAACCTTCGTGGAGCAAAAGACCAAATTGGCTTAACTCCCCGGCGAGCAGCGCATCCTTCATCGGCTGAGCCAGTTTGCGGATCTCGTGTAAATACTCAACCATCCCACTGTCCACGCTTCGCGTGGACTTGTCTTGCTCCTCAAGAATTGTCCAGGAGTGATGAGAGGCACCGGTGAAAAAGAGCAAGAGGTTCGACTGAAGCTCGCGAACGAGGTCCGCTTCCAGGTTCAGAGGCTCGACGTGCGTCGTGCCGTCCTGATGGAACGAAATGAAATTCAGGCCACCAAACGCGGAGGCGTACTCGTCTTGTTTACCGACAGGTTTGCGCAGAACGTTGCGGGCGATATGGAAAGCCCGCTCAGCCAGCTCATATTTTGAGAGACGGGCGTGGCTGTAAGCCGCCAGGATTTTTGTGAGATTGACGCAGACACTGGCTGATGAACCGAGTCCTGTTCCGGGAGGGATTTCGGAAGCAAGAAACAGATTCACGGAGAGATCGCCCCCAAACTCTTTGAGAACAGCCAGGGGAATCTCCAGGGCGTTGCCACGAACCTCCATTCGCGCGATATCTTGCCAGGTTTCCACGACTCGCAGGTCCGCCGAGATGATTTGAATCTTCCCGTCGCCTCGTTTTTCCAGAACTGTATAGAAGTGTTTGTTGATGGCTGCACTGAGAACACAACCGCCGAAACGCTCGTAGTAGGACGGCAGGTCCGTCCCCCCGCCTCCAAAGCTGATACGAACGGGGCTACGAACGATTAGCATCGACCAGCTCCTCGGCTACGACGTTGTTCGCCTGGCTACGAAAGGCCACAGCTTGGGGAACAACCGGCTCCTGTCTTAGACCTCGGATCAATACAGTCCAGACAGTTTGCACGATCAGGCTGAGGTCCAGAAATGGCGACCAGTTGAAGATGTACTGCAAATCGAAACGAGCTTTCTCTTCGGATGAATGCTGCTCGCGAAGCCCATGTACCTGGGCGAGACCGGTTACGCCCGCTCGAACCTTCAAGCGCTGGCGCTGCCAATCCGAGTAGTATTTCACCCGCTCTGCCGGTTCAGGTCGCGGGCCAACAAGTGACATATCGCCCCGCAAGACATTCCACATTTGCGGCAACTCAGTAAGACTCCACCTGACGAAAAGTCGCTCATATCGTTCCGGATTCGCTGCGTGACGATCTATATTCAGCCGATACATCTCAAACGGAGCTCCGTCCCTGCCGCAGCGGGATTCACTCCTAAACGCTTTTCCTTTTTTGCTATAGACCACCAGCGCCGCGAGCGCAAGTACCGGCGAGGCAAACAGCAGGATTCCCAGACTCAATACAAAATCAACTGCGCGTTTGACGTCCAGCTGAATGGCCGGGGAGCTCGGCTCCTGAATTGACAAAAGGGGAAGCCCATCGAGTTCGACCAGTTCCGCCTTTGAGACATACAGGTCATACCAGTGCGGAACGAGATACACCTGGATGGCTGCCCTTCGACAACCCGCGATGAGTTTTCGCACTTCCGGGCTGTCGGGTTGGGGCATCGCGATAATGAGCTTCATGATTTTTTGTTGAACCAGAAGCTCCAGCACCTGGAGAGTCTTAACCGAAGTGAACGGTCCTTCGAGTGAACTCGCAAAGCCGTTCGATATCTCGGGGTCTCCGGGAAAAAGAAACCCTATAACCTGAAATGGAATTTCCGGATGCGAAGCAATCTTCCTGGCGAGTTCCCGGGCCACAGGTCCGTGCCCGAGAATTACGCAGCGACGATCAGCCACATTGCCTAGCTCGGAAGTGACTAGAAAACGGACCAGACTGCGCCCACCAACAAGCCCTGGGAGATATGCAAGCGCAAAATACAACAACACCAGGCGGGAATAGAAATGCTGAGTAGCGAAGGCCGCGGCCAATAAAACGACCATCAAAAGTGAAACGGCTACGAACAGCTTGGAGACAATAGTGGGGAAATGCCATCCCCCGTTGAAGCCGTCCAGGCCCATTTCGAAGTAAAGGAAAGTCCACGCCACAATGGCGGCGACTATCGCAAAAGAGTAGGCAACAAAATAGTGCAAGAAATCGTTCGCACCCGCATGGTGACCGTACCGGAGGCTGACGCTAATTAGTAAGGCTCCGAGAACCCAGACCAAGTCGGCCGCGAGTATCAAATAGCGAATGTGCTTGACTCTCATTGTCGCGAAGAACCGTGATTGCAGGTTTGTTTTGACATTTGGGAACCGCCAGGGCCATAGGGCCTTGCGCGAGCAGCTTCTCGAGCGCGGCCATCGCACAGCGGAATCGTACAGGCCTAGCAGGATGCAGAAATGGTGCGATGCGACAATCTGCTATACACAATCCGAAAAATCGAGTGCGCCATAGCCAGATGCAAATCTTCAATAATCTGCATGTTGCTGGAGGGAACGATGACGCAGGTGTCGCACAGAGACTTCATCTGACCTCCTTCGAAACCTGACATACCAAGCGTCACGGCTCGCGCGTCTCGCGCCACTCGCAGAGCATTCAGAACATTTTTGGAATTTCCGCTCCCGCTGATGGCGAATACAATATCCCGCGGCTGCACAAAGTTCCTCAACTGTTCCGAAAAAACATCTTCATAACTTGCATCATTCGCCCAAGCAGTCAGCGTAGGGAGATTGTCAGTCAAGGCGAGCACACGAAATCTCTTGCCTCCGTTGCAGTAGGCAGTACCCTTTCCGAGATCGCAAGCAAGATGCGACGCCAATGATGCGCTCCCACCATTCCCGAAGAGATAAACCGCCCGCCCCGCTTCGTAAGCTTCCACGAGGGTGGCCGCGAGATGGTCGACCTCGTCGTGCGGAAGACTAACCGCGACGCGCTGTAATTCGTCGAAATACTGCTTTGAGCCCAGAATCACATCAACATTATTCATGCGGCGTCCCCTCGGGAATCACACGTATGTTAACCGGTTCGTTTGTTGGCAAAATTGCTGCAGAGATTGTTACAGCGTATTCCCTGGTCCGCAACTGTTTCTTCGAACCGTGAAGCTTTGATGTCAACCCAATTTGGAAAGTTCTTGTTTTTTTTCAGTTGCAATTAGCGGCCATTCGTCGTTTGAAGAACGACTCCCGCTCTTCTCATTGCACCGTACGCGTCTTGAATTTGTGCCGGGACTCCACCGATACTTTCAACCCACGCGAGGAAATCATCCAGGATCGTCGAGAGATCATGCTTGGGAGACCACCCGAGCCGCTTAAGCTTGTCCACCTTCGACACGCTGTTCCTATTGTCCCCACGGCGATATTCCCCGGAAAGACTTATCTCGACGTCCGACGAAAGCTTTTTGCGAACAAGGTTTGCATACTCAAGCACTGTTGTCGGCTTACCGCTCCCGACGTTAAACGCCTGAAAGTTCGCATCGTCGCTTTCCAAAACTTTCATGTTTGCAGCAACCACATCATGGATATGCACAAAATCACGCGTCTGGAGCCCGTCTTCATAGACGATTAGAGGTTCCCTTTGCAGGGCTCGTCCGACAAATATGCGACAGACTCCCGAATATTGGTTGAAAAGAGATTGCCGCGGGCCTTGCGTGATCGAATAACGAAGAGCCACGGACGGAATTCCATGAAGCCAGCCGACGCCAAGCGCGATTTTCTCCTCGGCGATTTTCGAAACGGCATACTGGTTGAATGGATTGTTGTTCTCTTCCGCTAGAAGCTGCGATTGGGCGGGTTGATTACATTCGGGACATTTCACTTCCCAATGTGCCCGAAAAAGCTGCTCCTGGCTCCTCGGTTGCGGTTGGAAGAATCCATGAACCGAACAACTATATTGGCCTTCCCCGTAAACCGCTTGGGAGGAAGCTACTATAACTTTCTTGACTTTCAGCTTTTCTTGAACGATCAACTCGTAAAGCAGTGCCGTGCCAACCGCATTTACATGCAAGAATCGCGAAAAATCCGGCATGTAATCCTGATAGGCTGCCTGATGGGACACCACATCTACGTCTTTCAACGCGGCTAGCAACGTGTCGCGGTCGGTTACGTCTCCGTGAAAGACGCGAACCTGGAAACCTTCCTTCAGGAAACGATCCACTAAATGAGACCCGATAAAACCTGCGCCACCTGTTACCAACACTCTCATTCTCGAAGTCCTCCGATGGGAGCCGCACGTTACGTCGCCTTCTCAGAACAGGCCTGGAGTCAATAAATAAGCACTCGACTCCATTTGCTTGTGGTCAGGTGTTTTTACCGAAAAGTACGTACGGTACGGCCTTGAACAAAATCTTTACATCTAGTCGAATGGACCAGTTATTTATGTACTCAAGATCTTGCTCAACCATTCTGTCGAAGTCCTGGGTCTTGCCAGATACGATCCAGAGAGAAACCGATCCGGGCTTCACCGCGTTTCTCTGTTTCTGCCATTCATTGAGCTGCTCGTATTCAAATACCTGAGTGGGACGAGGTCCGACCAGGCTCATGTCACCGTTCAGAACGCTCCACAACTGCGGCAGTTCGTCGAGGCTGAAACGTCTGAGAACCCGTCCGATGGGAGTCACGCGGGGGTCATTCTTCATCTTGAAAAATACGCCCGTCATCTCATTGTTTTCGCGCAGTTGCTCCCTTATCCTGTCCGCTCCGTCAAACATTGTTCGGAACTTGTACCCTACGAAGGGCTGTCCCCCCTTGCCGATAACGTTCCAACGGAAGAAAACCGGACCTGGTGAAGTCAGTTTCACCAGGAGGCAAAGGAGGCCCATAACAGGGAGCAGAATCAGGAAAGCGGCGCCGGCAATAAGAACATCCATTACTCGCTTTAGCGCCAAACTGCCACGTGGTAGCACTTTGATAGCTGTGGGTTGTAGGAGCAGGCTCATCTTATTCGCATTAAGAAATACAGAGTCGTCGTGGTGATGCTGCTGGTACTCGTTTCGCATTAGGTGGAGCGCCAGAACCTTAAAAGTTTTAACTCAAGGGCAACCGCTCTTTGCTGGTTGACGCAATGTTTTCTTTGGGCGTTTTCGCGCCAGAACAAATCTCCCTAATTGAGATTTCAAAACCCTTTAGAATCTCATCACGGTCCATATGCTCCACAGCATGCCGGCGCGCCGCATTGCCCAGCAACTTCCTTAGCTTTGCATCTGCCGCGAGATTGGTAATTGCAGAGACAAAATCGTCGACGTCTCCTGGTTTAGTGACAATTCCCTTTCCGTCGAGCACTTTCGCAATTTGCGTCTCCGCATGGGTTGTGGCAACAACTGGGCGGCCACTCGCCATCATGCCGGTTAGTTTCGAAGGCATGACCAAATCGGAAGCGTCGGCCAACTGTGGGAGTAGGTGAATGTCCGCGAGGTTGAGCAATTCGTTCAATCGATCGGCTGGCTGTAAGGGCAGGATCCTAACGTTGTCTCCCTTCTCCGCAAGAAGCGTCTCTCGATAGGGTCCATCACCACAGAAGATGAATTGAATGTCCGAGCGAGAGGCGAGTCGGCGGCTGGCATCGATCAGCAACCGTAAGCCATGCTTTGTACCCATGCTCCCGGAAAAAAGAGCGACAATCGCCCCATCGGCAATCCCGAGCTGTTTGCGCAAAGCATTTGCACCGGTAGTCATGGGATAAATCGCTGACGTATCGACCCAATTGGGAATCAGCACGCTCCTCGTGGGTCCCACACCCTTCCGATAGAGTCGCTGGAGCATTCGATCAGAAATTGTGGAAACCCGATCGAACTGAGACATTAGAAATCGTTCTATCACCTCAACAAGCGATTTCAGCCGAGACGATAAACCTCCGACTTGAAATGCTGCGTCTATTTCAAAGTCCTGTACGTGAAGCCACGAAGATGAGCCGGTTGCCATGGCAACAAAAAGTACGTGAGGCGCACAGAACATCGTCGGCTCGATCATTAACACAATGTCCGGCCGCCAGTGGATCTGCAGAAGCATTGAGGGGACGCTGCTGAGCGCAAAGCTCGCCAGATAAAGTATCCGCTTCCAGCCCCGTGGATCGCGAGGTATCCACGCAGGACAACGAGTCACGGTTAGGCTACCGCTTGAGCCATTACCGGGTAACCACACTTCTCGGCTGTACCGCCACTCGGAATAGCCTTCAAAAGTCTTCCACTGCGGAAAGTGAGGGGCTGTTGTTACAACTCGAACATGGTGCCCCCGGAGTGCGAGCCACTTGGCCATTTCCCCCGTATATTTTCCGGTTCCAACCTCTTCCGGAGAAAAGGCTTCACCGTGAATGAGTACACGCATGGCTTAGGCTTTCGTCGCAACGGTCAGCAAACAGTCGCCGCGGCCGCACCTGTTCGCCAGCCACAAGACAGGGAATAGCACGAATCTTGCGAGCAACATGACGAACAAAGTCAGAAAGGGATTTCGCAGTTGCCGATTCTTCTTACCTTTGGTCGCAAACAAGTACGCGATTAGTGATTGGGCGAACCATACGGCAGGCGTGATCTGACGGACTTCGATTTGAGCGTACCCGGCATCTTCCAACGCACGACGAAGGGTTGCGGCTGAAAAATGGACAATATGGAATGGAACATGCCAATTAATCCACCTTCGTCCAAATATCCGCCTGAACCAACTTTCGCTATTAGGGCAACTGATCCACACCTGTCCGCCACCGGCGAGAATTCGGTGAACATCCCGCAACATTTGGCGAGGATCTAACGAGTGTTCCAACACGTTGGACAACACGGCGACTTTGTATGGCTGTGTGGGAATAAAATCTGACAGCAAGCACGTCTGGACGATGAAACCGGATTTTCGTGCGACAGCCGCTGCAGTTTCGTTGAGCTCAAGCCCTTCCACTTGAAACCCGTTCCCGGCGTAGATTTGCAGACCGCGACCCTCATTACAGCCGATATCGATGAGCCGGCCTGTCCCTCGTTGTTGATAGAAAGATATGTCGCCATCGAGAGCAGACCAGAGCCGGTTTAGGACGGAAAAGAAAAAGCGTTCTCTCCATCGTGTGTAACGAGTCCCTGTTTCTCCGCCGAAGTTATAGTAGGTCTCATAGAGACTCTTGAGCTCGGACATGGACGGCCTGGGAAACGTCTGTTCGAGATCGCACTGAGTGCAGCGGTAGACGTCGTACGAACCGGGAACGCCAAAACGCGTGTCTGATAATCCCGCCACGCTCAGTTCGAGTGCTGCTCCGCAAAGAACGCAGTGGCTCTCTGGCGAAGCGGCCACTGACGACAGAACGGGCTCGGATACAGCGCTGCTCATTGCCCCCTCGACTTCTGGAATCGTTCGCCCCAAACCTTGTTCTCCACTATCTTGATGAAAACGTCCGATTTGTGGATGCAACCAGCTGATTTTCTAGAAAGGCCTCATAAGCCAGCGCCAGACCTTCTCGCAAAGAGATGCGCGGCGTCCACCCCAGAGTCCGGAGACGGCTGATATCGAGGAGTTTTCTCGGCGTCCCGTCCGGTTTGGAGTGATCGAACAAAAGCTGATTCTTGAAACCGACGACTTCAGCGACGAGTTCGGACAGTTCGCGTATCGTCAGGTCTTCGCCGCAACCAATGTTAATGGTTGGCCAGGCCTGATCGCTGCCGGTGATAGTCGTCAACTTGTTGTCGTCCAGGTTCATCAAAAATATGCAGGCGTCAGCGGCATCATCGCTGTGGAGAAATTCGCGGCGGGGCTGGCCTGTTCCCCAAATGACTACTTGATTTGCGCCGCTCGTTTTGGCTTCGTGCATTTTTCGAATCAGCGCCGGCACTACGTGCGAGTAGTTCGGATCGTAATTGTCATTAGGGCCGTACAGATTCGTGGGCATTCCCGCTAAAAATCGCGTTCCATACTGGCGGTTGTAAGCGCCGCACATCTCAATGGCAGCGATTTTCGCAACCGCGTACGGGCGGTTCGTTGATTCCAAAGGACCGCTCAGCAGGGCCTCTTCCTGGATCGGCTGAGGTGCATGCTTCGGATACACGCAGCTCGAACCCAAGAAAAAGAGCCGGTCAACTCCACTTTCGTAGGCCTCGTGGATGACATTGAGCGCGATTTGAAGGTTTTCTTGGATGAATTGCGCCGGAAAGGTGTCGTTTGCCAAAATGCCGCCCACCTTGGCAGCCGCTACGAAAACGTATCGCGGGCGCTCCTGTGCGAAGAATTGCTTGACGTCAACGTGATTCGTGAGATCAAGTTCCGCGTGCGTCCTCACGATAAGGTTTTCAAATCCGAGCGCTCGCAAACGTCTCACGAGAGCGGAGCCAACGAGCCCGCGGTGACCCGCAACATAGATTTTGGAATCCTGATTCATCGCTAAGCCTGATACTGGTAGACCTTGTAGCCGTTATCCTTCACTAAGCGGTCTCGCTCGGCTGCCTTTAAGTCCGAAGCGGCCATTTCCTTGACCAGGTCGCCGAAACTTGTCTTGGGCTTCCAGCCGAGCTTTGCCCTGGCCTTCGCCGCCTCGCCCAGGAGCGTATCGACCTCGGTCGGCCGAAAATATTTGGCGTCGACGCTCACAATGCATTTGCCATCGGGACTATAACCTTTCTCTTCTGGGCCTTCCCCGCGCCACTCGATCGCCATACCCATTTCCCGAGCGGCTGCCTCCACGAACTCTCTCACAGAGTGCTGCTCACCGGTGGCTATCACAAAATCTTCCGGCTGTTCCTGCTGCAGCATCAACCATTGCATCTCGACATAGTCTCTGGCATGGCCCCAATCACGTTTGGCGTTTAAATTACCGAGGTACAAACAATTTTCGAGACCCACCTTAATGCGGGCGAGACCTCGTGTAATTTTTCGCGTCACAAACGTTTCTCCGCGAACCGGAGATTCGTGGTTAAACAAAATTCCGTTGCAGGCATACATTCCGTGCGCTTCGCGGTAGTTAACGGTGATCCAGTGAGCGTACAGTTTCGCCACGGCGTACGGCGAGCGGGGATAGAATGGCGTCTTTTCCGTCTGAGGAATTTCCAGGACCTTGCCATAGAGTTCAGACGTGGAAGCCTGATAAAAACGCGTTTTCCGGGTCAGACCCAACGTGCGCATGGCCTCCAGCACCCTCAGCGTTCCCAGCGCGTCGGTGTCCGCCGTATATTCCGGCTGCTCGAAGGAAACACCCACATGGCTCTGCGCCGCTAAATTATAAATTTCGTCCGGCTGTACTCTCTGCACGACGCTGATCACGCTGTTTGAATCCGTCATGTCACAATAATGCAGAAGCAAGCTTGGATGCGGAACGTGTGGATCCTCGTATAGATGATCAATGCGCGCGGTATTCAACTGCGAAGCACGCCGCTTCGTGCCATGAACCTCATAACCCTTCTTCAATAGAAGCTCTGCCAGATAAGCTCCATCCTGGCCAGTGATTCCGGTGATCAGCGCCTTTCTCATAATCCTCGGTTCAAATTTATTGGACCGCCCGCCACCCAGTACGCGAGCGAATCACGCGACATCACAGTTTACGGAAAAAAGCCGTTCCGCGTCGGTCGGAAATCTCGATGATTTTCTCCGGCTTGTCACGCAGGAAGCTTGTTGTGGCCCGCCGGACGGCCCAATCGTATTCAGGACTGTTGAAGTCATGCAGGAAGAAGTAGCCGCCAGAGTGCAGCCGGGGGTAGAAGAACCGCAACGCGGCCTCGCACGGCTCAAACGCATCGGCGTCATACATCACAAGGCTGAATTGTTCATCTTCGAGGCCAACCGAAGTAGCGGGAAAGAGTCCGACGCGGAAGTCAACATTGGCCGGATTGCCGAGCAGTTTTCTGACGGCTTCGACGCTTGTGTCCTTAAAGCGCCAATCGCCATTCGTGAAACCGCTGAAGGTGTCGAACAAATAAAGTTTTCTCTCCGGCGCTGCGCCGTACAGAAATTTGCTGGTGGCTCCGCGCCACACGCCGATTTCCGCCATAGCTCCAGGAATTGATTCCGTTTTTAGTCGTTCGATGGCAAGGGCTAAAGTACCAAGTCGTACGGGATCTGCCGATGAAAATAGTTCTTTCTCCAAGCTCGGCGAATAAGGAGGAAATGCCATCTTCGGATAGACCAGCTTTAGTAGCCGACCCCATGCAGGTTTCAGCGCAGTTCTTGTGCGTAAGGCCCAGTGCGGCATGCTGTAAAATACCTCGATGAATTCGAGAAGAAGCTTTTATTTAAGCAAACCCTCGTAAACACGCACCATTTGCGCGCCAACAACGTCCCAGGGAAGGTTTTCCGCGACCCAATGACGTCCGTTGCTTCCCATCTGCCGAGCCCGCGTCGGGTCGTCCACAATGTTGCGGAGCGCCTGCGCCGTCGCGTCCGCATCGCACGGCACCACCAGCCCGGCCTCTGCTTTCGATACTTCCGGCCAGATGTTCACCTGATCGGAAATCACCACCGGCAGCCCGCTGGCCATGGCCTCCGCCACCGCTTGCCCAAAATTTTCTGTGTAGGAAGACAATACAAAAACGTCAGCCAATTGCATCACGGCGAACCGGTTTTCGGCCTCCATGATTCCGGCAAACGTAGCCTTCTCCAACACACCGCCGTCGGCCAGCCAGCCCCGCACCTTCTGCTCGTAGCCATCATCCGCCGGCCCCGCCAGGAGCAGATGCAAGTCGTCGCGCTCACGAGCAATTTTCGCGAAAGCGCGGCACAGAATGTCGAGGCCCTTCTTGAAGGTGAGCCTTCCCATATAAAGGATCACCTTACGCCCGGCCAGCGCCGGATACCTGCCACGCAAGCGCTCCACCGCGGTAGCATTCGGCTCCTCGAACCATTTCGCGTCCACGCCTATCGGCACAACAAAGCGTTTCTGCATCGCGCCGTTGCTGCCGTTCGGCCGTGCGAAGCCTGACCAGTCCGATGCCAGGCGCATTTCCTCACTCGTGTTGAAAAGGACCGCCGGCGCTTTCCGGTAGTCGCGCTCCGCAAAAAGCTTCGTATAGATCCACTTTCGCGGGCGGTTCCGGCGACGCAGATAGGGATCCAGCGAGCCGTGAGGAAAAACGATGTAGGGCACACCGCGCTTGCGGCACCAGTACGAGGCCGCCGTGGTCGAAAAACTGTACACCGCCCAGACTTGCACGATGTCAAAATTCGCGACGTTTTCCCCAAGCGCCCGCCACAGCCCCGGCGAAAACATGTACTTGCCCAACCAGCTCCAGCCGTGAAAATAGCGGACTTCGACGCCATCCTTTATCACCGGACGGTCCAGAGGAACATCCAAATTTCCCGAACCGTCGCAGTTGCTTGTGAAAATCGACACCTGGTGCCCTTGCCGCACCAACTCGCGCGAAAGCTCCGGGCACGCCACGGCCGGCCCTCCGTAGCTCGGCGCCTGCGTACAAACAACCTGCAGAATCCTCATTGCTGCTCTTCCTCTATCCGCCGTGAAGGGTGCGTTTCATGTAATCGGCCATCAGGTGGCTGGCTGCGTGTTCGGCGTCAACTGAACCATAGCCTGAGCAGAAGCCCCTGAACGTGTCTTAACAAGAGCGCGCAGTCGTGCTGCAAAGCCAGCAAAAATGAATATGGGGACAAAGAGAAAGCGGTTGTAAAGTATCGGTTGAACATTTGAAACGACGAACAACAGCCCACAACAAGCTAAGGCTAGGCGCACAGCGTCGGCGTGATCCCTGGGGAGATTTTGCTTTAAGAGCCTTAGCATCCTCCGGACTGGTATAAAAAAAAGTGCCAGGAAGCCTGTGGCGCCGAGAAGACCGGCACCACGCCAGTACATCAGGAAAGAATTGTGAACGCCCGCCTCTTCACCTGTCAGGGGATTCAACCAAACCCCACCATCGTCGAAGTGGTCCGGCCCCCAACCGACAATCGGCTTCTGAGAAATATCTATCACTGCAAGCCCCGCCGATATGTACCTGCCGTAATCTGGCGCGAAATCCGCTCCTGTTGAGCCCAGGCGTTCCGAGTATTCCGAGAAAAGATTTGGGGCAAGGTAGTTCAGAGCGCCCCACAAGACGGCTATCGTAACAAAAGAACGCACGACGGCAGCGCGATAGAGCTTTTGCGAAAGCGCGAAAACAATTAATCCCGCAGCCAAGGCAACAAAGAAGGTTCTTGAGCCACTGAGGAGCGCGCCCACCATACAAACGAAAACCAAAAGGAATAGATATGCGCGAACGTGCATTCTTCTTTCAGAGAAGAGCAACCCCAGCCCAATCAGCACAGCTAGGGCTGCCGCCAGTCCAAGAACGTTCGGATGTGTGGTCAAGGCCTGGAGCCGGCCACTGTCACTTAAATCGTCCTGAGAAGGATTAACCGACAGAGCCGTCGTAATTCCCGGAAAAACCGATGCCTGGAGCCATGCGATTATGCAGTTCACGAAAATTCCGCCTGCCAGAAACAGCATATTTTTTCGTATGTCCTTCGAATGGATCAAGGCCAGTGGCGCAAATAATCCGAATAAGGTCACCATCCTTGCTAGGGGGCCTGCCGTATTGCCCAGGCTGGACGAATTACGCAACCCTAGCAAAGCGCCCGACAATATCAATAATCCTGCCAGTAAAACCCCTGATCTTTTCGTTTCCAGCAGCCGCGATTTCGGCTTGTAAAGCAACAAGACCAACGATAAGAAGAAACAATAGTCGGATACCTGCATCCCAAAAAACGGACGAACTTGCTCGAAGGTAGCAAGACCAAGACCCAACCGAAACATAAATGCAGAGAACAGAAACAACAGGCTCTGCTCTTCGATTGCTTGCAATCGCCACAACCCTCTAAGGTCCGTCATAGGCGGATGCTAACCTGTCCTCGACCGGCCCCACTTACTGGCCGACAGCTTTCCTTCCATTGCCGCGCAGAATTTCCTGATAAGCATCGATCATCTTGGAAAACATATACTTCCCGTGGAAGTCCACCCCGAGAGTATCGAATCTCCACACCATGGAAATTTCACAGGGCGGTCCGGCGGACCAATAACCAAGTAACCCATTGCTTCGGACGGCTTGGACCCCAAGCTAGGTTTATAGCTGTCTGGACAACGAGCCGTGGAAGAAGAATGGAGACCCTCCAAAACCACCTGGAGTGCGCCGCGAGAGTGGCAAAGCTTTCGCTTCTTACCAGCTTCTTGTAAGCAAGGATGGCACTTTCGTCTCCGCGGAGGCGTGCGAGCGCGTAGGTCATAAGAAGAGTTCCTCCACTCTTCTCCACTGGGGCTAGGCTCCGCGCTAGGTCAGGGCTCACTTTTTCGAGGTATGCGTGCTGCAGTTCCCAAACAGCTCTCAGGGCCTTTAGTGCTCGAGCGAGCCATTCGGGTGTGATGGAAGATGTTGCCATGTCGTTTGCCCCGTGCCATCGGTATTCGCTCAGCGGGATGTCGATGCCAATCAGGGGCGTCATAAAGGGAGCGAGGGAAAGCACCGCTAGATCGTTGTGTCTGCTGAAATGCTCAGTAAGAGGCAAAACGAGATCGGCGATCTCCCTCCGCATGCAGATACCGGAGGTGGGAACCATTCCAGGAAGCCCCCCGCCATGCCGAAGCACTGAGGGCGCAACCCATCCGGTTGAGAGGGATCGGAGCGGCGTGACGCCGAGACGCCGGGCGTCCCCATCAACGGTAAGCATCTTATGCATCAAGATTCCTCTCTGTGGGTGGGAGCAGAAAGCATCGACGACGAGTTGAAGCTTTTTCGGTAAGAAACGATCATCAGAGTCGAGAAGGCAGATGATCGGACCTTTGCTGTCTCTGTACGCACGGTAGTGTGCCGAGCCCATCCCGCCGTTCGGCTTGCGCACTGCGTGAATTCGCGGGTCTCTTGCCATGTACTTCTCGATAACTTGCCAGGAATCGTCGGTCGAGCCGTCGTCACAGATATGTATTTCGAAATTCTGATAGGACTGGCCGAGCACGCTCTCAATGGCAGATGGGATATAACGGGCATAGTTGTAGTTCGGCATAAGTACGGAGACCAATGGACGCTGCGGCACGGGGCCAAGCTCAATAGGCTTGAGGCACCGAAGAGCTTCGTCGAGTTCCGATTCTATTTGCATTACCATCTATTCTATGCGATGAGCCCAGAGATGAGAGCTACCTGCTCCCGACACCTTTTGGCAAGTCGGCCTGACCATTGAAAACGTTCGTTACGATGGAGACTGCCAGAGAATCAATGTCACACTCAATTCCTAAGCAGTCAGTTTTGAGGACTTCGCCTCTCCCTTAAAGCCTGCTTCCCTCCCGAGGATGGGACGAAGTCTTTTCCTCACGGCGTTTCTCAAGCAAACCAGAAGGACGCGTGAAGCCGTTTTTACCCCCGGGGCTGTTACCCGGGCCGGCACTTCGAGGTAGTTTCTCGGATGAACCAAGCAAAGCTGCGTGGGATTCGTTTCGTCAAACTCGACCTTGAGCGCGACGTTGTTCTCCAGCAGATTTGCCTTCGCAAAGAGCAGCGTGTTTTGAGCATACCACCACTCTACGGCCTCGTTCTGCCAGACGCGCTTGCGAATGAAATCGACGGCAACGTAGCCACGTTCACGGAAAAGCGCTGCCCATTTGTCCGGCCACTGCTCATTCATATGATAGTTCCCCCCTTGGAGCGGAATCGCGGCTGAGAACAAGACAGCGGGGGCGAGACTGCAGAGAGAGGCGACGAAAGCCGGCGCGGATTCGGGCGGGAGGTGCTCGGCGACCTCCAGCGAGATTGCCAAATCGAAGACGCGCCTCAAGCCAAAGGGTTTGGTTAGGTCGGCAGCCTGAAAGCGGTCCTGTGGAATTTGTAGAATATTTCGATCGACATACTCGCCGTCAATTCCGAGAATATCCTCTACGCCGAGCTTACGAAAAATACCGAGCCAGCTTCCGTCGCCACAGCCCACATCCACCACGCTCTTCACCGGGAGAAGGTGCAAAACCAGTGGCAGCATGACCTCAGCGGATCGTGTCGACCCGTTTCGGATCTCCTCATAAAAGCTCTTCGTATAGTGTTCACCAAACATGTTCTGACGATCGCTCCGTTATTCCGAATTCCGATTTTCGCTTCTCGGCGAAGGCCCAAACAACGATGGGAAATTGCGGCTCGTTATCGAGGCTGTGCAGGAGCGGGTCGTACACAGTCCAATCGAGGCCGGGTGTCATGTCCGCAAATAAACATCCCCGATTGCCCCAGGAGGCCGTCGCGGTGACGGTAAAGCCTGCTGTTTCCAGCAGTTGCCGCATTCCCTCCTCAGTCCACCGATACAGATCGGATGGGGCCCCGTGGACTTTCAAGAGAAAAGGCGTGCTAACCACGACGATGCCGCCCGGCCGCAACATCTGGTATATGTTCGCCGCCGCTCGATCCGGCCGTAAAACGTGCTCGAAAACCTGCTCGGCAATCGCAAGATCGAATTGCTCCCCAGCCAGCGGCCCTTGGCAAACGTCATAATCCGGATATTGGACGGTCCGGTAGCTGCGGAAATTGTGTCGGCCCTGTGAACCGGTCCCGCTGATCTCCAAGGCGTCGATGTGGCAACAGTCCAAGGAACGAATGAACTTCTCGATTTCCCGGTTCATCACAATACGGCACCAGTGGACGTTACCTTCAGTACCATTCGGCTGGAGCCAGCGGCGCAGCCTTGGCTGATATCGAGCCGGGATCAAAGACTTCAAAACGGAGCGCACGTGCCCTCGTCTGTACAACGGTTGCAAAAGATGGAGTAGCTCCGTCATGAGCGCGCGCCCTCGCTTAGGGAAAGCCGAATAATGGAGACATTCCTTTCGAACCGACAGGGATTGGCGCCTGGAAAAACGATGATGTACTGACTATTCTCTTCCCCTTCCATCGCGTCCAGCGTCGCGGCATGATCGATGTGACCGATCACTTCACGCCTTTCGCTTAAGGCTGGAAACAAATCCGATGGCCAGAGCAATTGCGAACGTCGTACCAGAAAGAACCATGCCGTAAACCGCACCGGGTAGCCCGAAATGCTTCACCAGAGGTATCCCGAAGAGAAGCGTCGCGCTCCCGCTGGACGCAAATGCGTAGAAGACCAGCTTTGGCCTCTCTAGAGCGTTTAGAGCTTGGACTATGGTGATAGCGATCGCCATTACGAGCTGATATAGAGATAGCTTGAGAAGCAAGGGAGCAAGGTGATCGAATCTTCCCGCATAAAGAGCATGGAGCGCCGGCTTCCCCATGGAGAGAACGCCGAGAATGAACAAAACCATGACGGCAACATTAAAGATTGCATACCGCCTCCATAGCGAAAGCAGCTTGTCCATCCTATTCGATGCGTAATGGGATGCCAGCGGGGGCAGCACGACAAAGGATAAGGCAATAAAGATCTGGTCCACCGGCCCGACGAGGTTATACGCGGCCCTGAGGTCGCCAACTTCCTTTACGGATAGAAAACCAGCGACAAGCCAGTAGTATCCCTGAGACGTAAACTGGATCACAACGGCCGTTGCTAAAACCCATTTCGAATACCTCCAGTGTTCACGCCAATAGCCTGGTTCCGAATCCGGGAAGGAGCGCGCGGAGCGCCCAAGGGCGAGATTCCATCCCAAGCCGAGGCCGGCGGCGGTCCAACCCAGCGCAAGAATCACGAACACCGAAAAGCCGTTCAGCAGCTGAGCTTTTGCCGCCAGCCAGAGCGCACCGGCGACGGTTACAAAGTAGATGAGCGAGGCTTGCGCGGCAAGCGCCGGCTGCCGCTGGAGATAGAAGACGCGCCGGAGAAACGCGCCGGAGAGGAGGACGCCGACGGTCGCGCCCAAGCCCAGCAGCGCGCGAGAGAGGTACTGGGGAGCGGCCCAGTGAAGCGTCAGGCACGCCAGCAGCATCACCAAAGTGAGCAGGAGCGCGACGAGCCCGTTTATCTGGACCATGAACCGCAAATATTCCGAAAAACGGTCCCGGTATCTTCCCGCCCCATAAACGGTAAACGGCTCAAGTATCGCGGCGTAGTACAGACCCAAGAGGAACGGTAGCACCGAATACGAAAGCGCGAACATGCCGTACTCTTCCTTGGTCTGGGTGCGGGCGAGGACGACATTGGCAAGGAACGTGCCGCCGACGGCGAGAGCCTGGTCGGCAAAGCTATAGCCAATCTGCATCAGCCTGGAGGTCTCGGGCAGAGCCGCGAGCGCAGAGCGCAACCAGCTGCCCCTCCGCCCAAACCCCTTCGCGAAATGAGGCAGCACGCGCAGCGTCTCGTCAGCGTTCAATTGAGGAATGTTCTCCATTGATGTCGAGTTCTTCACGATTCAAGGCACGCATTCAATATCCGCGCGCCCACTTCCAGAGCGGAATCTAGCCCGCTGGCACCACGTCTATTTTCCCCACAAACCAGAATTCCGCAATAATCCCTTTCCACTCTTGGACTTACACGTTTACCATTGACAAACGTCCAGATCTGTGGTATCCTCCACTGTGTTGTCTCGAACCAGCCTCGCATACTCCTCCCGTCGCTCCAGTCCTAAACCTCAGCTTTTCAGAGACTTGCCGCCTCTTTGTGTCTCTTTGCCCTCTTTTTCCGCGCGCTGACCTTTGTTTTCAATAACTTCCAGCCTCTTTTCCCAAAACACCCGGGGTGGGGGGGTAGGGTCATTATCAAATTCCCTCGACATCGGCCGCTTCTATCTCAACGGCAACTGAGCGCTGAATCAAATCGAGCGAAATAACGAAGCGCACCCGGTTTTTCTTGCGCACCACGATGCCTTCGAGGCCCGCGAGCGGTCCGCACTTCACGCGCACCCGCCTTCCAACCTGCACGTACGGATGCGGCTGGAGATACGCTTTGCGCTCCAGGCACGTTTGCATCGCCTCGATTTCTGAATCGGGCAGCGCGCAAGGCAGCCCGTTGAAGCCCACCAGCCGCGCCACTCCCGGTACCTGCAATACCTGCAGTCGGTCGCGCAGCGCCAACCGCACAAAAACGTAGCCGGGGAATAGCGGCATTTGCAGCTTCATCCGCCGGTCCTTCCACCGCCGCAACGACTCATATAGGGGAAGAAAATGCTCAACAGATCTTTCCACGAGTTGCAGCGCCACACGTTTCTCATGGTTCGCGCTGGTGTACGCCGCGTACCAGCGCATTTCGTGATACTCCGCAGGCAAGCGTGCAGATTCCTCACGCGCAGCCCGAAGACTTGCGCCGTGGGTTGTTCTGTTTAGAATTCCAATTTGCATGTGGACGTGAGTGAACCAGCTTTAGACAGCTTCGCCCCGTCACTTACAGGGGCCTTTGTGACCTAACCCTTTTACATTAAATTAGTTACAGCAAAAATCTAAGCTTCCTTGGTTCCGCCGTTGCCATCGCTCTTGCGCATGCGCAGCCAGCCCCTAGCGCTACCATTCTCGGAATGTTCTGCTGAGCCGTTCTGCGCGAAGACAGGGATGCGTGCCCTCATGGTCGCGAAAACTTCTTGAGCGAACACCTTTCGCGGATCTTTGGCGTCCGTTCCCTGCCACGCATCATTTCCCAAAACCCAGGCACATGCGAAGCCGAGGCCCAGAATCGCCCCAAGAGCAATTAAGACCAACCGAGGTGGAAAGGATTTCTTATCCGGAATCTGGGCGGTGTCCAGGACCTTCACCGTTGGAATTTCCTTCGCTTCCTGGACTTTTGCCATCTCGTACTGTTTTGTCAGCGCTTCGAGAACCGCCTCCTGAATCCGGGTGCGTCTGTAAAGATCCGCCCAGTTCACGGCAAGCAGTGGCAATTTTCTGATTGACGGGTACATGGACTCGCCTGGCTGATCCGAAGGACTTGTTGTGCTTTCGCCTTTTCCGCCCATCTTTTCCAGTTGGCGTTTCAGCTCATCGATGCGAGCCTTTAAGCTACGCACGCGAGCGTTGTTGTCCGTGTAAATTTCCCTCAGCCCTTCATATTGCGATTGCGCCGCAATAAGCTGGCCTTGAAGCATCGCGGCCGCCTCGACCATGGCTTTGCCCTGCTCTTTCACATCGATCGCAGTGTTCTTGCTCGCAAACTGGCTGAACTCCTTCTCGGCTGCTTCCAAGTCCTGATTGACGGCCTGCAGACGAGCCTCCAGGAAAATCCGCTCGCGCCGCGCGGAGGAGGTGCTCAATTCGGCGACCAAACGATTCAGCTCCTCTACGTATGCCTGAGCCATTGCAGCGGCTCTTTGCGGACTCTTGTCCGTTACTTTGATGGAGATGATCTGGCTCTTCCGATCCACAGAGATCGTCGTATGGTTCGCGAGGCTTAACCGCGCATCTTCCATTCGGGCATCCCCATAAAGTTTCCGCAAGTCAAACTGCTCGATCAACTTGTCTTGCACCGTTCGGCTGCCCAAGATACCGACGAAGACTTCGCTCGTGCTCTTAAGGCCTAACAAGTCTCCAGCCATTCCCGCGAGACCGCTGCTACTACCAGCAGCACCTCCAGCGCTGGACATCATGCTAGCCACCATAGCCAGACCCGAGCCCGACTGATTATCCGGGGGCATCAAGCGTGCCGTTGATTCGTATCGCGACGAAATCAGGAAAGCGACCAGGGTGCTCGCGAGAAGCGCATATCCCGCGACTCTGAATAACAAGCCGCGATGTCCCCAAAGGAGCTGCAGGTACGCAAGGGTTGGATCGCCGGTCTGTGCCATGTCGGGCGCCGCATACGTTTCGGGAACCTCGTGCCCGGGCGATTCGGGTAAAGGCTGGCGGACTGGAGCGCTGCTCGCAAACTTCACGGTTGGTCTCCATTTCCTGACGCGCTTCCTGCACCCACGTCGGAGTGACCGAACAACTTATGCGGCTGGAATAAGATCTCTACCGTGCTGGAAACGTTCGTCGAATGGCTTGATTGAATCACAGGGAAAAGCCATTGCTCGTATTGCACACTGGCGGACAGGCTCAAATAAGGGCGCACCCAATAATCACCGCGGGCCCCCACATCGGTAAGCGTGCCTCCACCAGGAATAAATTGCTGGCTCACCTTTTGATGTCGATAGTTAAGCTGCAAACGATTCTTCGGTGAGAACCAATAATCCAACCAGCCTTGGGCACCTTGCCCATCCCTTCCGATCCAACTGCCCATGATATTCCCGTCGTTCGTGTACCCACTCCTCCAGGTTCCGTCGAAATAAAAGAAACCATGGCCGACAAGACCGCCGATGGGGAGGTCGGTGTAAACGCCCTCCACCCGTAGGTCAAGCTTGGGAACAAAGGGGAAGTGCGAGAGATAGAGTCCCGCGCGCCACGCAGAGCGATCGGCATAGGCAATTGGCGAAAATTGGTCCCACGCTACGCCATCACCGTAAAACGTCAGCCAATTACGGAGGCCGGGAAGACGATAGCTGAAGTCGAGGCCCGATGTTCGTTTCCCTGGCTTATTTGGGTCACCGGCCAGTGTATTTCCAGTTGAAAGCAGGCTTCGCGAGAACGTATGCGAGGTAAACGGGTAACCGGGACCGCCATAGATAGTGGTCCGGAAAAAGCCGAATTCAAAGTTGCGAGTAGGCCTGAAGCTCAACTTCTGCCCATGGATGAAAGGCTGGGGAGAGAGCGTCTGACCGAATTGCCCCAAATGCTGCAGGGTAACGCCGGTTGCATCCCCGTGAGCACCTATCCACTCGAATGCCTGACCCGTGAGTTGGCCAAGAAAGAACTCCATGCGTATCGGTCCGAGCCACCCAAGAATGCTAGGTAATTTGAGCGGCGTTACACGGTTGATCCGAAACATGTTGATCGGTGCTGCGTTGTCGCTCAACGTCAGCGGACTCCCGTCGCCCGGTCCCCACCACAGACTTTGCTTTCCGAAAGAAATCTGCCAATTGGACACCATCACTCCAACATACGAGTCGAGAAGCTTGGCGGTGCTCACGGAAGGCTGGCCCACAGCGGGAGGCAGACCGTTATTGTCCGCGGCCTGAATCGCTTCACGCGCTGTCAAAGGAAGGGCAGGTGTGGCAGGGGCAGTCTCCAACTCACCACGAACGTACGTCACCCATCGCCCTCGTGTGGCATAAAACGAGAAGCCATCCGCCGTGTTCCACCCTTCGCCGTAGGGTCGTCCAAAGTCATTAAATTGTGTTTGCGCAAAATGGAGACCGTCATTCAGCGGCATGCCTGAAATATTTTCAACGCGCGAATAAAGAGACTCCAAACGAAATGCCGCACTGCCATTACTGCCGGCTCCTTCAATCTCCGGACGAAATTCGCGCTGCAGCGAGTCGACAAGCGCCGATGCCTGGGCATTTGCCGTCCCGACATCCGCCAATTGATCTGCCGCCTCACTTACAAGCCGCGCACACTCGCCACGCGTCCACGGACGCATGCCCATGAACTCGTCGTTGAGCACACCGAGTCCTGCAAGCCGTTCCATCGCGGGGTAGATCCAGCTGTCCAGCGGGACGTAGGGAGAGCCGAGACTACCCGTGCCGCGTTCGCTGGCATCGTGGGCTTCGGCGTAGGTTTCCCAGTCGCCACCGCCGATGCTTGGGTCGTGATGCTTGCGGTACACATACATTCCTTCGAGCCAGCCGATGGCGCTGCCGACGAGCACGTCTGAAGGGAAATGCTGCTTCGCGGTAATGCGCGAGGCGCTGACTGCTGAAGCCAAACCGTAGACGAATAGCGAGGTAAGCGGCCCCGGATATTCGTGTGCGATTACGCTGGCGATCGACCATGCGGCCGCTGCGTGCTCCGAAGGAAACGAGACGCCACCTTGGAAGAATCGGCCACGGTAATTATCTTGAAGCGGACGGTCGCGCCCGAAGGCGTACTTCAGAGCATAGACTGGGGTCAGGCTGTCGATTGCGGCCTCGCCCGCGAGGATGCCAGTTTCAATCTTATGGTCGTCGTGCGTGAGGTGTCCCCACACATACATGCCCCCGCCAATGCCGACCATCGCCGCGATCCCATAGTTCGAAACGTCTTTGCTGTACTTAATACGAGTTGGTGAATTTGAAAGGTGTTTGCTGTATTCCGTATCCGTCGCAAACATCGCCGCGGCCGCGCCACCCAGCGGCAGAAGCCAGTCCGCATCAACCCAATGCAAATGCGTAGGGCCGATCCATAGAGCTTTCTGGTCTTCAGCAATGTTCTTCAACAAATGCAACCCAACACTGTTCTCGCGGTCTTCCGACCGTTCAGTCGAAGACACCGAGGTGTCTGGCTTGCCAGATTTGCGATTTGAGCTCCCGCTTGCATCGGTGTTCTTGTCGGCCCCGATGCTCGCTTGCGGATCTTGCTGCGGCCGCGCGTAACAACTCGCGCCCAGCAACGCTACGCCAAGCAAGCTAAATCCAACTCCCAAACATGTCGACCATCGAGCCATGAGAAGATTCCGATCAGTAATGCAAGGCAATGAACATTGTGCTGACAACCGACGAAGCGACCTGTGCCGCCAAGAACACGGTCTGCCACTGAACACCGCCGCCAATTGCCTTTTCCGGAACAACCACCGTGTCACCCGGCTGAAGCACAGCGCTAAGCGAATGTCCCGACCACAAACTTTCTTTCCCCCCAATCACAGAGCCATCCGCACGAACCACGAAGATAGACTTCTTGTCCGCAACCGCCGTCGGCCCGCCAGACTGGGTGAGATACCATTTCGCGCTCTTACCCGGCCGGTATGAAACCGCCGTCGGGTTGAAGACTTGCCCACTGACCATGACGAAGCTCGGCCGTTTCGGAATGACCAGCGTATCTCCGGCGCGAACTTCCAAATCTGACGATGTGTTCGTCCAGTGTTTGATATCCGGAGAGATGCGCATGGTTACTCGCCCGACCGGAGAATTCGAACTCAATTGAGTCAAAGTGCTCTGGTATTGCCGGAGAGCCATTTCCTTGGCTTGCTTCTGGCGGGGATCTCCCTCCGGCAATTGCTCGAGATTGCTTTCGAGATCCTTTATCCGAAGGATCATCTGCGTTTGTTCTTTCGCCTCCAGTTCGCGGACCTGCACTCTTTCGAGTATCGCTCCGTTAACATACGCATCAGGCTGGAAGCCTCCGGCACGCTGCAGAACTGAGCTCAGCCGCTCACCCGGACGGATGCCGTAAGCCCCGGGCTTCCTTACTTCGCCGCGCACGCTGATGGATGCGCCGATATCGTTCCATCCCGGCAGTTGACTGATAGTAAGGACATCACCGTTGCTTAGGGGCAGGTTCGCATTGGGGTCACCCGACAAGGCTGCTGAAATTGTTATGGGCTTATGCTCTCCGGTCAAAACTTGCTTGTCTCCCCATTCGTAATGGGTCAGGTCGGCCGTTTGCGTGTTGGCACTCGGCTTCAATCCACCGCCGACGTGGATGAGATCAGCGACCGTCATATTGGTGGTAAGCGGGTAGCGGCCCGGCTTTCCGACGTCTCCCTTTACATAGACACTAGGCGGTTCGATCGCGACAGGATTTCGGTGGATCAACAACCGGTCGCGAGGCTGCAGCAGAATGTTGGCAGAGGGATCGCCCTCAAGAGCCAGACTCAGGCTGACGCTGAAAATCTTGCTTTTGCCATCGGGAAGATATCGGAAGACTTGAGCGTCTTCTGTTTTTGCGTCCGGCGCAAGACCGCCTGCGAGATGAACGGCATCACTCAAATGTATCTGGCCCGTGGTCCGGTAGGTTCCTGGCCCGCGAACATCGCCCAGAACCGAAACCGTCGGCGGATTCTCAAAATCAAAGCGGCTGAAAATTCGAACGGTGTCCATGGCATGGAGGGTGGGCGCCTGCTCGGGATTCGTCAGCGCTCCAGCCAGATCAAAGCTCTCAACGGTCGGGTGAAAATCCGGCGCGTTTAATCGAATGATTTCCGCGTATTGATTCGCGGGCTCCGGAAGCAAATCTTTGTAGGAAGCGATAACATCCGTGACCTTCATGTTAGCGCGATAGGAGTAGCGGCCCGGCCGAATAACATGCCCTTCCAGGTAAACGGCGTCCTGGTTATAGGGAGCGATAGGGAAAACCCGAATGCGATCGCCATCCTGAATCTCAAAGGCTTCAAGCTTCCTGGTTACTTCCGAATCGTTATCGCTTTCCGGCAAATCGAAACTCAGCATAGTCTGTCTTTCGTGAGTTACCAGTCGCTGCACTTCGATGTGACGAAGTGTGGCTGTTGGTAGAAGCCCCCCAGCGAGTTCGAGAACGTTTGCCAGGTTTTTCTCGTCTTTCAGTTCATAGACCGCCGGACGCCGAACCATGCCTTCGACCGTCACCTGCCGTCCGATGGGCGGCACCAGTACGCTGTCTCCGTTTTCCAGCCGCTGCAGATTGTTTTTTACCCCGTGGAGCAGCAAGTCATATAAATCGACATCTTCAATTAGCTGGTTACCACGATAGTGTTTGACTATCCGCATCGATCCTTTTTGAGTCGGCCCCCCAGCCACAAACAAGGCATTGAGCGGGGTGGAAAGCGAGCTAACGTCATAAGCACCCGGACTTGCGACGTCGCCCACTTCATAGATCCGGATTGTGCGGATACGTCCCAGAGAGACGTCAACGGAAATCTGGCGGAATTCGGTTCTCAAGAGCTGCTGCAAACTTTCCTGCACGTCAGCCAAGCTCTTGCCGCTTACCAGCAAGGGGCCTACTTCCGGCAGGCTGACTCGACCTTCGCGATCGACGGTTCGGTAGAATCTTCGAGTGACACCTCCCCACAGATCGATCGATAAACCGTCCCCAGGACCTACAACGTAATCCGGTCCTGCGGGAACATCCATAGGAATAACCCGAGAATCGCGTATCCCGTTTTGGAAGACTTCTGAACCGAACCGCCGCGGAACTGCGGGCCGGGGCACTGCCTGAATATACATATCGTAGATTGACGGAACATCTTTATACGGACTCACCGCGCGCACGAGTTCCGGGGCTGAACGCAAGGGCTTCGGCGCCAGCGAGCGTTTACGCTCCAGCAATGACAACGAGTTCAGCGAGGATGGCACCGAAGAGGGGGATGTAGCGGAATTCAGCTCGGACCGGTCTAGCCGAGATGAATCTGACATCGCTGTTGTATCGAAACCGTCCGATCCCACTCCGTACGTCGCCAATGCATCGACTTCGCCACGATTTTGACCACTCCCGAGGGAAGCCATCGAGGAAAGACCATCGCTTTGCCTACCAGGCATCCCGGATGATTGGAGAGCCGTTGGGTCCGTCAGTCCCGCGCCGGTGAGGCTCAAAGACGACATGGACTCGCTTGAGGTCCCTAATGGGAGTTGTGAAAGTGATCCTCCGAATTCTTCGTCGCCTAGCCCATACTGGGCGCGTAACAACTGACTTCCATCCGATCTTGGCGCGTTCGGCGGGTTCACCCCCCCGGGAGCGAAATCAGATGGCAGGTTTTCCTGCTGCCGCTGGATTTCGTTAGGAGAAGGGGCTTGTTCCTCTTTGGCGCCCTGAGAAGCGTCACAGCGCTCATCGGATTGCGTTTCGCAGGCGCGTGTCTTTTCCAGTTCTGCCATCCGCTTCTGGCTAGCAGTTGCGCGTTCCTGCTCTTGAGCTTGCGCGAGCCACTTTATTCGTTCTTGGATCAATAGCTCATGTTCTTTTGCTGTTTCAGATTCAGGATTGAGCTTAGGAACAAGATACCCATATTTTTGTACAAGCAGCGTCGCCACCGAACGAAACTGAACATCCGTTTCGAGTCGGTCAAACATGGCATCGTCGGTCAGGTCAGAGTCGCTGAGAATCTGTCCGTGAGACGTGGCCTGCCTCGCAACCCAACGTTTTAGCTCGACGAGGAGACCAGTGTCTTTAAGCAACACCGCCTTGATTTCAGTGGCCGTCGCGGCTGCTCGGCTCAGGTTCTCTCGGCCAAGCTCTGAAGTCTGTAGCGGAGGGATTTGGTTGTCTTGCGCATGCGCAACGCCGACGAGAAACAACAACAAGAGAAAGCAAGGGACGAATGACTTAGCTCGGAAGCCGGAAACCGTCGTCGGAACAGCGGAATGCATAGTCCTCATTGCTGCCACCTCGGCGTAAGCTGCGTCTTTCCCCTGAGCGCGCCCAGCACACCGGCCTCAGAAGCCTCAATCTCGTTCGATTGCACCTTGAGCGAGGCCCAATAAAACATGGAGCTATTGCGGTCCGAAGAAACGGCGATCACTTTCATCTGTGGATAGCTCTGCAGAATCGAATGACACACTTGCGGCAAGCGATTGAACTTTTCGAGAGCCACGATCAAGAAATCAGGGCGCGTTTTCTCCACTGCGCTCACAAGTTCAGCGTCATCCTGCACTTCACCGACGATCTCGATGTCTGGCTGTTCTGAAATGGTCGCCACCATGAGTTCCCGCATCAGTCGGGGCCGATTTGCCACCAATACTCGTATCGGTTTCATCGCCTGCTCCGTATCCACAAAAACCCACTGAAATCTCAATCGTTCAATTTCTATACCGGTTCCCCTGCACCCATAGTTGCGATATTTCTGACTGCGTTCAGAATTCCTTGCTCCGAGGCTTCAATCTCGCTCGAGTGAATATCGAACGACGCCCAATAAAAGACGCTGCAATTCTCCTGCGACGCAACCGCGATGATGCGCAGTTTCGGGCAGTCACGTAAGAGGGTGTCGCAAAGTTGCGGTCGCTTGGACGGATCGTCCAGGGCGATGACCAGCAAGTCTGGCCTGACTTCACGCACCCGTTCCGCTATGTCCGCCTCTTCGGCAACTTCACCAACAATCTCGACGCCGGGCTCATCCGCGAGAGTCGAAGCAATCAACTCCCGCATGAGCTTCGGGCGATTCGCCACAAGCACGCGAATGGACCTGGGCATGGCGTACTCCTCAGTCCGGCCAGTATCCGGAAATCTGTGGAAAAGTGAAGGCTCAATGAGGAACTGAGGCGACAGCTAGTGCGAGCGCGTTGGTAGCACTAGCCGCGGGTGACCGAGGTACCTAAATAGTACCAAGCCATTCCTTGCTCCCGGCGAGAGGGTTCGGGGTAGACATCTACGGTATTCCTTGACAGGGCACGTGACTACCAATAAACTCTGATGCACCAGTCGGATACAGAATCTACAGGATTGCCAGTACTTCGCGTATGCGCTCGCGAACGAGAGCGGAGGGGGCCTCGCTGCATGCAGGGCAACAGTAAACAACTGTCTTCGCCGACCAGGGTATTCGTCATGGCCGAGAATCGCCTCCTGCGCGAGACGCTGGTGCGCCTTTTTCGCAAGCGCAGCGAAATCAGCGTTGTAGGCGACACTTGCTGCTCGGAGTTCGCGATTGATGCCATAGCGTCCGCTGAAACCGATTTGCTGCTCATCGACTGCTTTGAGAGAAAGCATAGGCGCGACGACGATTGGCTAGCCGACCTCCAACAATCCATGCCCGAGATCAAGGTGGTCTTATTTGGGATGGACGAGGACGCCGAGGTCTTTCTACGGGCGGTCCGGCGAGGCATAGCTGGCTATGTCCTGAAGAACGCATCCGCCACCGACCTGCTGGATGCAGTCCGCACGGTAGCCCAGGGCGAGGCTGCGTGCCCCCCCAAATTCTGCAAGGTACTTTTCAAAGCTTTAGCCGAAGGAACGACTGAAGAGACGGACGAGCGCGGTATCAGTCAGTTCGATCTAACCCAGCGTCAACGACAGCTGATGTCGCTGGTCGCGATGGGTCTGAGTAATAAGGAAATCGCGGCGAACCTGAATTTATCCGAGTTCACCGTCAAGAATCATATCTACCGGGTGATGAAGCAGGTCGATGCGCAAAGCCGTCATGAAGCGGTTAGCCTGATTCGGAACGGCGACTGAAGGCAACGCTAACTGAAGGCGCCCGCCCTGGACGAGTGTGACTGACCTTCGGGCTTGTCTCGGTGTTCCGCCTAATCGCTATCGATACAGCTAGATCTCTCTTCATCGAACTTCCGCAGGCTTCGTACATTTGCTAACGCGGTCATTTGATGCACGATGATCTCCGGGCGAACTGCTGTCACAGCCTCCTTCACCGCGGCACGATCCAAACCATCAACCACCACTGGCTGCGCGCCTGCGGCCCTCAGGCTTTCACTCTTATCGCGACTCCGCGTTGAAGCTACAACCTGGTGGCCGGCCTTGATAAGCACGGGAATCAAGCGCTTCCCGATCGCTCCCGTACCGCCAGCAAGAAAGATTTTCATTGTCGCCTCCCGAGCTCGTTTATGCTCTCAGCACAAAGACGAGATAGGTGGGCGGACTGTGACATCGACGATAAGCTTCGGTGCGGAGCGCGCCGGGACTCGTTTGCGTCTGGCTATCTCTTTCCAACGATGGCGTTTATTTCCTGCTTTGCACTGCGTTCCAGACGTAGCAGAAAGGCAACAACGGCCACAGGAGCGGAATGGATCTTGCCAGGAGCTGCATGGCATCCCGCCCATGGCAAGGACCAGACGCCGTTGCGATAAGCAACTCACGGTTATTATTTTGGCGCTCCGCCGCAGATGCAGTTCGTGGCGATTCCACGAACGACAGCCGATGAAAAATGTCCAGGACGGTCAATAGGTTCACGGACCTGCGAGCGCGTTCCGAATTTTTGTCGTAAAACACGGTTACCGGCGGGCTTAAGTAAGCTCCTGCCCGAACGCGTATCCGGTTCCAGACACACTCCAGATCCTTCGCGTCGACAAAGAGAATGTAAGCGCACAGAATATCCCATTGAAACATTGGAATGTTCAGCGAGTATTCCAGTCCCAAATGGAATAGGAGTCCTGCGGTCAGTATTTTGTAACGCAAACTCTTCACCCAGATGAGCGTGCCCAAGGAAAACTCCAACACGAGCGCAAGCCAAGTGCCCATCTTCAGGATCAGAGGATGCAGAAACCAGGAGGGTATGGGGAATCTCTCGAACTCAAACAGGTGATACACGTAGAAAAGCGCGCTGCCATCAATCCAGGGACCGCCCTTCAATTTCCAGCAAACTGTAATGACGTACACAAGCGAAAGTTCTATCTGGATCATTCGCTGCGCCCATAGCCTGCGTGCCTGAACTGCGACTTGCTCTCTCCCGCGCCAGACGCGAAGGAGACGATCAACAGACAGCGCCGCTCCCGCGGGGGCAAAAATGAGAAAAAATCCCGCGACCCGCAAAAATGTGTCACCCCCATGCGTAATGTATAAGTTCCGTTGTTGAATCGAGGCAAGGCACAAATAAACGATCACACTATTGATGCGGGAAAGGAATCCAACCGTCAGCATGATCGCCGATGCCAGAAAGACCCAGAAAAGAGCGAGGATCCAGCGGTCGTCTTGAGGAATAACCGTGAACAGATTCAGGCGAACTCCCGGTTCGAGTTCTCGCATGGTGTTCAGGCTGACCCAAGCATGAGTTCCGTACCAAGTCAGCCAATCCGGCTTGAGCAACACGAGCGTGCAGACAACGACCAATCCATACGCGATGCGGAACAGAGCAAGGGGTAGCGGAGACTGCTCGGCAAAGAAGAACCTATTCCATGCGGCGACGATCGCGCTCATCGTTAATTGAAGTCTTCCGGTTCCACGCGGTAGCGGTAGAAAACGCGCGATTGCCAAGGCAAGTCCCTGAAGCTCCCATCAGCGTTCCGTACGAGTTCCGACGAATTCACGACGAGCATGATGATCTCTGGGCGTTTGGAGTCGTTGCGAGTTTGTCGCGCGATATATCGGGCGGCATCCGGCCACATATCGGAATATCTCTCGTCGATAAGACTTTCCTCGAACTTACGGTATCGTTCTTTCGAATAGCGCTCGGTGAGGCTCAGGCGGTCCATCCTCGGAAATGTCCAGTAATCGGTCGTGCCGTCAGGATAAACCAGTGTCGCCTCAAGGTAGCTGTTGATTCGCTTCGGTGACGGGGAAAACATATCCCACGACTGGAAGAGACCGGACCAAAGAAGATACGGGCGCACCAGCGTCCGGCAAGCAAGCACCGGCAAACCGTTGAAAGGCAGGCACCAGCAGAGAATCGCTAGAACGTGGAATACCAGAAAAAGGTGGATGGCCCAGTCGTACCAACGCGCGTTTCGAATCGTTCCTGGCATTTCCCTTTCCTCACGAAAGACTATCTGAAGCTGAGCCTACAGCATTGTGAGGCGGTCAGTAAGGTGATCTGTTATAGACAGCCCTCTCGATTTCGATCTTGAGCTTCTTCATGAGTTCCTCAGGGTTGAATCCAAGTTTTTGAAATTCCGAGGCAGCCGCTTTCTTCGCGTTTGCAAACGCCCCTTCGCTCTCCCAAACTGCGGCAGTCATAACGTTGTAGCGACTTTCTCCTTCAGTTTTTCCATAAACAAAACCCTCCACGAACCCAGGCAAAGTCCTAAGAAAGCCTTGGACCTTTCGCGTCGCTTAACGGTTGTTCGCTATCTTGCTGAAAACTCGACTAATCCCTTTGCCAGCTGCAAGATAGCGACAATTTCCATCTTTTGGTTTTGCCTCATTTTGGCCCATTTTATGCGGTCTACTGCTACAAATCTGCTACACTCGGCCCACATATACTTATAAATACATAGTAGTGTAGCAGGATTTTGATGTCTCCATGGTGATGGCAACACAACATCCCATTAAATCAACAAGATGCATTGCTTTGAACATTTCTATTTATTGGAGAATCAACGGCAAAATCGGGCTTCGGGTCTCGGATCGATGTGCAAGACATTCTTTGAGTCGGCGGCGGTTTGCTAAATCTACCTGCCCTGTTCGTACTCACCACGTTTCATTTGTTCTGAATAACTTGCGGCGCTCTGATTTGCACCAGATCATCTCATTTGCAGGCTAGAGTGCACCAAGAGTGCACCAAA
>WNFR01002342.1_pt1 | contig 36315 bp, 31 predicted proteins | sample 5400221 | NCBI WGS metagenome assembly WNFR01 (sample SAMN13153357, study PRJNA577476) | soil metagenome | isolation source: 40 cm soil under Madrone tree | place: USA:California | collected 2016-06-14 | reverse complement strand
CGATGACTGGCATGTAACCAGCCGATTGACATTAAACCTCGGTATACGCGTGAGTCTATTTGGTACTTACCGCGAGAGATACCACCAGGCTTTCAATTTTGATCCCGCTCGCTACGTGCGGGGGCAGACGACGATCAACCCATCAAGCGACGTTGTCTCCAACCTTACTGCCGACGGTCTGCCGCCGTCTCTAAGCGACCTTCCCAACGGAATTGTGCAGTGCGGGGTCACGGCGGGAGTGCCCGTCAGCTGTATGAATGGACATCTGTTCAACCCCGCTCCGCGCATAGGTTTCGCCTGGGATCCCTGGGGAAATGGCAAGACTGCGATCCGTGGCGGATACGGGATTTTTTACGAGCACGGAAACGGAAATGAAGGTAACACGAACTCATTGGAGAACTCTCCACCTCTCGCCTTTTCTGCCACGCAAAACAATATTGTGGGCTACCCCAGCCTTGGTAGTGGCACTGCGGGAGCGCAATTCCCCTTAAGCATCATTGCTTTTCCAACCCAGGCGAAGTGGGCGTATGTGCAGCAATGGCACCTTGATTGGCAGCAAGAACTCATCCGCAACACCGTTGCCACAATTTCTTATGTAGGAAGCAAAGGAACGCACTTAACTCGTGTGTCAAACCTCAACCAGCTTCGTCCGGTTTCACAGAATCCCTATAAGCCGGGGGAAACGTATAGCGGCGCTGAGTGCAGCGGAACCCTCGACACCTACGGCATCCTAATAGCCGCCACGACGCCAAGCGGTGTTCCAATCCAATACACCGCGGGCGTAGGAGGTGGTCCTCCGTCCGGACCGGCGGTCAACGTCGGCATCGCCAAATGCGGCGCCAACGCCGATCCCCTCCGCCCCTTTCCTGGGTATTCCAACATCACATACCTGCAGCCGGCGGCTTCGTCGAACTATAACTCTTTGCAGGTGGCGGTGCGTCGTAGCCTTGGCGGATTAGAGCTGAATCTTGCTTACACCTATAGTCACTCCATCGACGACTCTTCGGACCGTTCGGATGGCAGTTTCACCAATGCGTACAACCTCGCCGTGAACCGTGCTAGTTCGAACTTCGACGAGCGTCATGTGTTTAATGCTGGTTACGTATGGGATGTCCCGCTGTTCAAGTCTCCAGGGCTCGCCCACAGAGTGCTCGGGAGATGGCAATACTCGGGAATCACCACCTTCAGCACCGGGTCGCCATTCAGCGTCATCTTTCCAACGGACAACGCTGGAGTGGCCAATGGAGTCGGGTCGTCCTCCTACGCCGATATCATAGGTGACCCAAAGGCTGGAGTTGTTCAGAACCCTGCGAACGCAAATCTCGGGCGTCTGTTCTATAACCCAGCGGCCTATGCTGCTCCAACGGGCCTCACGTTTGGAGATTCGGGGCGGAACAGCGTGCGCAATCCAGACTTCATCAACTTTGATATGGCTCTGTTCAAGCACTTCCCGATTAAAGAGAGCGCCGCAGTCGAGTTCCGAGCGGAAGCTTTCAACATCTTCAACCACACGGAATGGCTCCCCATCGGAGGGCAAGCTGGCTCTTTTGCCGGCAACAACAACTCAGGCAACAATACGCAGGGCAGCACAACTTTCTTATACTCCGGAGGAGTGCACAAGGCACGCATACTCCAGCTCGCATTGAAGTTTCTTTTCTAGGTGTGCCACGAGCGAGCCAGTCGGCGACAGACGACTGGTTTGCGTAGCTGTCCTCTGGGAACGGCAGCGCAGTAAGGTTTTCACCCTGGGAGCCGTATGAGTCGAGAGGCTCACGTACGGTTCTCGAAGGGCCTCGGGGTGAAATTCCCCGGGGCCACCGAATGTCGTTACCGCCAGCCTCGAAACCATCCAGAATCGCTGCAACGCCCTGGACTATAATCACCCGCACGCATGGCCCTCACCTCTGGCACCAAAACTTGGTCCCTATGAAATTCGAGTGCCGCTCGGTACCGGCGGAATGGGCGAGGTGTATCGCGCTGCGGATTCGAAGCTGGGACGAGATGTCGCGCTGAAAGTGATTCTCCAGGAATTTGTCCAGGACACGCAGCTTATGGCCCGCTTCCAACGCGAGGCGCAAGTGCCTGCATCCCTCAACCACATGGAAGCAGTCTGCATGTCGTCATTCACTGGGCCGTAGAGCTGAAACAGATTCTCGCGGCCGACGGCGTTCGTTAGCCTGTGATCTAGGTTGGGCAGTCGATAACGGTGCTGTCGCTTAGCGCGGTTTCCTCCTCAATCACGGGAACCCTGAACTAATCCCAAGGTAAGAGTCGCCGCCATCTGTCCGGAATGAGCCGTGAACGAGCTTCGGGGACTCGTCCTGCGGGGCAAATGGGCTGTGGGAGGGCAGCTACTGCGCTTTTTCACATCAGCTCCGTGGCCTGTTTCTCTCTCTCTCTCTCTCTCTCTCTCTCTCTCTCTCTGCCTTCGCGGCTATGATTGTCATGTGAATCCCTTGAATCCACGTTGGCTGTGGGCGGTCCGCATCTCGGCTTTCTGCATTTTCCTGGCTATCTTCGTCCCCATGGTCCTCATGTATGCTTCTCTCTCCTGACGCATTACGATTCGGAAGACAGCTCTCGCTCCATTTCGGGTGCGGCAGTTGCAGTATGGACCGAGAAGGAGTGGCCAACAGCGGTCATGATGTCGATTCTCGCCCTCCTCCAATTCGTGCTTCTCGGCAGCGCGACTAAAACCTATTACTCCACGGAGCGCAGACGAGGCGACCTACTTATTCTCTTGGCGCGTGTCGTGGTCATACCTTTAATTGCCATACCTCTTGCGATCATCATTCCGAGTTCGTCATTTATCGCCATGGAGGGTCACGAAACATCAGCGGCTGACGCGCTTCGCACTATCAACGCCGCCCAGGCCGAATACGCCAGGGCTCATCGAGGCAAAGCCTTTGCCTCGTCCCTCGAAGAGCTGGGACCTCCTCCTGGCGCGGTTTTGATCGACGAAGACCTCGCCAGCCGCCGGAAATACAACTACACCATCACTCTGAACCCTGCCCCTCCGGACACGACTGGACGCATCTCCAAATACACGCTCACCGCCCGACCGCAATCATACGGCAATGGCGGCAGGCGCAGCTTCTTCAGCAATGAATCCGGCGTCATCCACTATACTGCGGCCGACCGCGCCCCAACGGCTCACGACCGTGTTCTCTCGTGGTACTAGCTCGGAAGTTGAAAGCACCATTGACACTTACCGCCGATTGCGAGCGGATCACGGGCTACCCGCAAGTTATCGAGAAGCTGACTTCTCGGACTTATCGTTACCCCTATGTGGCAATAACCCCATCGTCCTTTCGCAGTATCCAAGAGGACGCTCCTGAAGGTGTTATTGTTCTGGCGAGCCCGCTAAGGGTCTGATCAGTTTGCTTATGCTGTGAGCGACGCCGAATGACTCTGCGACAGAGGACCTATCGAGAAGTCCAAGTCCGCACGTTGCCGTGATCATCGCGCGCTGAGCAAATTTCTGGGGATCGCCAGCCAGTGATGCTGCTTTGAGCCAGCGAATAAAGATGCTTGCTGAATCGACGGCGTTCAGACCTGGCCTTGTGGGGACTATTCCATAGGCAACCGTTCCTCCCTGTTGCACGAAGTCCAGCGCATGCCAATCAGCAAAAAACGAGTCAAGTCCCGCATGGGCATCGAACGAAATGATGTCCGGGCCTACGCGGCACATGCGCTCGAACGGACGCGCTGCACAGCAATGCAGTCCGGCGTAGGCTCCGCGACCTCGCGCATCCTCCAGTGTGGCCGCCAATGCGTTGAGCCTTTGTTCCTCTGTGACAGCGTTCGCGACGGGTGCTTCCAGGCACAAGGCTGGTTCATCAACAAACAGCAGCACAGGCAGGCCAGTGGATTTCAGGCGATCAATCTGCCAGCAGATGATCTGCGAGACATGAAATGCGATGGCCGCAAAAAGTGCGGGATCGGACAGGAAGGGCCGGCCCCGGTGGAACAGATACGCCGACAGCGTGATTGGACCCTCGATCTGACCCTTCACGGCGACAGCGGACCTGAAGAGGCCGGCTGAAAACGCTTCTTCGAACGCAGCAAATCCTGCTGCGTTTGCCGGCGTGAGCTCTCCACTACTCCGATGAAAGATTTCGAGCACCAAATCGAGCCGGCCCTCTTTTACCTGGTAACCGTAGCCGTCATCGCAAGGCTCAATGAGCTCTGCCACAATACCCAGGCCTTGGCCAATGACACTCTCCCGTTCTGAAAGTTGAGGCATCTGGGGCCAGAAGGGGACTTCCGGCGAAAATTCGGCAACTGACCGAATTGCCGATGTAATGGACGTGAGCGGCAGGCTGCCAATGCCTGTGACCGCGCCCGCCGCGACGAATGGCATTCTAGCGGTGTGAGATGTAATCACCGTGGATTGCACCCTTTCAACTCTCCGCAGAGAGCCTTGCCGTCAATGCCTGAGAACCAGGCGGCATTCGCGAAAAGGCTAAATCTTTTTACGGTGGCGCGACCGCGCCGATTTTCACCGGACATCCCGTGAGGCCCCTTACAGGCGCCGAGGCAGTGTCAACCGTATCACGATCACCTTAGCGATCGCACGCCCCAGGGTTTAGGCCTCCTGCTGATCGTGCCATATCGCTATAATTAAGGAGGTCTGCTGTGGCGTCGAATGTCGAGTTCAGGAAGCTAGAGCTCGGGGTGATGCCTCCCGTTGTTAACATAGCCAGGTTCGCAGCCCTCAGGGAAACATGACTAGAGCCCACCAACATCCTCTTGAAAAGGTCCTCGAGAGTCGCATTGCCATCATTGACGGAGCGATGGGCACGACGATCCGCACCTATGGCATGACGGAAGCGGACATCCGAGGGGAGCGTTTCAAGGATTCGACGAAGAGCTTGCTGAACAACGGCGACCTGTTCTCGCTGACCAAGCCGGAGATGATCGGCGACATCCATCGCCGGTTTCTGGAGGCTGGAGCCGACATCATCGAGACGAACACCTTCGGGGCAACCAGCATCACGCAGAGCGAATTCTTTGTCGACGATCCGCGGGAGCACGGCGGCCGGAAGGATCCCGCGTTCTACCAAAAGATCATCGACGATCCGTTCCTCGGCAGCCTGGCCTGGGATATCAATGAGCAATCGGCGCGGCAGTGCCGTGAATGGGCCGACCGTGTCGGGACTGCAACCTCGCGTCAACGGTTCGTGGCGGGGGCGATGGGGCCGCTGACCGTGTCTCTCTCGAACTCGCCCGATGCCGATGATTCCGGCTTCCGGGTGGTCACGTTCGATCAGGTTAAGACCGCCTACATGCAGCAGGTGCGCGCCCTCATCGCCGGCGGCGCAGACCTGCTCCTGGTCGAGACAATCTTTGACTCGCTGAACGCCAAGGCAGCCCTTGTCGCCATCCGTGAGGTCTTCGACGAGGACGGCATGGAACTGCCGGTGATGATCTCGGCGGCGGTGGGGCGTGGCGGCGAGACATTGATTTCCGCGCAGACCACTGAGGCGTTCTGGAACGCGGTGCAGCACGTGAAACCGTTGTCGGTGGGACTCAACTGCTCTCTCGGTCCCGATCTCATGTATCCGTTCCTGGAGGAGCTGTCGGAAAAGGCGGACGTAGCGATCTCGTGTTACCCGAATGCCGGTTTGCCGAATCCCCTCTCGGAAACCGGGTTCGATCTGGGCCCGCAGGACATGGCCCGCTATCTGGCTAACTTTGCACGCTCGGGGCTGATTAATATTGCCGGCGGCTGCTGCGGCAACACACCCGAGCACATCGCGGCTATTGCCAAAGCGCTCGAAGGCCAGCCTCCGCGAAAGTGGAGGGCGACATCCACCGGGGAATCCTTTGCTCGCCCGATTGAGAGCCGAGCGTGAGCGTGTCCGATGGGGTGAGCGCAGCCGAGCCCACGCAGCCGAAGCCGCTCCGTCTCTCGGGCTCGCAGCCATTCACGCAGCAGCCCGCCGTCTACATCGTGATCGGTGAGCGGACCAATGTGGCCGGTTCGCCGAAGTTCGCCAAGCTGATCAAAGAAGGCAAATATGAAGAAGCGGTAAGCGTAGCCCGGCAGCAAGTCGAGAATGGCGCCAATGTCCTCGACATCTGCATGGATGAGGGCATGATCGACGGCGTGACGGCAATGACACGCTACCTGCAGTTGCTGGCGAGCGAACCCGAAGTCGCCAAGGTGCCCTTTATGGTCGACTCCTCGAAATGGGAGGTCATCGAGGCAGGGCTCAAGTGTCTTCAGGGCAAGGGGATCGTGAACTCGATCTCGCTGAAAGAAGGCGAAGAGAAGTTTCGCAAAAACGCCGCCACGGTTCTGAAATATGGTGCGGCGGTGGTGGTGATGGCCTTCGACGAACAGGGCCAGGCCGCGACTTACGAGGACAAGATCCGGGTCTGCGAACGCGCCTACCGGATCCTGGTCGACGAGGTCGGTTTCCCGCCCGAAGACATCATCTTCGACCCGAACATTCTTACCGTTGCCACCGGCATGGAGGAGCACAACAACTACGCGGTTGACTTCATCAATGCTACGCGCTGGATCAAGGCAAACCTGCCGCACGCGAAGGTCAGCGGTGGCGTATCAAACATCTCGTTCAGCTTTCGAGGCAACAACAAGGTTCGCGAGGCCATGCACTCCGCCTTTCTTTATCACGCCATCGGGGCGGGCATGGACATGGGCATCGTGAATGCCGGGATGCTCGAGGTGTACGAGGAGATTGAGCCTGAGCTGAAGATGCTGGTCGAGGACGTGCTACTAAACCGCCGTCCCGACGCGACAGAGCGCTTGGTGGAGCACGGCGAATCGCTCAAGGGGACGGGCGCGGCAGCGAGTGAAAAAAAGGCCGAAGAATGGCGCAACGGCACGGTCGAGGAGCGTCTTTCTCACGCACTGGTTAAGGGCATAGACACCTACATCGAAGTCGACGCCGAGGAAGCCCGCCTCAAGCTGGCCCGCCCCCTGTTGGTTATCGAGGGCCCGCTGATGGCTGGCATGAGCGTGGTGGGTGATCTGTTCGGAGCCGGCAAGATGTTCTTGCCCCAGGTGGTCAAGTCTGCCCGGGTTATGAAGAAGGCCGTGGCGCACCTGACGCCGTTCATGGAGGCCGAGAAGGCCTCGCTGGCTGCGGCGGGCCAGGTGGTCAAGGCGCAGGGAAAAATCGTGCTCGCAACGGTCAAGGGTGACGTTCACGACATTGGCAAGAACATCGTCGGCGTCGTCCTCGCCTGCAACAACTACGAGGTCATCGACCTGGGAGTGATGGTGCCCTGCGAGAAAATCCTCGAACGCGCCAGGGTGGAGAACGCGGACATGATCGGCCTCAGCGGCCTGATCACGCCGTCTCTCGACGAGATGGTGCATGTGGCCCGCGAGATGGAGCGTCAGGGTTTCAAGTTGCCTCTGCTCATCGGCGGTGCAACCACTAGCCGGGCGCACACGGCCGTCAAGATTGCGCCCCACTACAGTGAGCCCGTGGTCCACGTGCTGGATGCCAGCCGGGCGGTGCCCGTGACTACCAGTCTTCTCAGTGAGGAGGGAAAGTCGGCGTTCGTGGCGCAGCATCGCGCCGACTACGAGGCGGTCCGCAAGGCCCACTCCGCGCCCCGCCCGAGGGTCGTCTCCCTTGACACCGCTCGCACAAGGCGGACTCCGATCGAGTGGCGCGCCGAAGACCTTCCCATACCTGCGTTTACCGGTGTGCGCGTACTGGAAGATTTTCCTCTGGCGACGCTGCGCGACTTCATTGATTGGACGCCGTTCTTCCACACCTGGGGGCTGAAAGGCATTTATCCCCGCATTCTCGAGCACGAGCAGCACGGTGCACAGGCGCGCCAGATCTTCACGGAAGCCAATGCTCTCCTGGATGTCATGATTGAGAAGAATCTGATCACGGCGCGTGGTGTATACGGCTTCTTTCCCGCCAGCGCCGTGGGCGACGATATCGAACTGTACCCGGACTGCACACGCGCAGAGGTGCTCGAGCGATTCCACTTCCTCCGCCAGCAATCAAGCAGGGAAGGCGAGCCCTGCCGGTCGCTCGCCGACTTCATCGCGCCGAAGGAGACAGGGCTGCCCGATCACATTGGTGCTTTCGCGGTAACCAGCGGGATCGGCCTGAAGGAACTGTGCGACCGGTTCAGGGCCGAGCACGACGACTACAACGCGATCATGGCCGAAGCCGTCGCTGATCGCCTGGCTGAAGCTTTCGCCGAATGCCTGCACAAGCGGGTTCGGGATGAATGGGGTTACGGTTGTGAAGAAGGTCTGAGCATCGCGGATCTCATCCAAGAGAACTACCGCGGGATCAGGCCAGCCGCAGGTTACCCGGCGTGCCCGGATCACACGGAGAAGGGCGCGCTTTGGCGTTTGCTCGATGTGCAGGCGAACACTGGAATGCTGATTACTGAGTCGTTTGCGATGTGGCCCGGATCGAGCGTGAGTGGGCTCTACTTTGCCCACCCGGAATCGCGATATTTCAGCCTCGGCAAGATCGACCGCGATCAGGTCGCGGATTATCACGAACGCAAGGGGATGAGCGTTGCAGAAGTCGAGCGCTGGCTCGGACAAAATCTGAACTACGACCCTGCGGAATAGCGTCTGGACCTGTGGCCGCCAGGGGACATCCCAACCCTTGGGAATTCGCGCCGCCCGAGCCTCCGAAGCACACGATTGGAAAATTCATGCGCCAGTTCGGCGACCCCGCGGTGGCGGTACTTGGCGGAATCACGCACACGTTGACCTGCTTCTCGGGCGCAAGTACAGATTCCAGCAATCGCCGTAACGCATCGCTCTGGTCTGTTTTGTAACGCCAGCGCCAAGGAGTGCGTCGTTGGAGAGGTTCCGCATTTTGACGATGACCCGCCTCAGCTTGCGGAACGCATGACGAATATGTCTGAGAGCTCTTAAGTCCCTTTTGTTTGCGCATACGCCCGCCTGTCGGTCGATTTAGCCGGGGACCGAAGCGTAAAGAGACCGGCGATTGCGTTGTTCGAACCTGGCGGAAAGGTCCTTGCGTCTTGGCATTCCTGAACGGTTGCCGCAAATTCCGCAAACGGGCCCATAGCAGCTGCCTCAAGCGCCCCTCCTGGTGCGCAATGCCCGGATCGCTGAACAGAACTGTACCGCGCAGGGTGCTCCTGTCCCTAGGCGACAAACGTCCGCAGCGTTCGTGCCTTCCAGAACGGGAGGGTTTGGATGCCTGAATGCATGATCAATACAGCCAATGGTCACGGTTGCCAAAGTGAATGAAAGATGAGGTCGATCATTCATACTCTGCTAGTAGCGATGGTGATCGCGATCACGCAGAGCCTCGCCCAAGCGCAACAGTGGTCCACCCCGCAACAAACGCCCTCACCTCCATCCATAACCGTCGACCACGGGTCTGGAGAGAACGGGACAGCATCCATCCAGCACGGACCATTGGATCAGAAAGCCAGCAGTTCCTGCAGTTTACAGCTGCCCGACACTCCTCCCCAAGCCACGACGAATACCAACGCGGCCACCGCGACCCAAGGGTTACTACCCATCAGCCCTCTCTCCCCGCGGTGCAAATTCCACCTGTTTCTTAGGCAAACGTACTCGCCCTACACATTCGCGTCAGCAGGATTTCAGGCGACTTGGGCCCACGCAGAGGGGCAGTGGCCCCACTATGGCGGAGGTATGCAAGGTTAGGGGAAGCGATTTGGCGCGACTCTGGCAGACACAGAATCGCGGAGATTCATCCAGACTTTTGCTCTATCGACGATATTGCATCAGGATCCTCGATATTTTCCTTCGCACAAGCGAACGCTCATCTCCCGAGCGTGGTACGCAGTAACCAGAGTCGTGGTCACGAACAATGACAAGGGCGGTGGTACTTTCAACAGCTCCGAGTTTCTGGGGGCCTTGTTCACCAGTTCATTACAAAACTCCTACTACCCAAGACACGATCGAACTTTCGATGACACGCTGAATCGCTTTGGTGGTGCCCTGAGCTCTGATGCGATCGGCGATCTCTTACGCGAATTTACACCCGACATGAAGCGCTTGTTTCGGAAACATGCACCGAAGGAAATCCGAAAGATCGAGGAGAAGCTTCCCATCCCTGCCGACGATAAACCTTGACTCTCGCTCTATTGCCCGGTGTGAGTTGCCGCGTTGTGGGTGCAGCCGCGTACGCGAGACCTGCGAGCAGGATGGCCAAGCTGGTACGACACAACACATTCAGTTTCCACTTATCAATATTAGGTTTCGCCGCAAGTCCTTGGCTGACGCATGTCGACCTTTTTGGGTATGGCTGCTGAACCTGGGCGTTCAACGTGCGTTGTCGAGCTGCCTTGCATCCAGTCCTGATCTGACACTCTGAACCACGCATCTCAGAGTGCATGCAAGGTCCTTGCCAGTCAGCCAACTGCTTAATAGGCAGGCCAGTCATTGAGGGGCACGATTGCAACTCGAGACCGCAGCGACCTGTCTGCGGCATCATTTTGACGGGTGTCAGTCTGTCGTCGCTTCACGATGTTAGAAAAAACATGTCATTCATTCCACCAGCGAATCTTGCGATCGGAGGTGATCCGGATCGGAGTGAGTGGCGCGCAGAAGGAGAGACAAAACCGGCGCGGTGCTGGTTGCATTTTGCTGGAGAACGAGTGTGGGGCAAGTCGGTTTGGAAGAACAGTTGCTCACGATGTAGAGACGCGACCTCAAGTGGTGAGCTTGGGTGAGCGGCCACGATCCCTTCGCTTTGTCGCGTTGGGTTCCAAGCCACCTCTCCCTCCGTTTTCGAGTTGACTACAGCCGGGGACGGGTGAGGAGATTGTTGCGCCGAAAGCGTTCGTAACGGTGTGAACCCCAAGTGGTCTCAGGCCGACGCCCAGACGGCTGCGGCTGGTGAGTTGTCGTTCAAGCCAGCAAAAAAGGAGTGAGCAATGAAGAATTGGGTGCTGTTGAGGAGAGACTTTCGCGCAGGCGTCCGCTTGGTGGTGCTGACGGCTGCTGTTCTCGGCGTTGTTGGCTGTTCCACGAAGCGTGAAGTGGTTGTGCCAGCGCCGAGCGCGTTCTTGGCTCCCCAGCCTGAGTCGGCCAAGGGTTCCGATCGCGGAGTCAAGATCCTCGTGCAAACGAGCGCCTGGGATGGGCGCCCTCGCGACCTCGGCGAAAGGGTGCTTGCGTTGAAGGTTACGATTTGGAATGACAGCTCACATCCACTGGCAGTCCGCTACAGCAATTTTTCGCTGGCGGCTGCAAACGATCGGCGATACACCGACATTCCTCCATACGGGGTAACCGGCCGCAGCTATCAGCACCTTCAACCGCGATGGGCCTATTCGGACGCCTACTATGTCTCGGTTCCGCTGCCGACAGAACAAATGGTTGAAAAAGCCGTTGCCGAGGGCACGGTGTCCGAAGATGGGACAACCGCCGGGTTCTTATACTTTCAAAAGCCGGCACCACAGTCACAAGCAATTTCTTTCAGGGCCGTCCTGGTGGACGCCCGCACGGGAGAAACATTCGGCCGGATCGAGGTTCCCCTTCTTGTCAAGGCGATCTAGTTGCCAACAGACGTTTCCCGGTGAAGCTACTTGTTCTTGTCCCGAATCCGCGTGAAGGCACGCGTGGCCGATGGCAGACCCGAAATACTGACAGCCAGGTCGGCTACACGATCGATGTCTTGCTCCTCATCCCCGTCTTGCGGGCTGAGTTGGCCCCTGTGCAGGACTGGGAAACGCTCTGCGGTGAGCCAGTGCTGTACCTCGGAAGTGAGCCTTTCGATCGGCTGTCCGGTGTTCACGCAAGCATCCACGTAGGTCGGTAATCGGTCGATTCGGTCCTCGCAGAGCAGCACGATCGGAACATCTGGGCGAAGTGCTCGCAGGCTTCGCGCCACGTCAAAGCTGGTGTGTTCTCCCGCCCGGTCACGGAGCACGATGCCAGTAACCGAATGCATGATGAATAGCAGAGCGATCGCTTGGGTTGAGATGTCAGTGCTAACGACCTCATAGCCTGTGGTCTTGAGTGCGGCTAAGATCGAGTCGCTGGCCGCAGCCTTGTCGGATATGTAAAGTATTGTCTCGCGCGCCATTGCATTTCTGCCTTCTTTTTCGAAGAGCACGCGGCCCTCCACATATCCTGGTCACTGGAGCGGGAGAGAATTGGCTACGCAACAGGCCATCCGCATGACGCCGCAGCAATGGAGCAGAGGACTACTACCGCGCGCGTCTGTCCGTTGACAGGTCTGTCCAAATCCCGACGCCCAAGTCCCTGGCCCATGTCAGGAGAGCCCGCTTCTGAGCTGTCAAGAGACGCACTAGCCACGTTTCATGAAGTCCGAGCGCAGCAGGCTCACGAACGGAACCATAACCATCTACCGCCCGGTCATAGGAGTTTTCACTGCCACTTTGTTCCCCGCGGGTATCCCCAGATGACCACCGCCGATGCCGTGGCAGATGCATTCATCATGGAACACAACGGCAATCAGTCCTGGTTGGTGAACCATTTCTCGACGGTTCAGTGACCGGACCGAACGAGGCGTCCAGCCTATGCCGCATCGGCAGGAGCGCTGCGCGTTCCATGCTTAGAGCCCCTACGCGTAAAATACGTCCGTGGCCATTGTCTCGCGCAAACACGTCCCGCATGGACCCCTATCGTCGTTCGTAAAGTGTTTCTGGTACTGGGAAGGCGCTCCGCAGACGCACGCGAAAGAGCGGCTCATGCCGAACGGTGAGGCCAGCATCGTTTTTAATCTCCGCGATGATCCGATCCGAATCTACGATGCGGACGACCTCGGCAGCCACAGGTCATACGGTCAGTCGGTCATTTCCGGCGCCCGAACGAGCTGTTTCGTCATCGACACGATGCAGGAAGACCGTGTGTTTGGCATTCAGTTTCAGCCCGGCGGGGCGTTTCCGTTTTTCCGAATGCCGGCCTGCGAAATGGAGAATAGATCGATGGAGCTTGAGTTTCTGTGGCCGGGAGCTGCAAACCAACTGCGCGAGAGGCTGTTAGCTGCACCGACGATCGACGCGATGTTCCTCCTGGCCGAGCAGTATCTTTTGGCACAGCTCGTGAAACCACTCGAACTGCATCCGGCGGTCACATTTGCACGCCAGCAATTCTGTCAGCGCCCGCATAAAATCAGGGTCGCGTCTGTGCTTGGCGAAATCGGCCTCAGCCAGCGTCGATTCATCCAAATATTCCACGACCAAGTGGGCCTCACACCGAAAGCTTTCTGTCGTGTACGCCGATTCCAACGCATACTGGAGACGGTACATGGTCTGCGGGAGGTTGACTGGATTGAGGTGGCACTGAACTGCGGATACTACGACCAGGCCCATTTCATCCACGATTTTCGGGAGTTTTCTGGGCTCACGCCAAGCCAGTACCTGGCACGCGCCACCGAGCACCTGAACCACGTCCCAGTCTTGTAGGGATTCCGACCTGGTCAGTTTCTTACAATCCGACTTTCCTCCCGCCGTGCAACAATTGGGCGATTGAGGAGGACGCGATGCCCGCTACAGAGCCCGTTGCCCACGCCTACAACACGTTGCAACCCTATCTCATCATCAGGAACTGCACCGCCGCGATTGAATTTTACAAAACGGCGTTCGGGGCTACAGAGCGAATGCGGATGACTCGCCCAGACGGGTGCATCGGACATGCCGAAATCCAAATCGGCGATACCTGCGTCATGATGGCTGACGAGCATCCAGAAATCGGGGCGTTCAGTCCGGATCACTATGGTGGTTCACCCGTCAGCATGCATTTCTATGTCGATGACTGCGACGCGAGATTTCAGCAGGCCATCGCGGCTGGAGCCAAGCAGGTGCGGGAACCCGCAGACCAGCCCTATGGTGACCGCAATGCGGGCGTAGTCGATCCCTTCGGATACAAGTGGTGGATTGCTGCGCACATCAAGGCGGAATCGAAAGAAACGGCCAGCCCAAGACACTGACGGTTGCCTAGGACGAGCGACCAATTTCGCCGAATGGCCAGAGACCTCGGAGCAGTCATGTATGGAGCATCCGGATTTCCAGATGCGTGGGGGAATATTTGCGACCCTTGGCTATCCCTGAGGAAGGCTGGGCCATGGTGAAGCTGCCAGAACAATAACAGCAATTTGTGCCATCCGACCCGCGATCCTTGTCCCAGTTAGGGGAAGGTGGGACGACGAGGCCCCCACGAACGTTTGCCTCATGCTTACCACTCAACCGGCCCCAGGACGCAGCCCGGAGAAACGTGGCACCAAGAGCTTTGACGAGGAAGCAATAGCCAAAATCCTGTGCGGGAGACTCGACATGAATACCTCCACGCGAATTCATTGGGCGCGCGCTTTGATTGGCGGATTTCTGGCAGAAGCATCGGTCTTCGCGATTGTGATTCCAGTTTTTATGATATGGGGCCAGCATGCCCTGCTCTATGCCGCGCCATCGGCATCACTTGTGATGTGTTTCCTGTTCGCTCTCTGGGTCGGGCGACGGCTCGAATCAGGCTTCGTCTCACACGGGATGCTCGTCGGAGTCGCTGCTACCTTTCTGTACGTGGGTCTGACTTTGGCTCGCCCCGAGCCCTTTGCGTATCTCGTCGCTCACGGTCTGAAAATATTGGGAGGTGCCGGAGGTGGTGCCTTCGCGGGATGGCGACGCGCGGCGACGACCGCCACAGATCGGCCCGCGTATTGAACCGGCCCTAAGCGCGATCGAAGTTTCAGCCGAATAGACGGCGAAGGACCGGACCTGGCCAAGTGTGCGCGGTTAGTGAATTCTCGCATCATGCGCTCGCTAGGCGCGCCGCTTCCTCCGGCACCTTCATCACCATGAGGTAAGGGCTGGGCCACGACTGACCCTTGCGACGCCATCGTCAGCCAGTGCGCGCACTGGCGGAGTAGCGTCGCCGACCATGATGTTCAGGGGGAGAGGCGACGCTTCAGCCAGGCGCGCGATCAGAGTGATATCCGCTAGACCGGGCGCGAAGAGCCCATCGGCGCCGGCTTCCGCGTATGCGCGTGCTCGATCGATGGCTTCAACCACCCTAGCATCGTCATGCTGTTCCCGTGGTCGCTGGAAAAAGACGTCGGTCCGGGCATACGCGCCAAACACGGTCACCGTTTGATTGGAGATCATCGGAGAATTCCTCGGGCTTTCTCAATCATGACATCGCTCTCAGTGAAAACCCGAAGTCCGGGGCGTGTGATTAGGCCACCCGGGAAAGGAGGGGCGCTATCAGAATCTCTAGCGACTCGCTTGAATAAGCCCGCTAGCTTTCCTCGCACCAATGCCTTCCGGATTGCCAGTAGCACGATCGGGATCGGCGGCCATCGGCAGCCGCGACCTGCCGGTGCGCAACCATTCGAACCAACGGAGTTGAGGGGTAGGATAGAGGAGATCTGGATCGCCAATGAATCTATGAGTGTCACCCAGAGCGAAAAGGCAGCTCGCTTCCGCGCCCTTCACGACGCCCCTGGCGTCTTTGTAATTCCGAATCCATGGGATATCGGCTCCGCCCGCATTCTCTCAGGGCTCGGCTTCCAGGCATTAGCCACGTCGAGCGCCGCCTCCGCCTCTGCGCGTGGTCGAAGAGATGGCGGGTTGACGCGAGATGAGGCGCTGGCGCACGCGCGCTTGATTGTCGATGCGACGGATCTGCCCACGTCTGCGGATCTGGAAAAGGGGTTTGGCGACGCGCCGGAAGTCGTGGCGGAAACGATCCGGCTTGCGGCCGCGGCGGGACTCGTCGGGTGCACGATCGAGGATGCGACGGGCAACCAAGAAAGTCCCCTGTACGATGTTCGCTTGGCTGTCGAACGGATTGCTGCAGCCGCGCAAGCGGCACACGCACTGCCGTTCCCCTTTATCCTGACCGCGCGGGCGCATGGTTTCCTCTACTCCGCCCCGAGCTTGGACGACACCATCAGCCGCCTTCAGGCCTTCGAACAGGCTGGAGCCGATGTTCTTTTCGCCCCCGGCCTGCCTGACCTGGCCGCGGTGAGCGCAGTCTGTGCGGCGGTGTCAAAGCCGGTCAATTTCATGGCGGGAATCAAGGGAAAGTCATTTTCGGTGAGTGAACTCGCTGCGGCCGGAGTCAGGCGCATCAGCCTTGCGACCTCACTCTATCGCGCGGCAATGACGGGTCTGCTCGACGCTGCATCCGAGGTGAAAGACAAAGGCCAGTTCGGTTTCCTCGAGCGGTGCGTTATAACGGCCGAGCTCAACAAACTCATGCGGATTTGACTGTGCTGTGGACTAGAAATGCTTCCCGGTTTCCTGCCTCCAGCGGTCGGCAACTCGGTCGTTAAAAGAAGTGAAAATGCTGGTTCGAAAAGATCGTTACCCAGAAGAGTTCGAAAGTCGTCTGCTAGAGCTGGCCATTCCCTCCTGCCTTGGCCCGCGTGAATCAGTCCAGGCTACTCCAGAGTCAACGTAAGCTTCGTTACCGAGGCGGCTGGAAACAGATACGTAAGAACTGGCTTCCGGTTTTCGAGCGCCTTTGTCAGCGGTACGACAACATCCCGCTGATCGAAGGAATTGTGGGCGTGAAGGTCCGAAGCCGCCAGCGTTATGGCCGTTCCTGATTTGATTGCGGCACCCGGAATAGCGACCTCTGCATCACAGGTTTCGCTCACGTGTGGATTGACCACCGTCAGAACAAGTACCTTGTCATGGAGTGACGCCGAACCCTTGAGCCCCGCAAAGGAGGCCGGCTTGCCATCGCGATCGTAGTGGACTCGCGGCGCCGAGAATAGGGTGCGCAAGGACTGACCGCCTTGATGCGCGGAGTACATAGCAAAGACATGGCCTACCGGCGTGACACAAAACTTGTCCTCGTGCGCTAAATACAAACTGTTCAGACAGTTGATCAGCTGGGCGCAGTTTGCCATCGCGATCTTTTCCGGGTGCTGGTTGAAAATGTCCAGGGTCATTGCGCTGAAAACTGCGTCTCGCAGGGTTGGAGTCTGTTCAAGGATGTCACCGGGCGTCATCTCGCTGCCCGGGCGATACCATGGACCCCACTCGTCCACGACCAGCTTGATCTGGTGCTCCCGGTCGACCTCGCCCATGATCTGCCAGTGTCCCGTGATTAGAGACTCCATGACATCGCCCTGCCGGAATAGCTCATACCAATCCACATCGTCAAACTTCAAGGCATCGCCCTTCCCTGTATTCCAGTCCCGGGTGCGGCCCCGGCTCAGATTCCAGGCGTAGTAATGGAGCGCCAATCCGTAGATCGAAGGCAGCTGCCCGGGCCCCTTGCGGACGATCTCTTCGAGAAAGCTGCGCGTCCACTCCCAGCTATCGTCGTTTGGTCCCGACGCGATGAATGACAATTCCTGTCCGAAGTGCGGAACCCAAGTGGTGAAACGGCGGAATTCGACGGCATATTCCTGGGCAGTGAAATTGCCCCCACACCCCCAGGACTCATTTCCGACGCCCCAGAAGCGCACCTGGAACGGATCAGCGTATCCAGCGGCAGCTCGGGTGTCGGCCAGGGTCGTGCTGCCTGCAGGTGAGTTGCAGTACTCGACCCAGCGATAGAACTCCTCAGCGGGCAGGCTGCGGAGATTTGCCGCGAGGTAGGGCTGGCTGCCGATCAACTTACAGAAGTGGATGAACTCATTCGTGCCGAACTGGTTGGGATCGTATTTGTGGGTCTTGGGGGAATTCGGCGTCTCCACACCTTCCCAGAAATTCGTGCGGCGCGGACGCCTGTCCGCAGGGCCGATGCCGTCCCGCCAATCGTAACTGTCCGCAAAGCAGCCACCGGGATAGCGAATGACCGGCGCTTTGATGGTGCGCATGTGTTCGACCAGTTCCTTGCGAATACCATCGATATTGGGGATGCTCGAGTTTTGGCCCACCCAGATTCCGTCGTAGATCACGCCTCCCAGATTCTCGGCGAAGTGCCCGTAGAGGTTCGCCGAAATCATTCCCAGCGGCTCGTCCGGCAAAATCTCGATCTTGGACCCGGCACCCGCGGATGCCGCCCACGCAAAGGACGAATACTTTGAAACCAGGAGGGCGCCTGCTCCGAGGACACCGTTTCTGAGGAATGCTCGACGCTTGATCATGAATCTCTCCCTTGCTCGGAGCCAAGTCTGGTGGAATCCCAGGCGCTCTCTGCTTCTACACTGCACAGAAAAACCCGCGATGCTTTCGCAGTCGCTCACTCCCACGATATGCGTACCAGGGAAAGGCCTTGGCGCGGCAAGGCACACCGCAGCAGCGCGGTGCCTTTCTCCATCCGGATCCATGCCGGAGAACCCAGCAACTGCAGCTGCCCCGCCCTTTGCAGTTGTTCGGATTGCGACTGGGAGAGCGCCGGAGGCGATCCCATGTCCCTCCATACGGTGAACGAGTTGCTGTGGTCCGCATCGACGCGGTAGTGCTCAAGAAGGCCGCGCCGGGCCTGTTGCGGGAGACCGTCGAGAAAAAGATCGATCGCCGCAGGGGCCGCCGGCAGATCGTCATCGTGATAATTCCAGATCAGAATCTCAACTTCGCGGCCCTTTCGAGTGGCAATCACGTTGATGTCGGGCCGTCCCCGCACTCCCCCCCGCAGGATGTCCTCTGGTCGTAGAGCGCCCGCACTGGCTGTCTTTAACCGGTCGTTTCCAAGTAATCCAAACATGCGAAACGCATTCAGGACCGGCTTGTCGATTCCATTCGTGGCCAATTCTCGAAAGCCCTCAAACGCCGGTTGATCCTCGAATTCAAACGCCCAGGTCACAGCTCCCAGAAAATTGATGCGGTGTTTGCGGGCCAGCGCAAGAATGTTGTTCAGGATCTCGGTTGTATAGGCGGCGTAAAGCGGCCCGTTCCGGTAGGAGTTCTGCGGATTGTTCCTGGCCGAACAGGCTGCACACCCCTCGGGGTCCGACTCGCCTAAAACAATGGGCGTGCGCTGCCATTCGGGAAAGGACGCAACGATCTCGAAGCCCTGCTCGATGGCTGCCAGGTGGCGATCAAGACCCATCTGTACATGGTCGCCCAGCCACTGGGGTGAACCTTTGGGATGGAACGAGATGAAGTCCAGACGAGAGCCGACCCGTCCAGTCACGTAGTTTTTGCCGCGGGCGCAGTGCTCCAGAAACCGCCGCAAGAATTCCGCGGCTTTCGGGTTTGCCGGACCGGTGCTGTCGGGGCCGCCAATCCGCGCTTCCGGAAGAGCGCGCAAAACCGCGTCCACTGAAAAATCATAAAGCTTGAAATATTCTTCCGGAGTTCCTTTCCAGTAGGGAATGTCCGGCTCATTCCAGACTTCCCACAGCCACGTCCGAACCTCGCCGTCGCCGTAGCGCTGCCGCAAGTGCCGCACAAACTGAACCACGAGATCGGACCACCTCCGGTAGTCCTTCGGCGGATACGCCCATCCCGTGAAGATCCCGCCCACCGGTTCTTGCGGAAAACTGTGGCGATAGGGCTGCGCATGGCTGGAGAGTGCTTCCGGCATGAAACCAATCTCCACCAACGGCTTCACCCCAGCCGACTGGAACGTGTCGAAAATCTGATCCAGGATCGTCCAGCTGTATACGGGATTGCCGCGGGGGTCCTCCGTATAGACGTTCGTGGAACCCCACTTCAGGGAGGCTGAGCCGTCGCCGGTCGTCAGGAGATTGTGCACGCGAACGTAGACGGGCGACGAGCTGAGGGCTGACAGGTCAGCAAGCAGTTTCCGTCCATTGGGCGCGTAGCTGTAGTTGGGCTCGTCGTATCCAAAGAAAGTCCAGATCGGCGGGAACGTCCCGTCCGGCTGATCCAGGTGCACATCGATCCGCACGCTGTCTGCAACCGGTTGCGACGATCCAAGAGCGGACGTGAGCAAAATGGCCAGAACTACGCCCGCGCTGCGAAGCCGTCCAACGGGCGACTTCGTCCCATAAGAGAACAAGCGGACGTGGATGACGATTGGAATGGTGCGCACCAGGACCCAAAGCTTCGCTCGGGCATCCGTCTCAAGACCTCAGCTGCACATACGTGCTGTAGCTTTCTTCCTGGATGCTCATGAATGGCCGCATTGAAACCGGCCTTCCTTCTGTCGGTTTGGCGATCAGCTCGCCAGCCCGCTTGTCGCCCCACGCGGCGCGAAGCAATTCTGCTTTGTCGAAAGCAGGTTGCGACTCGGAGATCGCGAACAGAACAAGCGGGCCTCGCAGCAGCGCCGCTTGGTTCAAGTGCTGGGCGTCGACCGCCTCGAGGCGAACTGGCATGGGGAACTCGGCCTCGAGCCGGTCGCCATCCTTCCAGGTGCGACCGATGCGCGCGAAGGCGCCGGACCGGACAGCCGAGATCCTCCGGCCGTTTACCGAGACCGTGGGATTGGGCCCGGCCCACGCGGGAATGCGGACGTAGAGCGTGTATTCGGCGGGCCGCGATCCGCTGATCTGCAGTTGCACCGCGCCATCCAACGGATAGTTGGTCACCTGCGTCAGACCATACCGGCCGGAACCATCCGTCCATTGCAGGCAAGAGGGCGTAAACAGATTGATGTAGACGCCATCGGTGGATCGCAAATATGTGCTGATGTGGTAGTCGGCGGCCAGCTGCGGAAAGGTACCGGAGCAGCAGGGCCATTTGTCGGGGTGCCACGACTTCTTGCCCGTGGCTGCATAGTCGGAGTAGTAGAACGAAGTGCCGTCGGCTTGCACCGGCCACGCTCCCAGGATGGTGTTGTACAGGACGCGTTCCATACTGTCGCCGTATCGCGAGTCTTTGGTAGCGCACAGCAGATATCGGGTCATCTTGAAGTGGCCGTAGGCCCCGCATGGCGTCTCAAAACTCGCGTGTGTTTTCTTGAGACTGTCACCCAGCATTCCGCGATCCGGTTCTACGAACGCTTCGTCTGGTCCCCACCCGCCGGTCGCGAAACTCTGTGCCGAAACCATTTCAAATCCATTCTTGGCGGCGCGCAGGTGTTGCTCGCTCCCCAGCGTGCCGTATGCCTGCATGGCAGAACTGAACGCGTTGACATGGCTGTAGGCATGTTCGGTGGGAAGCACATTCTGGCCTTTGGATAGCGGGCCAAAGTATGTGTCATCCTCCAGGAACTGTTTCGCCAGATCGCGATAAAACGCCTTGCCGCTCCGCTGGTAGGCGAGGAACAGATTCTCGGGGAGGGTGTAGGTCTCGTCCCAGGTGTAGGACTCATCCTTGTGCGGTCGCGCGCGCTGCTCGGCGCGCGACAGGGCCTTCTCGGGCAGGTACGCCAAGACGGCGCGAGTCAGCTTCTCGTGAATATCCAGGGCCCTCGGATCATGCGCGAACTCGTGAGCGTCGATCAAACCGCAAGACAACTTGTCGTATGTGTATCCGGGAAGGCGATAGCCGGCGAAGAACCTGGCTTTCGGGTCGAGCGTCTCCCCATAGCCCTTAACCAGGCGATGAACCTTTTCGGCGGTGTCCGCCGATCGGGTCACCGCGTAAGCTCGCGCGAGCGCGGAAACGTACTGCCCAAAGCTGTGACCGGCGATAAAGCCGTGAAAATCATGTCGTTCCAGACTGAAGCCGCTCAGGTCGTACCACCCACCCATATCCAGGCCGGGAGCCGGCAGGCCAGCCACCTGACGGAACACCTTCAGCAAACGATCATCGTCGAGGTTCAGGAAGCGGGCGTGGTTCTCGTCGAACTGCCGCTTCATCGGGCCGTCCAACAACTGGACGTCGCCATACTGAAAGGTGCTGAGCGGGGTGGTCACAGCCACCCGAGCCCGGTCAGAGGTCGCCCAGCCGGGAAGAGCGCGCGCGGCGTAGGCGCCAGCCGCGGTCGCGCCGGTCGCTTTCAGAAAAGTTCTACGGGTCAATCCCGAAGGCATGCGTGCCTCCTTTGGGCTGGCAGGTGTAGTAAGCGTTTGCCCGAAAGAGCCTATGAAGCCGCCGCCCTCTTTGTCAATCGCTTTCTTTACTTTCTCGGTTGCCTCCTGGATCGCCGGTCAATATCGTTGACGCTGGCCGGATCCCCTGGAAGCCGTTTACTCACCGACCCCGGAAGCATTGCCTCCCCGGCGCCGCGGGGGAAGCACGGGTGAAATGAACATGGCCGCGGTCGGAAGCTGTGGCGGGAACCTGATGAGTGCTGCTTTAGCTCAGTGCGCGGTCCAGATGAACATAGCCGCCGTCGACGAATATGTGTTGCCCGGTAACATGTCCGGCCCGGGCAGACATCAGAAAGACCACCATGGCCGCGATCTCATCGGCGCCAGTCATCCGGTTGCCCAGAGGAATCTTTGATGTGATGGTCGTCAGTTTCGAGTCGGGGTTCGGGAAGGTGGCCTCCCTTCGACGATGCATAGCCGGAAGTTCCACCCTGCCCTGTGATCGCCGTTTTCGAAGCGATGTTAACGATCGATCCCTTGGAACGCTTCAAATGCGGCAACGCATAGTGTGCCATGTTGTAGTAGTGCAGGAGATTTCGTTGCAATGAGCCGACATACTGCTCAGGACTGCCGTGCTCGAGCCCGATGCGGTCATTGACTCCGGCGTTGTTGAGCAGCGCATCCAGTTGGCCGAATTCCTTCATCGCATATTCCACCGATTGCGCGCACCTTTCGGGCGAAGTCAGGTCAGCGGTCACCAGCAGGCACCGCGCGCCCGCGCTCAACAATTCCTGGCGGAGTTTTTCTCCGGCCTCAGCGTCCCGATCCACAATCACCGAAGTGGCGCCTTCCTCGCTAAGCGCCCGGGCACAGGCACCGCCAATGCCCTTGGCACCACCGGTGATCAGTACGACCTTGTCTCGCAGTTGCAGGTTCATGATGAGGAGCCTTTACTCCCAAGCCATCGCTGGATTCCACAGGGAATCTCAGCCGCGCAGGTGCAAAAAACCTCCGTCGATCGGATAGTCGACCCCCGTGATGAACCTGGCTTCATCCGAGCAGAGGAAGAGTGCGAGCGCCGCAACCTCCTCCGGGGCCGCCATTCGCCCGATCGGTTGAGTCCTTGACAAGCGCTCAAACATCTCTTGCTCGCGGCCCGGATAGTTCTTCCGCAAATACCCGTCGACAAAGGGCGTGTGAACTCGCGCAGGTGAAATGCTGTTGCAGCGAATGTTGTGCGCCAGATAATCCTTGGCGACCGAATAGGTCATCGCGACCACCGCGCCCTTGCTCATCGAATAGGCAAAGCGATCCGAAAGTCCGGTCCAGGCTGCGATGGAAGCCATATTCAGAATGACGCCACCGCCGTTTGCCTTCATGTGTTCCGCGCTGGCTAACATGCAGTTGTAAATACCCTTCACGTTCACTCGAAAGACCCGGTCGAAATCCTCTTCCCCGGTGCTCTCCAGATTGCCGACGTGTGCGATCCCGGCGTTGTTCACCAGGATGTGCACCCGCTCTCGTTCGAAAATCTGTTGCAGGACGGTTCTTACCTGATCCTGCCGTGAAACATCGCATTCCCAGGAGCGCAGCCTGCTCCCGGTTTCGCCCAGTTGCCGGACCACCGCTTCGGACTGCTTCCCGTCAACATCGACCAGGTGAACACTTGCGCCATTCAGGGCGAACCTCTGCGCAATGGCTCGACCGATACCGCTGGCGGCGCCCGTAATGATGGCTGCCTTGCCATCCAACCGGAACCCGTTCGACATCTTCTCCGAATGAGTCAGAGCGAGCCCCTCTCTTTTGCGCTACCTGCCGGCACCGCACGGGCTTGGCCGACAGTCGAGTCGTGCTCCGCCCGGCAGGCGAGGCGTCACCCCCGTCGCCGGACCGCAGTGCAATTCAACATAATACACAGTCAGCTCGGCTGCTAAAATTCGTGGCGCTGCCCAATGCAGATTGCCCAGACCCCCGACTCTCAGCATGAAACTCGGTTCGATCCGGCCGGGACAATCAGGATAGACCTGTGGTAGACTCCCCTCGTTCTTGCCGGCTTTTGACCACAACCTCCCCGGCGCGAACCGGGTTTGCCATCAGGAAACGATCGTTATGTTGCGATTCCACCGGGCAATTCGAATTACCATTTGCATGCGGAACTGCATGCCTCGGTGGGGAGCGCGCATGAGCTGAGCGACCAAAGATTTTCAAGGCTCGTAAGCCCACCCGCCGATTTCAGGTGAGGTGGGTTTTGTGTTTTCGCAGACCTCACGGGAGCGGTCCTCATTCAGGGCACCGTCCACCGCAATCGGAGATACATGTCGAAACCCGAACTAACCCTGAAAGCTGTGCGCGAAGCTTACGCCCGCATTCACGGTGCCGTCTATTTCTCCCCCTGTCCCAATTCTCCCGCCATTTCCGAGATCAGCGGTCAGCCCGTTTTTCTGAAACTCGAGAATCTGCAGCGGACCGGTGCGTTCAAGGAGCGGGGTGCGCTCAACAAGATCCTGACGCTCAGCGACCATGACAAAAAGTGTGGCGTCATCGCTGCCAGCGCCGGCAATCATGCGCAGGGCGTTGCCTTCCATGCGCGCAACAACGGCATCTCCGCAAAGATCGTAATGCCCGTGATGACTCCGCTGGTGAAAGTGAACGCCACCAAGGGATTCGGCGCGCATGTGGTCTTGCACGGCGATGGATATGACGAGGCCTACGAGGAAGCGCGCCGGCTTGCCGATCGCGAGCACCTCACCTTTGTCCATCCCTTCGACGACCCTGCGGTCATCGCCGGGCAGGGAACGATCGGCCTCGAGATTCTCGAGCAGGTTCCCGACCTGGAGGCCGTCGTAGTGCCCATCGGCGGCGGTGGCCTGATCAGCGGAATCGCCTGCGCCGTGAAAGAGACTCGGCCGGACGTTCGGGTCGTTGGTGTGCAAGCCGCCCGTATGCCATCCATGCTGGAAGCCCTCAGGCTTCACCAGCCCACGACGATCGCGCTGAATCCCACCATCGCGGACGGTATTGCGGTGCGCCGTGCAGGTGAGCGAACTCTGCGGTTGATCGAGAACTACGTCGACGAAGTCGTGGCGGTCGAAGAAGAAGAGATTGCCAGCGGAATTCTCACCTTACTCGAGCGCGAGAAGACTCTCGCGGAAGGTGCCGGTGCCGCGGCCGTGGCCGCACTCCTGCATCGCAAGACCAAGCTCAAGAACAAGAAGACCGTCGCTCTGGTGTGCGGCGGCAATATCGATGTCACTCTGCTCTCCCGTATCATCCAGCGCGGTCTGGTCAAGGATGCCCGTCTCGTTCGTCTCCAGATTCATCTTTCCGATCGGCCCGGTTCGCTCCATCAATTGACGAAGATCATCGCGGCACACCACGCCAACATCGTCGAATTGCAGTTCGATCGCGCCTATTACGGCGTCAGCCTGGGAGACACGCTGATCGATATCACGCTCGAAACCCGCGGCAAAGACCAGATCCAGCGCATTCTCGATGCCCTGGCAACGGGCGGATATCGCCACGAACGTGTCTTGTGATCCGAACGCGAACCCATCCGCCCGACGCCGGGATGGCCATGCCGGCGTAACTTCGTTTGCCTCCGTACCCGCTTGGTTTATCCTTGGCTCCGCCCGGAGGATCACGTGACCGTTCCCCGCCGTTTTTTTCGGTTGCTGCTAATTTCCACTGCATCCATCTGCGTCGCCGCCACCGCGCCTGCGCAACCGTTGAGTTCCAGCCTTTACCAGGGCATGCGTTGGCGCATGATTGGGCCATTCCGGGGCGGCAGGACGGTCGCAATCACCGGCGTTCCGGGAAAGCCCAATCTCTTCTACATGGCGCCAAGCAACGGAGGCGTCTGGAAGAGCACGGACTACGGCTTGACCTGGAATCCGATTTTTGACGATCAGCCCACCGGCTCTGTAGGAGCGCTCGCGGTAGCCCCGTCGAATCCAGAGATCATTTATGTCGGCAGCGGCGAAGGCCTCCGCCGGCCCGACCTTTCCGTTGGCAACGGCATCTACAAGTCGACCGACGGCGGCGTCACCTGGCTGCATTTCGGCTTGCGCGATGCCCAGCAGATCGGTGCGATTCTGGTGGACCCGCGGGATCCGAAGCGGGTGTTCGTCGCAGCTCTCGGTCACCCGTACGGGCCCAACCAAGAACGTGGCGTCTTTCGATCGACCGACGGCGGGCTCACCTGGGAAAAGATCCTCTACAAGAACCAGGACACCGGGGCCGTGGACCTGGCATTCGAGCCCGGGAACTCGCAGACGGTCTACGCCGTATTGTGGGCCTCGCGGCGTCCACCTTGGACCACGGGCGGTTCCTATGGCGCTCCCGGCAGCGGGCTGTTCAAGTCAGTCGATGGCGGCTCAACTTGGCACGAACTGACCCGGGGACTGCCCTCGGGCGCGGATCTGGGACGAATCGGTCTCGCCATTGCCCCCAGCGATCCCCATCGCATGTATGCGCTGGTCCAATCGAACAAGGCCGGTGGGGTCTACCGCTCCGACGACTCAGGCGATAGTTGGCAGCGGGTGAACTCGGAAGAGCGGGTGTACGGACGGGGCGACGACTTTGCATGCGTCCGCGTCCATCCGGGAGATCGCGACACGATCTTTATCGCCAATACCTCTACCTACCGGTCGACCGATGCGGGCCACAGCTTTACTGCCATCAAGGGAGCCCCGGGCGGCGACGACTATCACACCGTATGGATCAATCCGGAAGACCCCCAGATCATCGCCTTGGCCAGCGACCAGGGCGTCGCCATCAGCGTCAACCATGGTGCCACCTGGAGTTCGTGGTACAACCAGCCCACTGCGCAGTTCTATCACGTCATCACCGACAATCAGTTTCCTTACTGGGTGTATGGAGGGCAGCAGGAAAGCGGCAGCGCCGGCGTCGCCAGCCGCAGCGACTTTGGAGAGATCAGCTTTCGCGATTGGTATCCCGTAGGTGTCGAGGAATACGGCTACGTTGCACCCGACCCCGTCGATCCGAACATCATTTACGGGGGCAAGGTCACAAAGTTCAACCGGGTCACGGGTCAGACCCAGGATGTTTCTCCCGTCGTGCTGCGCACCGGAAAATATCGCTTCAACCGGACGGCTCCCCTGATCTTCTCCCCCGTCGACCCGCACGTCCTCTACCTGGGTTCGAATGTGGTTTTCAGGACGACCGACGCCGGCATGAGCTGGCAGATCATCAGTCCCGACCTGACCAGGGAAGACGCGGGTGTACCGCCGACCCTGGGCGTTTTCGTCGATGCTGATCCCGCGCGGGGAAAGCATCGTGGCGTGATCTATTCGCTAGCGCCCTCGCCGAAGGATGGAGACCTCATCTGGGCAGGAACCGACGACGGACTCATCCACGTGACGCACGACGGCGGAAAGACCTGGCAGAACGTTTCACCCGGCGAACCAACCTCTTGGAGCAAGATCGCCCAACTGGACGCTTCTCACTTCGATACCGGCACTGTTTACGCAGCGGTCAACCGGTTCCGGCTTGACGATCTGCATCCTCATATTTACCGGACCCACGACCGAGGCAAGACCTGGCAGCAGGTCGTGAACGGAATCGCGGAAGACGAGCCCGTCAACACCGTCCGCGAAGATCCGGAGCGCAAAGGACTGTTGTTCGCCGGTACGGAAAAGACCGTCTACGTTTCGTTCGACGACGGCGACCACTGGCAATCCCTCCGCCTCAACCTTCCGGCTACTTCGATCCGTGACCTCGTGATTCATCAGGATGACATCGTTGTGGGCACTCACGGACGCTCATTTTGGATCCTGGACAACATCACTCCGCTGCGCCAGCTGACTCCGCAAGTCGCCGGCTCGGACGCACACTTGTTCGCGCCACAACTCACCTATCGCTTGCGCCGCAACAACAACACCGACACACCCCTGCCGCCGGAGATCCCCGCCGGTCAGAATCCTCCGGACGGAGTCATGCTCGACTACTGGCTGAAGTCCTCTGCGCACCGAACCGTGTCCCTGGAGGTCACAGACTCCTCTGGCGCGGTGGTTCGGCGGTTTTCCAGCGCAGATAAACCGCCGCACGTCGAGGATAAAGAGCTCAATGTCCCGACCTACTGGATCCGTCCTGAGCGCACCGTGTCGTCGGAGGCCGGCATGCACCGATTCGTCTGGGATGCCCACTACCCGCCACCCGACTCGTTGGAACATGAATATCCGATCTCGGCCATCTATCGCGACACGCCGCGGTACCCGCTCGGCCCCGCCGTTCTGCCCGGGACTTATACGGTGAAGTTGACGGTCGACGGTGTGAGCTTTACTGAGCCACTGACCATCCGAATGGATCCGCGGGTGAAGGAAACGGTCGGGAACCTGCAGGGAGGGATGGTCCGTCTGAACCAGGGACTGAACAACCTGTTGGGTGTCGCAGATTCCGCCGCCGCCGCTCCCACGACGCAAGCCGTCGCCATGTTTGATGATGTGGCAAAGGCCCTCGATGAGCAGCTAGCTGGCTGGGCGGAAATTCAGAAGAAAGATCTGCCGGCTTTGAATGCAGCTCTCAAGCAGGCCGGCATCCCGCAGATCGACCTGAACTCGCGGGCTCGAATCGACGCGCCGGCGAATCATTAGTCACCGGCGTTGCTTCAGTTCGCCTTCGACTTCAAGCAGACTCGTTCTCGTGCTTGCGCAGGATCGCGTAGGTGACGTCTTCGATTTGCCCCAGAACACTGTCAGCGCGCGCTTGAGCGCGTCGTTCTTGCGGTGTGGTGATGGCTTGAATGTCGAGCTGCGCCTGGTTGTCTTTCGCGTGCGGATCCGGCATGGTCTCCCCGGGCCGAATGACCAATCCTTCTGCGGCCACCAACCATGCCATTATCGGGTCCTGGTAGGAAGTTACGGAATTGCCCGGCTTGATTCCCCCGTCGGAAAACACAGCTCACCGGGAGGGGGTGCCCCGGTCGATCAAATAACGCTGCAAGGCGTCCTCCCACCTGGGCATCACGATCCCGTATCCTTCCAGGCTTGCCGAAGACAGAACAGAATACGAAGGTCTCTTGGCTGGACGGACAAATTTGTCGCTCGTGGTCGGCCGCACGATCGTCGGAAGCTTCGCAGTTCTCACAATCTCCGAAGCGAAATCAAACCAGGTGCACTCGCCGCGATTGGTCGCGTGTATGGTCCCCGTGGCCTGCTTGCGGCACAATTTCACGATCGTTCGGGCGAGATCAATCGTATAGGTCGGACAGCCTCGCTGATCCGCAACCACATCGAGCTCGGTTCGCGAACTCGCCAGCTTGAGAATCGTATCCGGAAAACATTTGCCGCCTGCCCCGAACACCCAGGAAGTGCGGAGAATACAGCAGTCCGGAACAATCTCGCGGATCCTCACTTCCGCCTCCGCCTTGGATTGACCATAAACACTCTGGGGGCGGACAGCATCGTTCACCTCATAGGGACTGGTTTTCTCCCCGTCGAACACGTAGTCGGTACCGAGAAACAAAACCCGGCTCCCGGCCGCCGCTGCGGAGCGCACCACGTTGACGGCTCCGCGGCAATTCACGTCGAATGCCAGGTCAGGATTTGTTTCGCAGCCATCCACATCGGTGAAGGCCGCCGCCAGCACGGTGCACTCCGGCCGGTGCCGCGCCATCGTTTCCGCCACCTGCTCGGGAGCTCGGATGTCGACCTCTCGCGAGCCCAGGCCGGTCACCTCGTCCTGGTCCCACTCGCCGATCAGGGCCTTGCCGAGCAGTCCGGTGGCTCCGAAAATCGTTACGCGCATCAGGTAAAATCCAGGCTAATCGAATTTCTCAGCATCGCGGAAGGCCACGCCGTGCTGATCTTTGGCCGAAACCGTCGGCTCACCGTCCAACTGCCAGTCGATCCTCAGGTCCGGATCATTCCAGGATAAAGTCTGCTCCGACTCCGGTGAATAAAAGTCGGTTGCCTTGTAGAGCACGTGCGCATCCGGGGACACCACTCGAAATCCGTGCGCAAACCCTGCCGGAATCCAAAGCATGCGCCTATTTTCTGCGGAAAGGGGAACCGCGCTCCATTTCCCAAACGTGGGAGAGCTCTTCCGCAAATCGACCACGACGTCGAGAATCTCGCCCACAACCACGCGAATCAGCTTTCCCTGCGGATGCCGGATCTGGTAATGAAGTCCGCGCACGACGTTTCGGACCGAGTACGAGTGATTGTCCTGCACAAAGCGCTCTCGAATTCCCAGGTCCGCCATCACCCGCTCGTTGTAGCTCTCTAGAAAAAAACCGCGAGCGTCGCCGAACACCCGTGGCTCGAGAACAAACGCACCTTCGAGCTCTGTGCTGAGGGTTTTCATCATCGCTGACGCTGGAGCGGCTTAGAACACTTTCTCCCGCAGCAACTGCAGCAGGTAATCGCCGTAGCCATTCTTCATCGCATGTCCCGTTTGCTCGAGTTGCTCGGCGGTAATGTATCCGGAGCGGTAGGCGATTTCCTCGGGGCAGGCCACCATCAGACCTTGCCGTTTCTCGATCGCCTGTATATAGAGGGAGGCATCCATCAGGGATTCGTGCGTGCCGGTGTCGAGCCAGGCCATGCCGCGGCCCATCACCATTACTTCCAGTTGTCCACGCGACAGGTAGGCCTTGTTGACGTCGGTGATTTCGAGTTCTCCGCGTGCGGAAGGCTTCAACGATTTCGCGATGCTCACCACCTGATCGTCGTAGAAATAAAGACCAGTCACGGCATAGCGAGATTTGGGCCGCTTCGGTTTCTCCTCCAGGCTCAGCGCCCGGCCCGTCCGGTCAAACTCCACCACCCCGTAGCGCTCGGGATCGTGCACCGGATAGGCGAACACGCGCGCGCCGCTGGTCTTCTGTCCGGCCGCCCGCAGGTCTTTCGCCAAATCGTGCCCATAAAAAATGTTGTCGCCCAGCACCAGCGCGCTCGCCCTGCCGGCTATGAATCGCTCGCCCACCAGGAAAGCCTGCGCGATTCCTTCCGGTCTCGGCTGCACAGCGTACTCGATGTGGACGCCGTACTGCTGGCCGTCGCCGAGCAGGTGTCCGAACTTGGGAGTGTCCTCCGGTGTGGAGATGATCAAGATCTCCCGAATGCCCGCCAGCATCAGCGTGCACAGCGGATAGTAGATCATGGGCTTGTTATAGACGGGCAGAAGGCTTTTGCAGGTGGCGTGGGTTACCGGGTAAAGACGCGTGCCCGATCCGCCGGCGAGCACGATCCCTTTGTAGGACGGGGTCTTTGGCGCAGTTGTCGACATGGTGACTGTGAACCCTTCGCGGACTTTCAGCCCTCAGAACAGGCCGCTTCCTTGGCTGGCGGAATACTGTTTTTCGATCCATTGCCGGTAGGCGCCGCTGGTTACTTCTTTCACCCAGTCGTCATGTTCCAGGTACCAGGAGATCGTCTTGAGGATCCCGCTCTCGAATGTTTCGCGGGGACGCCAGTGCAAATCACGCTCAATCTTGTGTGCGTCGATCGCATACCGGCGGTCGTGCCCCGGACGATCCTTCACAAACGTGATCAGATTGCGGTGCGGAATCGCCGGATCTTTTGGGCACAGTTGGTCGAGGAGCGCACACACGGTTTCGACGATCTCGACATTTTTCTTTTCGTTCCACCCGCCGATGTTGTAGGTCTCGCCCGGTTTGCCCCGTGCGAGCACCCTGCAAAGCGCCTCGCAGTGATCCGCCACGTACAGCCAGTCGCGCACGTTCTGGCCGTCGCCGTACACGGGCAACGGCTTGCCGGCGCGCGCGTTCAGGATGACGAGGGGGATCAGCTTCTCGGGAAACTGGTAGGGCCCGTAGTTGTTCGAGCAGTTCGTCGTCAGCACCGGCAGGTGGTAGGTGTGATGGTAAGCCCGCACCAGATGATCGGACGCAGCCTTCGACGCCGAATACGGGCTGTTTGGAGCGTACCCGGTAGCTTCTGTGAAGGGCGGATCCTCGGCTCCGAGCGAGCCATAGACCTCGTCGGTCGAAACGTGCAGAAAGCGAAAATCCGAGCGCTCCGATGCTGTCATTTCCGAGCAGTACGCGCGCGCGGCCTCCAGCAGGCTGAAGGTGCCCGCAACGTTGGTTCGAATGAAGTCAGCGGGCCCCAGAATCGAGCGGTCAACGTGGCTCTCCGCGGCAAAGTGAACGATCGCTCGCGGCTTCTGTTCCCGCAGCAGTCTTGCGACCAGTTCGCGATCTCCGATGTCTCCATGAACGAACCGATACTGCGGATCAAACGATAGCCCCTCCAGGTTTCGAAGATTTCCCGCGTACGTCAGCTTGTCGAGGTTAACGACCGGAGTCTGTTCCTGTTCGGACCAATGCAGAATGAAATTCGATCCGATGAATCCCGCCCCACCGGTCACCAGGATGGTTTTCTCCATAATTCTCGGACAAGAATCCCTGACTGCCCGGGAAATGACACAGCGCCCGAACGAACCATCGATTGTAATAGAAAAGGCGGGAGCTCGACTCCCGCCTGACACAGGGGCGACCAGAGCGGCTTTGCCCGGGTTCCGGGCGCGCCATGACGTTCAGCGGACTACCACGCACCTGATTCGCGTTCGGTTGGCCGGCTCCGCCCGATCGAACTTCCGATGCCACCGGAGCCCGGGGCGCCTTGCTTTGCGGAGGGGATCTCAAACCAGAGAGATCGCTGGAGGAACTCGCACTCGGTGAGAGCACACCGGCAGGAAGGATCTGTTTCGTATTTTTGACAAGCTCGAAATTTCTATCCGGGTCGACCGGAGATCACCACCCCGCTGAATGGCCACCTGGAACGGCCTGCAGCGTCGGGCACAGCTTCCAGAGTCCACAGGTTCCACCCTCCACTCGCATCTCCACCCCGGTCTGTCTACAATGAGAGAGCGCCCATTGCGCAGGAGGCTCATTGCCCGAAACACCATCGCCCATGTCTCGCCGCTGGACGGTCATTGCCTCGGGCTTTCTGTTGTTTTCCATCGCTCTGGTGGTGCTCTACTCTGGACGCACGGCGTTTCACAGTCCGGTGGCCGTGGTTGTGTTGGCCGCCATCGGTCTCGCCGCCGCCCTTTTGCAGCTTCGCTTGCGGCCGGATGTTCCCGGCAAGGTGCGCGTCCCGCAGTGGCTCAACGTGGTCGGAATCCTGTGCGCGCTTTTCGCGCTCTTCGCCGATCGGCTGAAGCTTAGCTCGAACCTCGGTCAGGTGATGGCTCTGGTCGCAGTGGGATGTTTCGCCGTCAGCAGTTTTGTCGTGCTGGATGCAATTCGAAAAAGCCGCGCCCTGCCAAAGTGAACCCTCCGGCGCACTGCCTTCTGTCTCAGTTGGGCTGGTTCGGGGGGAACAAAGCTTGAGAAATTCGAGCGCCAGAGCGGAGACCGGCAGCGCTCTTGAGTGAAACCCACACCTACAGGAAATTTATGGCGATCGTGGTCTCGACCTCCACGGCTTGTCCATTTGCTCGATAAGGTTGAAACTTCCACCACTGCACCGAGTCCATCGCCGCCCGCGCCAAGGTGTCCGGCCCGCTGATCGGGCGCAAACTCACGACCGAGCCGTCGCTCCCAATCACTGCCTCCAGCACCACCCGCCCCGTGAGTCGTTTCGCCCTCGGTCCTTCTGGAGCCGCCGGGTCCACGCGGTGGATCAGCAATCGCTGCATCACTTCGCCCGGCACATTGACCGGTGCTTGGGCGGCAGTGGCCCGTCCCGGGAGCTTAGACTCCAATTCGCGCCAACCTTCTTCCCAGCGCCACCAACCCATGCCGACGGCGACTATGACTGAGGCAATCAGCAGCATCAGAATCTTCCTGCGCAGGTAGCGTGGCGTCGGAAGCTCGGTCTCGACCGCACCCGTTGCGTAGGCTCCGAACAGTGGCCGCGGTTCGGTGAGCATAGGATCCACGCGCACGTCGGGCGCCTGTTCGCGCTTGGCGGCTGGTGGGAGATGCTCCCGACCTGCCTGGGTGAAGAAGTCGATCATCGTCCGCTGCTCGGGAGGAATCGCCAGAAACTGCAACCCGCAGCGCAAGCGTTCCTGATAACAAACCCGGGCCTTCGCCAGCACCAGGCCCGCGTGCGGCAGTTGGAACTCAACTCCCACCAGTTCTCCAGGAAACAACTCGGCTGCCAGGATGGCGCCGACTCCGCCTTCGCACACATCGACCGAACGGCCCGGCACCGCATCGGGAACACCCGACCGCAACACGGTGACACTAAGCGGAACCGCCAGGCGACGTCGGGCCGCCACGCGCCGGCCTACTGGCGGCCGGCCACTGATCAATGGTTGAGCAGCTCTAGCTGCAGCCGTGCTCATTCGACCCCCGCGCGCAAAAAGTATGCACCCCGGCCCCGGATCGCCTGGGCCAGACGCGACGAATGTGGCGCTCAAAAAAGGGTTATTGCCGGGAGTATATCACTCTGAGACAAACACCCACGAACACTTTATTTTCCACAGACTTGGCCAGCCAGGTCCCCTTGGTACATGCCCGGAAAACCGCCGCGTCTTTCCGGGGCTGTGCTCAAAAGTCTTGTTTCCCACCGAAAACCGTGATCTCCCGTTCCAGCAAGAACAGCCCATTGGATTGCGGAGATTTCCGTTCCCCGGAGTCGCCGGGAAACACGAATTCCGCCCACGGAAAACACAACGGCCCGGGATCTCTCCCGGGCCGCGAAAACTTTTGTCGTCCTATCGGACTGAAGCGAACTCTACGGCCACCGCTTCGCGGTTTCTTCCCACCCCGCCGCGCGGGCCGGTTGCGGATTCTGGTTGACTGCCGCCTGCGGAATTCGGATCGGTTGTTGCGCGGTCTGCGTTGCCAGCGTCGGCTTCGCAATTTCTTGTCCCATCTCCTTGGCTTCATCGGGGGAAAGCAGTGGAGCCACCACCCGCAAAGCTTCTACTTCCTTTTCGAGCCGGGAGAGCTCGAGCTCTTTCTGTCTCAGTACTTCATAAACGTTCTTCATATCCTGGGCACCTGTTCACCGCTCTGGGATGGAGCACTGATTCGCACTCTAGGCACCGTGCCCATGTTTGTCAAGCTCCTAGAATGGTGTTGTACGCAGGCTGGCTGTGAAAAACTATGCAGACAACCGCGCAGAAACTAGCACAGGGTGCGAGAGCCCCCTTTTAGCGCACCAGCAGCAGGAGCACGACGCCCGCCACGGCAATCACGACAGCCCCCACCAGGTACTTGTGACTCGCTAGCCAGGAGGATTCCTCCGCCTGTTGGTCGTTTTCGCCCTTCCGAGACCGGGAACCCGCACGCCTCGCACCTTTGCAAGTTCGCCACAGCAGTGCGCACTGGCGAAGCAGTTGGAGCCTGCTCTGCGACCGCGGGCTCGTTCAACCCGGACTCGGACCCGACCACCCGGGACTCTCGAACCACGGTCCCTGCGACGATCTCCGCTGCCGGCTTTTTGGGCGGCTCCAGGACCGGCGCCGTTTCTGCCGTCGTGACCATGACGCCCGGGGCACCAGGCACCACCACCGCCGCAGTCTCGCTGGAGGGTGCGGTCCACGTGTGTTGAACCTCGCTCAGAATGTCCTCGTCCTCGACCGACGCGGGCGCTTCGGCCGGCACTGGCATCGTCGGTGCAATGCCCGGAGCCATCTTGGGTGCCACAAACGGTGGAATGAATGGGGGCACTCTGCGGTGAAAGACAACGCCGGAAGGCGTCCTCGGAACCCCGCCCGAGCTCGCAGATTCATCGGCCTTCCCGACCTTCCGATCGAAAGGCTGCACTGCCTCCGCGGTGCGGGCTGATTCTGCGAAGGTTGTCGGTGTCGCTCCCTTCCCGACGCGGACTCATCCGCCACGGCCCCTGCGATCGCTGGTTCCGCTGCCGGGTCCACCCCCGGTTTTGCCCGCGCAGCCAGCGCCTCGTCGGCCTCGGGCAACAGACCCTGCGCCGCGATCGCATGCTCCAAAGCCGTGAAAACCATGCTCCCCATCCGCTCCAGTGCCGTGATATCGCGTCCTTCAAAAATGTTCGGCTTGTCCGAAAACAACTCAAAGACACCGATGACGTCGTTTCCGTGCAGCAGGGGCATCACCACCACCGACGCGATTCCCAGCGCCTCGCAGCTCTCACGATTTACCCTGGGATCGCTCGATGCATCATCGCAGCGCAGAGTCTGCTGCGTGCGTATGCTCTCCCCCGAGAGTCCCGAGTTCACTTGCAGCTGCGCGCCCACCTCTGGCGCCGACCTGCCTGCGCTAGCCCGGCACACCATCTGTTCGCGGTCGCGCAGCGCGATGGCCGCTCCCGTAGCCCCCGTGATGTACTGAGCCCTTTCTGCCAGCAACTGCAAGGTGGCGGCGAGATCCTTCTGGGCCATCTCGGCAAGAGACTTTCCGCCATCCTCGCCCGGAAAACGCAGGTCCCCCGGCACGGGCGGCGGTTGCTCCGCGCCCGTACCCGGCCACCCGCGCTCGAGCGATTCTGCCGTGGCTGGCTCGGGGCTGGTTCGGTTGTCGAGAATCGAATGTGGATCCATCAAAATGTCTTTATACGCCTCCCTCGATGGTGCGGGTGAGGGCGCCGACCAATTCATCCAGCCCGGCAAAACGAAGCCGCAA
>WNFR01000743.1_pt1 | contig 36341 bp, 29 predicted proteins | sample 5400221 | NCBI WGS metagenome assembly WNFR01 (sample SAMN13153357, study PRJNA577476) | soil metagenome | isolation source: 40 cm soil under Madrone tree | place: USA:California | collected 2016-06-14 | reverse complement strand
ACGTCCATGTTTCGACCAAAACGTGATCCGAGGTCACCAGTGTTTCACCCGACTTGAGAATTGCTTTTGATCGAGCGTTGTTGCGGTCGGAAGAGTCTGCCGCGGCATACCAAATGGAAGTGTCGACAAATAAGCTCATATGGCGAGAACGCTAGCGGCGGCGCGGTTTTCTGCGCGTAGATCGGAAAGCCTCGGCGATCATGGAATCCTTGTGGCTCGCAATGTCTGAGCCGCCCGAAGCCCCGAGATCAAAGATACGATCCACGTGAGCCGCCGTCTCGGGACGAGCAAGGTCACGTGCGAGTAGACGGCGAAAATACTCTGCCAGAGACACCCCGAGATCATTGGCACGTTGACGCGCGCGGCGCTGCATCTCGGTTTCAAGTGTGATCTGAGTCTTTGCCATCATAATGGCTCCATCATACCACGCTACGCCGAGGTAACAACTACAGATTCTATCCGCTGTACATCCGAAGCCCTGCCAGCTTCGGATCTTGCTCATGACCGGCGCTCGAATCGGCGAGGAATCACTCTAATTTGCTGGGCGAAAAAGACTTACGAAGTTAGGCACGACGCGCATATATTGAAGATCTTCGAGAAAGAATGGTTTTTTGCCAATTTTGGAAAATGAGGAAAAATACGCGCTGTGCGCGCGATTCGCTTAGTCATGTATAATCAACAAGATTGAGAGCGAGCGGGCGTAGTTCAATGGCAGAATAGGAGCTTCCCAAGCTTGCTCTAGTAAACCCTAACACGCTGAACTGGCGGCACTTAACTAAAACAGAATTCCTGGTAATTGGAAAATGGTGGAAAACGGAGCGCTCTCTGGGCTCATTTGGTACCTGTTCTCCACCCTTTGAAGTCACAGGTTGTGAGTCACCGGGCCTCTGCGGCACCTTCGCCAATCACTACGCAAGGGGCCATGGTGTTGCCAGTCGTCACTCGCGGCATGATCGATCCATCAGCGCCGTAGGCGATCGATTCAAAGATTTACGGTTGCAGAGAATCACGATGAAGACAGTTCAACTGCAATCGCGTCCTTCGACTCCTTCACGTAGAATCCATTCGCGCACGGAGAGTGGGCAACAAGCTTGATATCAATTTCATTGATACTGCGGGTTCCTACGGCCCAAACATAAGCGAGGAACTGATTGCCGAAGCGCTGTTTCCATACCCGGCTGGCCTTGTAATTGCCACCAAGGGAGGCTGGAACCGTCCCGGCCCGAATCAGTGGACCCCCGAGGCAAGTCCATCGCACCTTCGCAAAGCGGTCGAGGGGAGCCTGAAGAAACTGCGGCTGGACCGCATCGACGTGTATCAACTGCATATTCCGGATCGTGTCGTCTCCCTTGAGGCAACGGTGGAAACCTGGCTCAACTGCGAAGCGAAGGCAAGATTCGCCTGGTCGCGTTGTCGAGCGTTACGCAAGAGCACATCGAGCGAGCGCGCAAAGTTGTCCCTATTGTCTCCCTGCAGAACCGCTATAGCTTTGCCGACCGGCAATGGGACTACGTGGTGGATTATTGTGAGGGAAATGGAATTGCGTTCATTCCCTGGTTCCGGCTGGGAGCAGGCAGGTTGCCGGCGAAGTGCTTAACCGAATCGCACAGGCACACCGTGCGGGGGGCCCCGCGCAGATCGCATTGGCCTGGCTCCTGCGCCGATCTCCCATTATGCTGCCCATCCCAGGGACTTCCTCGATCGAACATCTCGAGCAGAACGTCGCGGCGGCTTCCCTAAGCTTAACTGAAGAAGAGTACCAACAGCTTTCGGGCGTTCCGAGCTGGTGGGACCGCGGTGGAAACCTTACTCCCGCGGGAAACTCGTTCGAGGTAAGTCTAGGATAATCACTTTATTAGACGAGGTATCTCGGTAATTGTCGAGTTCGAGTTTCCTGAGGAGATTCTGAAATGGATGCAACGCGATTGCGTCGAAGCAATGCAACAGCCGATTTCAGGGCTCACGCTATAACAGATAGGCCATAACTACGATTTCTGATTCACCGACACGTACTTGAGAATTCGATTCTTTGTTCTCACTCGATAGCACTGAAACGGCCCGAAGAGCTGCCGCCAGCAGCAGAAAATCTAGATCGTCCAACCTTGCGCGTTTACCCGCCTCAATTTTTAGTGGCGCGGGAAGTTTAGGCAATCCGTAAGCACGGCGCATGGCGTCGATTGCAAACGGCGGGCCATTTTCAAGGCTGAGGCCCAGCGTTTCGATGTCCGCCGCTTCTTCAAATTTCCCAGCTTCAAAAAGATCAATGATTCGATCGATCGCCTGGGAACTTGGGTAGAGGGCGAGTCCAACCGACGCGCCCTTCGAACCAAGAATGCGAGCGGAAAGCCTGCGCTTTACACTTCCGGTCGCAGCGATACCAATTGTCTGGCGCGCGAACGGCCGATTCCAAGGCGCGGATTCGAAAAACAGCTTGCTTGCCGCGGCGAGTTGAAAAAACGCAGCTGCGTGTATGTGGTTAAACTGGCCAGGAAACGCCAGTTCGAACGCCATGACGCCGATTTGCTTGGCTTCGTCCGGAGTGAGTTCCCGGCTGGCTATGCCCAGTGGCGAAGCTGCCGCCGAGAGTTGAGGTTCGCACGCCAACTCGGCCGGCGAGTAGACGCCGAGAATTTCTGACAGAACGGAGGAATCATCATGGCCAAAGAAGGCTCGATGATCGACATCCCCAGGATAGACAAAATAAGCGTAAACGTCCCCAGCGCCTTGCTCGAGCGGACCGATCTTAAAGACGACATGAGTCATCTACGGACTCCAGCAGCCTTGTCGAATTGTTCGAGCAGGTCGACAATTCGGAGTCGCAACGTATCCGGCGACTTGATTGGCTGGCCCTTCAACACATTGTATGTAAGGTCCACGACTCTCTGAACGAATTCCTCGGTTCTCTCCTGGATTTTGGTGCCTTCGGGGAAGGATTTACCTTCGATTATGGTCTCGTCGGCCCGACGACCTGCCTTGGCGGCTTTTTCCATGGAAACCGGATCTTTACCACCCCCAATTGGTAGCTCCTTGCCCTCGGGCTCGCGACCAAGCATTTTGTCCGGAGATTCGCCCTTACCCATGCTTATCAAGCTGAATGGGCCCGTGACACCCGCCACCGTCAGCCGAGCGGGTTCCACACCGAAGACGAGGGCGGTGAAGCGCTTTATGGGTAGAGGACCTTCACCGGTCTTGAGCTCATGCATGACCAAGGCATGAACCTTCGGACCATCCCAACCTTGCCTCTCGAATTCAGCAGCGATCTCCCTGTATTTGCCCAAGCCTGCGACGATGAGGTTGCCTGGTCCAATCCCTTGTTTTGCAAAGACCGGCGCGTCACCCACGTCGATACGTACGGTCTTCCCCTTTTCAGGTATATCTTCCCGAGTAAGTATCTTGGGTGCAAGTACGAGGGGCTGCTGACCCGGCTTGATCACGAGAGACTCGTCCCCGGCCTTAGACTGCTTTTCAACAATCTTGGACGCTTTGCCGAATCTCAGATTGGCCACGTCTCGTATGATTTGATACACCTCCTCATCCTCAAAATGGCGACGTAGCGGCGAGGGTTCACGGCGACTTTCGCTGGCACTGTATTCATACTCCCACCCATCGGCTTTAGGCACGGCCTCGAGCGATTTGAAAACAGGATGCTGGGACTTGACCTTCTTCACTGTGCTCGAGATTTCCTTGGGAGAGAGTTCACCCTCGTGGGCCGCGGAAGCCTCTGCCGCGTGCAAGGCGATCAAGCCGGCCTGAATCTTCGCCGCTTTTTCGGGGTCGTCCTCGTGAGCGGTGTCGCGCTTACCAAGCGCGCCACCGACGAACTTCCCGACGGCCTTTACGGCTTTGACCGCGAGGTTGATGACCCAGTCGATGGCTTTGTTGACCGGGGCCTGGGCCTTTTCGATGGTTTGCTTGATGGTGCCACTGATGTCGCCGAGGCAGAGCAAGCTGGCGAGGAAGCCGATGGCGACGGGGATGGCTTTGGCGAGGGCGTCTTCAATCCACTTGGCGGCGACGCCGATGGAGCCCTTGGCGATGGCGGCCATGGAATCGATGATGGCGTTTACGAGGGCCAAGATCTGCGAGCCGCGGTTGATGAAGAACATCACGATGTCGTAGATGGCTTTGCAGGCTTTGAAGAAGGCCGAAGCGGGATTGAGCAAGCCGATGACCCAGGTGATACCGGCGATGATCACGCGTTCCTTGATGAAGTCAAAAATGGCGTCGAGGACCATGGATTTAAGGTCGTTCAACTTTTCCTTGATGAAGCGCCAGAGGCCGGGAATGCCCTCGGAGAGGATGACCTTGAAAACTTCGGCGGCTTGCTCGAGAGCGGCGACGACGGGCTCGCCAACGATGGCGACGGCCCTGGCGCGGAAATTGGCGTAGGTAAGACCAAGGACCTGGAGAACGATGCTGACAATGCCCTCGAGGTCGAAGTTCTCTGGGAGCTTCAGGCCGGCGCCACCGAGAGCGCCAAAGATCCAGTCCATGAGACCCTTTTTCAGATGAGCGCCAATATTGTCTTTGAAGTTCTTGAGGCCGAGCATGACGCCGGAAACCAGGTTGCCGAGGAAACCGATGGGATCGGAAATAATGTCCATGATGACGTCGGCGGCCTTGGCGAGAATGCTGAGGAGCATGTCTTTGAAGGCGAGGATTTTCTTGATAAGACCGACGGTGGCGTCGTAGATGCGCTGCCAGAGGGACTTGTTTTCCTCGCGAAGTTTCTCCTCCATTGCGGACATGCGCTCATAGGAGGCTTTGTACTGCTGGGCGAGTTTATCGACGAGGGCATCGCGATGCTGGTCTATCTCCGAATCCATGGCGTCAAAGTCTGCCGAAACCTTATGAAGGGCCTCCTCGCCGAATTGCTGGACGCTCTGGTCGAGGCCCTTCACGAAGTTTTTGACTTCGGTGCGCGCGTCGGCGACGCGTTTTTTTGCGGCCTTGAGGCTGGTATCTACGAAATTGGCGACGTCGTCGATGGCGATGTCCACCTGATGGAGATACTCGACGCGCGCCTTGCCGAGGGAATTCTCGATGAGTTCTTCCCAATCGCTGCCCCAGGTGGTTAACCAAGTACCGAGGCCCCCCTTGGCGTCTTCGAACGTGTCTTTGTAGGCCTGCTCGGCCCGTGCGAGGCCAGCCTCAAAGATGGTGGTGGCGCCCGTCTCCATCAGTTTCAGGGTGCCTGTGACATCGGCGTGGGCCTGGTCCTTGATACTGGCGATTTTCTGCGTGATTCGCTGGCGCTCCATAGAGTTCTTGGTGGAGGTGCCAAGCTGTTGGCCGACAACTTTGCCGATGTGCAAGCCGCGAACGCCATGCAAGGAGGAGAGACCGTGAGTGATGACGGCATCCGCGGCAGTATGAGCGCGGCCCTGAAGGACGGCTTCGGATTTGCGATAGCTCGGCTCGGCAGCGGCTTCTTTCTTCTCGACATTTTCCCGGTCGGCGACGGTTTTGTTGAACTCCGGCTCATTGCCCTTTTTTAGTTGCTCTTTGGAGATGCCACCCTCGGCCATGGCGCGATCGGTGGGAGCACGATCGGAGGAGTAGTCGAGTTGCTCGGGGGGGAGCGGTGCGGGAACAATGGGAGCGGCGGAGACGGGAGCGGGAGGAGCGCCAACAGTCTCGGGGTGCAAATCGGTTTTTGGATCGGCGTGCTGGTCCGAGGCCGAGGCTTCGGTGGTCGAGGCGGATTTGAGAGGACCAGCGGCGGCGTCGCGCTCGGTGGCCAATTGACCGCGCAAAGCGCCGCTGGCTTCGGTGGCACCCGTTTTCATCACCTTGTCCGCTTGGGATTCGGTGGTGGGCTTGGGAGTGGCCTTTTCGATGGCTTCTTTAAGTTTGGTTTTGAATTCGTCGCGCCGGATCTTTTCCGCGTCGGCGGCGTGGAGATTCTCGACGGTTTGAGCCGCTGCGCCGCGCATCTTTTCCGTCTCTGGGATCTTCGCGGAGGATTGGGCGGAGGCGACGGGCGCTCCGGGCGAGGGATGCTTGCGTGAAACGGCGGCTCGGTGATGGAGGGCATGAACGGCAGGAGCTATGGCGGCGTGAGCTGACGGTGAGGCGGCGTGTTTGTCGCCGTGCGTAGGCGCTTCCTTGTGGGCCGCGGCGGAATGATCGGCGGATTTTGCGTGAGGGTGGCCGGGGTGAGGTTTGCCTGCGTGGGCAGTCGCCGCGGCGGAGTGGGGAGCGGCTGAAGACGTAGCGTGATGAGCCGTGTGAGGAGTTGTGTGGTGGATGGCGTGAGGAATGGGGTGGTGAGCTGCGGGAGCGAGTGGAGCTCCCATCTTGGCGATGGCCGTGTCTTTCGGAGCGTGAGCTGGCTGAGGGGCCGAAGTCTCTCTCGCTTGCTGGTGCACCATTGCGGGATGAGTTGCCGCGTGAGTGGTTGACTTTGTCGGCTCCGCTGGAAATTTGTGCGGCGCAGGTTGTGCTGCGAGAGGCGCTGCCTGCGGAGAGAGTGGATCACTGTGGAGGACTTGAGCGGCGCGGGCGTTACCAACGCTATGTTGCAGGGAGATGCTGGCGCGGGCACGTTCGGCGGGCGTAGCGGTCTGTGGTGGCGGGCCAAGTTCGGACTTGAGTTTTTGGTGCGTGGGAACAAGGGGAGCGCGAGCGAAAGGATGCGCGTGCGGCTTCTCGAGATGCCGAGACTCGTGCGCTTTCGTTTTTTCTGCCATTGCCATCAGGTGACGACCGCATTCGAGATGGGCTTGGGATCGAGAATGTCCTCGACGACCCAGGCGTAAAACTGCTCGCCAAACTCGGGAGCGAGGATGGGGCGACCGAGTTTCTGGCACTCGCGCGCCATGCCGTCGACGAGATGGCGGAGCGTGAGGACGCTGGAGCGCGTACCGTAAGAACGGAACATGGCGTCGAGAACGACGTTGCGAATATTGCCGCCGGAGATTTCGAAGCGAGCGGCAAGTTTGCGGAGTTGTTGATCGTCGAAGTCGCGAAGCTCCGGGGAAGGGAGGAGTTTTTTCCAGATGGCGAGGCGGAACTGGGCATTGGGTTGAGGAAATTCGACAACGGCGTGGATGCGGCGAAGAAAAGCGTCGTCGATATTGTTGCGGTAGTTGGTGGCCAGGATAACGACGCCGGAAAACTCCTCGATGCGCTGGAGGAGATAGTTGACCTCAAGATTCATAAGGCGATCCTGAGCGTGCTTAATATCTCCGCGGGAGCCGAACAAGCTTTCACCTTCATCGAAGAAAAGCCATCCATTCGAGCTCTCGGCTTCAAAGAAAATGCGGCTGAGATTTTTCTCGGTCTCGCCAATCCACTTGCTGACAACGGCGGAGAGGTCGATGCGGTATAGATCAACAAATTGGCTGCTGGCGAGAGCCTCGGCGGACATGGTTTTGCCGGTGCCGGACGGACCAGCGAAGAGGGCGAGGATGCCTTTGCCGAGACGCATGGAGTCGTCTAGTCCGGAACGGCTGAGGAGTTCCCGATGGTAGTGGATGCGATTCTGCAGATCGAGAAGCTGGCGTTTGTTGGGTTCGGGAAGAACGACATCGGAGATGGAAAGGGAAGGGCGAGGTTCGATGCGCTGGGCGAAGGTGACGAGACGCTTGCTGGCCTGGCGGCGACAGGCTTCGAAAAGATGATTGGGAGCGGATTGCGAGGCGAATGGCGATTCGTGGCGAGCGAGATTGGAAGCGCCCAGGAGAGCGTCTTCGATCTGGGCTTGAGTAGTTTGAAAAGAGGAGGCGAGATCGGAAGCCAGGCGTTCGCGATCAGGATCGGTGAGTGAGGAGTCGACATGGAGAGGCAATTCGCCGAGCCAAAGGGCTCTGCGGGTGTGATAGTCCGGCAAAGGCAGATCGACGACCCAGAAGTGCGCGTCGCTGACGGAGCCGGACGGAATGGCGAGAGAGTCGGCGGCAGCCATGGAGAGGCCGGGGAAGGAAGCGGCCGAGGACTGGAGGTAATCCCACCGGAAACGATCGGCATCCGCGGCGAGAATGGGTTCGACGGAATGGAAGAAAAGGGCGGCGCCTGCGAGAAGGGTTTCACGATAAGCGAGATCGATAAGCAGCTCAAAGGGCTGATTGCTGCGGAGAGCGGCGGCGACATCGAATTCGAGAAGAGGAAGTTGCAGAGCTACGGAGACACTGCGAGCGACTTTTGCGGCGAGGCGGGGATCGGGTCCGGAAAGAAAGAGGCGGACAGTTTCGTGCTGTTCACGGAGACGGAAATACAGTGACTCCGGAAGCTGCTCAAGAAGTTCGCGGGCGTCTTCGCGGACATAGATGGGTTCGACGACGGAATGTCTAGAAGGCTGCAGGATTCCAAAAAGGCGGGAGTCCGGCGCATCGGAATCAAGAAGATAGGAGGCGATGCGATCGTCGATGCGGACGGAACGGGAGAGGAGAGGATCGGGGGAAGCGGGGTCTAGGTTGACGACGAGAAGGTGATGGCGGAGGAGATTCGCGGAGGGAGTAAAGAGATCTCGGACGCTGGCGGAGGAAGGTAGTGAATCGCGAAGAATTTGAGCGATGAGATCGAGATTGAGCGTTTGACGGGAGGCATCGTTCTGGAGGTAGGCGAAGAGGCGACGGAAGCGTTCGCCGGATTCCGCGAGGAGACACAGGAGAAGGATGTCTTTTTCGGAGGAGCTGAGATTGAAAAGAGCAGTGAGTGCGTCAAGGCGGAGATCATGGGAGGGATGGTCCTTGCAGTGTTTGTCGATCTGCGCGCGGAGCTGATCGGCTTGATCCCACCAGGGCTTGACACACTTCCAGACCGCGGCGGGAAGAGTACCGGGGGCTTCGATGGAAGATTTCAAGTAGTGGTCCACTTCGTCGCGGGAGACCAGCACCATGCCCCAGTCGCGCTCTGGGCCGGCGCAAGCGGAGGACATTTGCCAGCGGACGACTTGAGCTCGGACGAGGAGCTCGATGCGGGTGAGTTCATCGTGGACATGGTCGATGCTTTGCAAGTAAGGACCGCGAAGGACGATATCGGGAAGGGTCATGGTTTCCATGGCTCACCTAAGAAGCGGTCCGGAATCGGACAAACCGATTGCCGAGCCATGAAGCATTGGGCGAATCCGAAAGGTATCCGGCCATTTTCAGAATTGCGTCGAGCGGGCCGGGTGAAAGACTTACCTCGATGCGGTCTAAATAGAGATGAAGAATGGCGGAGCGCTGCACGAATTGTTCGAGCAGGAGGCGAACACTTGACCGAGAGAGACCAGGAAGCCACCGCGCCCAACCGTGGAGCAAAGAAGCAGCCGCGAAATCAACAACGTTCGCAACTTCTGGAGGCAGGGCTATGGGAAGCGGCTGGTCCACGAAGTCCGCCGATGAGAATGTTTCGACCAGTCGCTGGGCCGCGACCAGTTCAGCGAGCTTGTCGCGAAACAGCTGAGAGGCAAGCGTTGCCAGGCGCGACAAATGAAAAGAGGATTCCTCCGCCTTGATGCCAGCCCAGAGGGCTGCCCCGGCATCGAAGTTGCCGTCCAGGGCCGCCGCCGGACCAGATATTCGAATGGCAAGCGCCACCAGCATTGGCTCAAGCGAATCGAATCCGCTCTCTTTGAGCAAAGTAGAGAGGCGAAGGTCCTGAACCGTTCGAACCAGGAGGAAGAGACCGCCACAGGCCGAGTTGATTTCTGCAAGAGCCGGCGCCTGCGGGATGGAAGGGTACTGTCGCAGAAGTTCTTCGACAACGGCGATGGCGGGCTCGCCGGCGTTGGCGACCGATTCAAGATGGGGTTGAAGGCGGATCTTTTCGGAAGGCGATAACCGAGTGAGAAGGAAATGAAGTTGGCCACGGCGCAAGTTCAACAGAGCAGAATCACCTTCAGCGGAAGTCCGCAGCGTGACCCACGCTTCCACTATGCTTTCGATGAGCTGAATGGTGGCCTGACTGGCAATTGTTTCGGTTGAGGCGAGCGCGGCGAGAATGCGCAGCAGGTGCGAATGGACGGACTTATCAGCAGGCTCCAAATGGCAGCGCCGAATTTGGATGGCAGCAAGAAGAGAACGAAGCAGGCGCAGTTGCGCTGGAGTGGGAAGTGGAGGACGAAGCGTGGAGGAGCGCACGATTCTCTCCGGCGATGCGGGAGAAAGAAGCGCAGCGAGAGAATTCTTCAGATAAGACTTGTCCAACCAGTCGTAGGAAGAATTGAGAGCTGAGTCCAGCTTGGCCAGCATATCTTGGTGGGAGGCATCTGGGATCGACAGCCAGCCATCGCGGAGGAGCACACGAAAAACGTCGGCCACCGCGGAAGCGAGCGAAGAGGGTTCGATCCAATTGGGGACAGCCGGATGGGTAACGAGATAGCCGCGAAGGAAATCTCGCTCCGAGGGGGGAGCCGCCCATACCGAAAGAGAATCAGCCAGGTCAAAAGCGCTGTGGACGAAAATACGGAGCGCATCTTCGGACAACGGACCAGAGGTCAGGCGAGAGACGCGAGTCCACAACACACGCTGTCCCTCGGGCCCGAGAGCATGAAGCACCGCGTCCAGGGCATTGGCTTTCGCCAGACGGTGCAAGATCTGGCTGAGACAATCCTGGTTCTCGATAAGCACGGCGAGGATGGCCTCGTCAACTGCAAGCCGCCGATGGACGCGGAACGCGCCGTGATACCAGTGATCCCAGGCAGTTCCCGCAACGAAATCGGAAAGGAAGCTGGAAACAAATGCCGCCTGATTTTCAAACCGAACGACGTTTTCATCGTTCGATGTCGAAGCGATCACGCGAACCACTGAGGCGCACAAACGAGCGCCCCACTGCTCAGCGAGGCGGGACTCGAGAGCCGCCGGCGGGGCTAGCACCGCCACATGGGTTTGCACCTTGCGGACGACAAACACGGAAGGATCGTTTTGAAAAGTTTCTTCAAACGCACGGTCGCAAACTTCCTCGATTCGCTCGCGGGCTACCCGCTCGAGCGAATGGACGGCCACGGTCACCCCTGGAGACACCCGCGGCGTTCGAATAGCGAGATGAAGCCGACCGATCCGCGTCTGGATGACGCACCTCCTTGTGAAACCAAAGCTAGTGGCCGCCGGCGGCGATCACGCCCGCCTGGAAACTGGAAATGAGAGCGTTGAGCGCTTCCGTGCTCAGCGAACGAAAAATAACGTCTGGCGACTGAACCAGGCCGTTGAGAACGAGGTCCCCATAGACAGTTACGATTGGCTGGGGGTCGGGCGAAGCGTCAGGGACGACGTAGGTGAGTTTCAAAGACGGCCTAAAAGTGCCGTCGTCGCCGGTGAATCCGATCACAAAGACAGGATTCTTGGAAAGGTCGCCGAGATCGATGCGCAGCTCATCATTGGAGGTTACCGAGGCACGATAAATAGATGGGTTGGCGCGTATGACGGTGTCATCGACATGAGCGGGATCCGTGAACTGAACGGACCCACCGGCCATCTCGAGATTTCCGTGTAGCGTGGTCGCGCCGCGCAAAAAATTCTTTCCACTGGTATCGATCTCAAAGCGCGGGTCGAGCTGCATGCTGGCGGCCTGGGGATCCGCGTCCGGGGGCGGAACGAACACGGCAAAGCCTCGTGAGGCAGTCTTGTTGTAGGTAACCGTCGTGCCCGCGATAGTCCGCTGATCCGGACGGTCCGAGATGCGGCCGACTTCAACCCGAGTGGCGTCCGCGGGATGGTCGATGGTTTCGGCAACGATGCCCGCGTAGGGGCGATCGGTAGCGTCGATGAGAACCTGTTTTAGCGGATCGGTTTCGTCCGGTTGGAAGCTGAGCCGGCCGAGATAAACAGGCCACAGGACGAGGGGGTCATCCGGAGTCAACAGTTGGGCAGGAGAGTTGACTAACGCCGGGGGAACCGGTTTTGGCTGGCGCGGCCTGACACGGCTAACCGGCGCGCGCTCAAGCGAAATGCGCGGCGTTTCGTCGGTGCGATAGTACGCGTCAGGATGAGAAGGGTCACACGAGAGATATCCGGGAGGCGGTTGCGAGCCGGGAATGGCGTCGTAGTTGAGCCACACATCCAGACGATTAGAGCCCAGGCGCGTGAACTCGCCGGTCGAAATTGGAAATTTCGCCGGGAGAAACAGTTCGCGACCGTAACCATCGATCGCCAAGCCGGGACGAACCAGAAGTTGACCTTCTTCCACCGCGAGGTCCAGACCGATGACGATTCCCCAGGAGTGATGAGCGATGTTATGACGGCGGCGCAATGCTACCTGGTAAGCCTGCTCGTCGGAAAAGTCCTGGCGTCGCAAATACTGCTGCGGAAAATAATGAACGCGTGATGGCAGAGTTGAGTTGTCCACGATGCGCCTCGCTTTCAGCTGACCGTGACGGTCTTGGAAAACGTGAGAGAGCTGTTGCTGCTGGGACCGCCCGCAAACATCCAGTGGTAAGTGATCTGCACAGTGAATTGAACGTTGGCAGCAGCGGCAGCGGGCGCCCCAGCTTGGACCGGCAGCGCTATTGACTGGCCTGCCGGCACGGTCAGCGGTGGACTGCCGATGCCCAGAAGATTCTGGACAGCCCCCGGCGCAGTCAGTTGCGCGACGGTCAGGACCAAATCAACGGGAGATGTATTTGTTATGGCAACTGGAAATTGTGTTCCGTGTGGGATTGGGTCGGTCAAACCGGAAAGATCCGCCGCCGGACTTGGCAGGATGGGAACTGTTGGTGATCGTTTTTTGCCGGCAACGCTCAGATTGCCGAGTTTCATGGAGACATCTATCTCCACCTGAAGGGAAGTGGCTCCCGCGGGGAGTTGGCCGGGCGGATGACTGACTTGTACAGCCGTCGGACCTGCAGAAGGCTGTAAGGTCGTGGTAAATGGAACAGTCCCAAAAACCGAAAGAGTATTCGTGACGATTGTCTCGGAGCACTTGTCGGGCTTGAGCGGTTCGGTGGTGCTCAGGTTTTGCAGCGAGAACATATAGTCCAAGTTCTGGTTTGTTTCGAAGAAGGTAGGGAAACTTGGAAAATCCACCTTTACTAACTGAGAGCTCGCGGTCATGATGCCTTGGATAAACGCGAGCACAAGAAGATAGTTGAAGAGAGGATCGCGAGGATCTGGTTTGACGATCGGAAGCTGTGCGGTTCCTCCAACAACGAAGAGAAGGTGAGATGCCACGGCTGCGGTGGAAAGATCCCCTGGAAGCGCGAGGCTGCCGTTGCCACGAAAAGCCAGGAGCGGAATAAAACCGTTCTTATTCTGACCCGACACAACGATGCGGCGGCTAAAGTCGCCGTTTTTTTTGGCTCCGCCGGAGATACGAAGCTCATCGGAGGGTAATTGGTCCTTCGGTTCCTGATGCAGGCTGTAAAGGTCACGAGCCGGCGGCGCTGGAGGATTGGCGCCAGGGAGAAATATGAAGCCTTCCGGTAGCAATTCCGGATGGTCTACTGGCGTCAGGCAATCGCAAGGTAGCAGTGTTGGAACGTCTTCCGGAACAAAGGAAAGGTCCGCGCCTGTGAAATCGACCGTCAGCAGGCGATCATCAAGGACCGGTGTGGCAGGCTTGGGCGGAGGCACACCTGCAAACAATCTGCGGAGCCCAGCACTCTTTTTCTGGGATTTGAGATCGGCCTCTTTTAAAACGACCGAGGATGAACTCTTGTTGAAGTTTCGGATGGCCTGTTTCCGTTGCGTCGCTGAGAATGAGATGTCGAGCTTCAGAATATCGTCCGCCGTCCCCTGAGCCGTACCGCTGACGCGAAAGTGCAGAGTCATAGTGGAGGGCGTGAAGCTTGTTTGCACGCGAACTACGCCGGCAGCGTTGGGTTTGACCTGCACCTTCAGAAAGACACTATCGATTAGCGTCGGCAGCAAGGCGCCGCGCTGGGCGCTGGTGAGAATCAGATTTCCCCAAAAAATGGCATTGCCATCGCGGTCAATGGCAAATCGTTTCTGAAAATTACTCGCGGCGTTTCGTAACGAAATGCCTAAATTATATGGATCGGCAAGATTCTCCGGGCCCACTCGTACGACGGTGCCACCGGCAGGAGAACAAATAAGTGAAGCGCGGAGGCGCGTATAGACGCAATGAGAATAATGAACGTGCAAGCTCGCGTCCCTGCGCGCTTTGATGATCCCGAGAAGCACCGGCCACGGGACCGCGCCGATGATGCCGCCGGCAGCCGTCGCCGAGGTTAGATCGGGATTGTCACTGGGAATTGGCGAAGCCGTTGCGCTGACTTGCGCTTCCGCGGAATCCTGGAAGCGCGGATTTGGGACCGATCCGCACGCGCCTTTCGGGCGCTCGCAATAGTAGAGGTAAACGTATTGTGGCGACGTCTGCTGGGAAAAGGTGAGTCGCACCGGCTGAAAAACAACGAGCTCGCGGCCGTACCCATCAATCGCTAGACCAGGCCGTACCGTTGCCACGTCGCCTTGCAGTAAAATGGAGAGACCGCGCACGATTCCCCAAGCGTGAGGAGCTACGTGATGACGACCCGCCAGGCCGAGGAGGTATTGCTGCTCGGTCTGCAGATCGGCAGCGCGGAGCAACTGACGTTCACGAAAAAGCAAGCGCGAAGGGACGCTCATAATGTTACAAAGCCTGGAAGGCCAAGACGCGAAGCTTTCCGTAAGGATCGGGATAGTAGTGCATCAGCGCCTTGTCTCCGTGCCGGATACACAAGATTTCTTTTTCCAGGACAGAAATATCGCTTGCGCCTGAATCCTTCTGCGAAATGTTGTCGTATCCCATGCGCCGGAGTTCTTCGAGGACTTCGTCCTTGTCCCGCCAGATGTAGCGCGAAATATCGAGGCACCCTGGTTCCGTGGGACGGCAAGCGCGCGAAAGCGGCCGGCGGTAAGGAGGCTGAGATTCGATGTACACGACCTTACACATCTTGCAGTTAGCGTCCCTGCGGTCCCAGATCCAGACCCGGGACAGCGGTACGCCATCGCCGCCGCAGGGATTGCCCACGCAGGAAACACACGAGCACAAGAAATAGTGATTCCGGAAGTCTTGAATGATGTAGGGAATGACACTCAGCCGCCAGTTGGGGCCAGTCTGAGCAGAAAGACTGCACAGCCAGTCTTCGATGAAGCAAAAGCTGTGCAGCGTCCCGGCCAGGAACGTCAGTAGACTCAGAGGTGTAGCACTGTTGCTCTGCACTGCTTCCCAGAAAGCGCGAAGCTTTTGCCGGTACACATCAACGTTATGAGAGACGGCGGGAGCGAACGGGTCGGCCACTTCCTTGGCCACTAGTTTCCCGGTTTCCTTGACACGCGTGAACTGGCATTCGTCCATGGGCACGCAATTGCCACGAACCATGGCCCGCTGGCCACCGCTCATCTGTTCATCGGAAACGAGGCAAAGTTCGAAGGCGCGAAGTTCTTCCCATGGGATCGAACCGAGAACGGCGGTACCGGGAGGAGGCGTGCGCTGCGAAATCGTCGGGCGGTAGGAAGGGTTGACCTTCTTCTCCCGGCAACAGGGATCGCTGACGGCGTCGCACTGGAAGTCATACCAAATCGGCTCGCAGACGACGATGTCGCGCCCACAGCAATCCACCGCGTAGCCCTCGCCGACATAGACGCGATTGTGCTCCATGTCCTTGTGGCTGCAAGTCGTCTCCAGACCGCAAACGACGCCCCAGCCCTCGCGAAATCGCTGCAGGGCCGACTTTGCCGAGACCCAGTCGACGAACACTTTCAGGTCGCGGTCCGTAAGTAATTGCCCGCAGAAGAAATTGGGGCGGATAAGGCATTCAAGGCTGCAGCATTCACCCTGACAGTCTGAACAGCCGCAACTGCAGCGGTGCGACGGATTGGCCATGTTCTGGACCATTTGTGCAGTGGTCATAGCTTCCCTTCCTTCTTCAATTGTTCATATTTTTCCTCGGAAACGACGGAGACCCAGCTCTCGAATGTACCGCCGGCAACGCCATCGTTGTTGCCATCCACTCGGACGCCGTGGCAGTCGTAGAGGAAATCACACTTAACGGTGATCCAGAGCGTGTGGTCTTCGAGGAAGTCGTAGTGCTCGTGGTGAAATTTGCGGCTTTCAACGTGGTATTCCGCTTCGCAGCCACTGCCCAGAAGGTGCGGCGGCTCGCAGAACGGCACAAAGTCCAGATCTTCATACAGTTCGCCGACCTGCACGACGAATGTGGCCTCGTTGACGCCGCTCGGTCCGGGATATTCACTCTCACGTTGCGGTTGAAGCTTGCGGTCGAATTTCAAGGTTAAACGGCCGTCGTGATCCCGGAACCATGCCGGGCTAATGATTCCGCCATGTGGCCAATTGATCTGCACGATGTGGGTGAGCCGTTGCGGTCCGTAAGGAAGCTCGGGGCGCCCGCGTAAAAGAATTTGGTTGTCCAGAACGGGCTGGCCTGGCTTGGCGCAGATCAGCGCGATCGGAACGCAGTGCCCTGGCGGACAATTGGGCTCGACGCAGCTGTGATAACCCTCACCGCATGGATCTCCACAATCGTCTTTGCAACATGGCTCACCATGAGCGACTTGAGGGTGGCCGATTTTTGCTGGCGCACCCTGCTGCTGTGAGGTGGGAGAGGATTGTCCCGGAGGCGGCGGGTTAGTTTGGCCGCAGGGCGGCTGGTCGGGCGGGCACTCGCCGTACTGATTGTCCCACCGGTATTTAGTCAACTCGGATTTTGCAATCCAGTGCCAGCACAGCTTCCAGCCCTCGAGGTACCGGCCGCACTCGGTCTTCGCATTGCTGCAATCGCCTTCGTTGTGCAGCACCGGCACCGGATCGATCTTGCATTCCTCATACGAAAGGCAAAGAAGGAGAAGTGGGTGAGTCTCCTTGTAGTCTTTCCACGGAATCTCCGGAAGTTTCTGCGCGACGCATGATGCGCAACACTCCACAATCAGTTCCTGGCCGCAGCAATCCAGAGCGATTCCGGGGGAAACCTCGACGTAGCGGTCGTGGCACTCGGCCTGAGGGTGCTGGCGAACATTTAGCCCGCAAACCACACCCCAGCCGTGCAGCATGCGGTTGTGAAAGAGCCGGTGACTGCGATGGTAGGCTTGCTCGTCGGTGAAGTCGCGCGCCGTCAAGTGCCGGCCCATGAAATAGTGCATGCGCTCGAGCATCAATTCGTCGCAATCACTTTTCTGCTTGCAGCAATCTTTCTTGGAGGCGTCCATTCGAGGTTCTCCTTCAGTTCAATCCAAAATCCAGCCGTCCACTCGAGCTTTGCCATCAAGAATCGCTGGCCCCGCTCCGGGAATGCAGGAGAGGACCGTGCCGTACCCCAGCCTATTAAGAGGAGGAAGGCTCGGAGCCGCGAGATTAGGCTCGGAGGGAAGGCGCCAAGGCGGCAAACCGCCAACGATGGTGTCCAGGCCGACAGTGGATTGAATGCCAACGCGGAAACCAGCTTCGACAAGACAAAGGTCGTATCGGAGATGAGCAGGCATTTCGGCTTCGATGGCGCGGCGGATCAGACTCTCCTGGTCCGCGGTGCGCACCCATGCGGCCGGCACATAAACGCGGAAGCGATGGGCAAAATGCTGGAAGAAGTCGTCCTGGGGGTCGCCTGTGGAAACGAGGTCGACCTGACCTTCTTGAGCGAGGCCGCCGAGTTGCAGTCGCTTCACGACCGAGTCGCTCCAAAGGGGTTGAGCATGGCCGAACTTACTGCTGGTTTGCGAGAGCTCCAGGTACTGGCGTTCGCGGAAGCCTTCCAGCAAGGCAGGGAAGGAGGTTTGAGAGAGGGCATCGGGGGAAACGCCGGCGAAATTTTCCAGGTAGACCGCGACGTAAGCGCGCAGAGCCGCAGCCGTCCCGCGAAGCGGTTGGATTTTGGGAGCGGCTTTAAGAAGAAGACGATTCTGCTCGCCGGTCCACGTGCCCTCGAGGGACAAACTCAGCCAGCTGGCCAGGTAGTTCATCGGGACACCTTCGGGGACCGCAGCGGGATCGAACAAGGCGGTGGAATCGTCCACGCGCTGGTCGAATTCGTCCCATTCGGTCTGAAAGACGGCGAGGAAGGAGTCCAGGAAGGCACGCATGGGTTCGTTCGCGGAATAGAGAGGAGGGAGATAGGAGAGATAGGACTCGCGGGGGAAGTGGACGCGCAGTTTCTGAATTACCGGAGTGGTAAAGCCGTCGCCATGAATCTTGATGAGAATGGAAAGAAACTGGCTCGGAGAGGCTTGAATCAGAAACTCATCGACGCGCGATTTCTCCGACTTAAAAGGGACGGGAGGAGGCTGGATGGGCGCGACGACGGAGTACGTGGAGATCCAACGAGGATCGCGCATATTCAGTGGAGCAAGATCGGGAGTCTTGTAGGCGAAGACCTGGACGTCAATTTGCGTGCCGGGCGGCAGTTGGGGAAGTGTCATTTCAATGCGATGCCAGGGGCAGTTGTAAATGCCGCTGTCGAGAGGCTTGCTCATCCAATAGCCGTCGGTGGAATAAGAAGGAGTTTCGCCTGGGGGAGGTTCGCGAGTTGGCAATGGGGTCGCGGATGCAGTGGAGGGTTGCGGGGGCCAGGGAGCTTTCAGAATGCCCAGGAATTTGCCGGTGCGGCTGTAGCGAGAGACAGCGTTCGGCTTGAGGTCATCGAAAAGCAGCAGGCAACCGCTGTCGTCGAGGCTGATGCGGGACCAACGGGAATCGGTGTTGCCCGAGGAAAAGAGTATCGAGAGAGATTCCCGCCCGAAGGAATGTTTGAAGACAGTCTGATAATTGCGCTCGAGAATGAAGACGCAGTTAGTGTCACCCACTATATCCACCGGATCCCACGCGTTAGAGTCCGTTGGAGGAACAAAGTTGCCGGCTGAATCGCGCGGGCCCCAGCGATGACGGAGTCTGCCGTCCAGGGTATAAGTGCGGATTTCGCGCTTTCCACGATCGATGTCATAGCCAAGGCGAGCGAACAAGTAACGTGGCGAAGGGATCGCTTTAGGGGAGGGAGGCGGTGGAATTACGCGGGTTTTACGCAGGGAAATCCCGGCGCTTTTGTCGATGTCAACGTTCGCCGATGCGAAAGCGCGCCAATCGTAGCCACCGCCGAGCAACCACGATTTTTGAACGTCCGTGGGCATAAGTTCCTAGCGATCCTTGGCTGGCGTAACCACAATCAAATGTTCGCCGCCATAAAGCTGCTCACCTGGATTCAGTTGGATTTGGTCGAGACCTTCACGAAGGCGGCCATCGACGTAAAGATTCAGAACGCGAACGCTCTCGATGCCGGGATCGGCTTCCAAAACAATTTTGAAGATTGTTGTCGGGTGGAGATCGGCTCCGAAAATCCAAGTTTTGGGATCAAGCAGCTTGCCGAGGGCCTTCTTGACGTTGCGGACAATCGAATCAAAGGAGGCGCTGGGGGCGGCTTCGACAAACGCTTCCACGCGAATCTCTTTGTATTCCGGACCTTTGACATACACTTCGGTGGTGATGAGGCGACGGGGCTCCAGGCGGGAACAGACAGAAGCGATGAGATCACTCGAAAGAAGAGGAGGCGTGCCACCGGTATCCGGCACGATGACGACGGTGACCGCACCGGGCACAGAGACGCCCGGGAAATCCGGATGAGCGTTAGCGATTGCCGTGGCGTTTGTGACGCCGCCCGCTTCCTTGGCAAACGCGATGAAGTCTTCCGGAGTGACCGCGCGGTCGCGGCGTTTCAAGCGGCTGGGAGCCATAGCCTGCAGGTCGTCAAGGGATTGCTCGTCCCCGCCGCCGACGGCGGGACGCTCATTGGTGACTTTGTCGACGCCGGAAATAACGGAAAGCATCCCGGTGATGCTGCCGGCGCCGGCATTGTTGGCGCGAGCGCCGCCGCCGTAGCGAAGGGAATCCGCAATAATGAGCGCGCCCGCTTCGGGAATCCGTCCGTGGTCACCATTGCCAAAAAGAATGGAACCTTCCGTAGCGTTCAGCGTGAACCAGGTGTCCTGTGGGCCGGCGCTAAGAAAATCGTCGACTCTCCGCCAAGGTTCCGTTTGATTGTTTTGCTCGGTGATGATGGAAAGTGAACCGGGCTGCACGGGCGCGAACGGAAGTTGGAAGGTTTCGCCGGACTGGCCGTCACTTTCGCCGAGAATGGCGGCGCGCACGGTAACAAGATTTTCCGCCAGCACGGTGTTAGGCCGAATGAAATCGATCTCCGGGCCAACGCCACCCGGATAGCTGCCGCTGTCAATGCGCGCACGGATCCAATAGCGCGGATCAGCGCCAAGACGCGATTCCAGGGAAAGGGTGATGTCTCGGGGCCCTTCAACGCGAGCATAACCCTCGCGAAGGAATCCGCCGGTTTCGTCCTCGAAGAGGTTTAATCGTTCCCAATCGGCACCGTCGCGCGGACGGTACTCCCACACGATGGTGACGGGCGACTGGACCGCAGGGGCGTTGGTGCGCTGCGATTGAGGCGGCATCAGGCTTACAGGAAGAAAAACGCGGAAGGTCATCTCTTCCGGAAAGGGCACGAGTCCTTCGACCTTGTCGAAGCCGAAATAGAGGGCGCTGCCGAGTCCCGCGAACCAGCCGAAGGGGCGGAATTTCGTGTCCGGCTTGTCGTTCGCGGGGGTAACGTTTACAAGGTTGCCGTTGTTGAGGACGCCGACGACGGCGAGGGGCGCTTGGATCAGATCCAGGGCGCGAGTGGTCTCAAAGATAACGGGGAGCCCACCGTCCGAGAGTTGCGCGGAGACTTGAGCGCGCTCCGGCACGGGATCGGCAATCTGATTGGCTTTGGTGAAGAACGTGAGGTGAGCGGTGGCCGGGTTTGCCGGGGCAAGCTCCATGCCCAGCAGTTGAAGGAATTTAATATAGTTCTTGAGCGGGATGCGGTTCATGCGGGCGAGCATCATTTCGGAGAGCCAGGAGAACAGCTGAAGCACAGTGATGCCCGGATCGCTGTCGTTGAAATTGGTCCATTGCTTGTTGTAGCGGGGGATACGCAGGCGAAGATCGCGGAAGATGTCCTCCATGGTGCGATCGTCGAGAATAGGTTCCAGTTTAGAAAGCGGCATCCCGGACTCCTAGAGCTGAGTTCCTTCAGGCAAAAAAAATGGGTAGACGAGATTGAAAATGGCGTTGTTGGCGCGAATGCGGTAGTCGATGGCGATGTTGATCTGGTTCTTCCGCTCGTCGGGTGAGTCCACGCGGACGTCGAGCACGTCAATGCGAGGTTCCCAGCGGTTCAGCGCGGTGCGAACTTTTTGCGCCACCATACCGCGTAGAGCCGCGGTATTCGCTTCGCCGACAAGCTCGTAAATATCGCAGCCGAATTCCGGGCGCATCTGCCGCTCACCGGGACTCGTGCCCAGGATAATCTCGATGCCTTCGCTGACGGCTTCTTGTCCGGAAACGAAGAAAAAGCTGCCGGTGGCATCCGGTTTGAGAGGGAAGGGCCAGCCGGTACCGAGAAATTGTGGATCTTGTTCAGCCACCGATGAGCACCGTTCCTACTGCCACCACCGTGCCGACGGGCGCGTCCACCGGATCGTTGCAGGTGAGCGCGGTGTCGCCGGAGCGAGCGGCTGGCTTGTTGTTGATCAAGACCGTTGCACTACCCTTGATGATGGAGCCGCGATTGGACGGAGGAATGACGAAGGTGCCACCAATGGGGACGTGCGGAGGCGTATTGGTGGCGGTGCTGCCGACGGTCGCGGCGGGCATGTTCATGATGTTGACGTTGCTGCTGAGGCTGCCGTCGATGATGCCGCTGAAAGGATGGGGTGTGGGGACGGGCGGACTGGTGCCCGGCGGCTGGATGAGATGGATGTCCATCGCGGTAATCTTGTCGCCTTGTTTTACGGCCGGTTGTCCCATGTCAATTCCTCAGTTGATGTTGACGACGCTACCCTTGATGGTCATTTGACCGCCGGCTTGCAGGGTCATGTCGCCGGAGGTCTTGATTTCCGCAGTGCTAGCGTCAATCTGAACTTTGCCGGAGGAGGCTTTTATTTCGACGCTGCCGGAATTGCAGACGATCTGCACTTTGTCGCCGGCGGTATCGATGACGAGTTTGAGTTTTGCATCCTTGTCGATGAGTTCAATTCGCTCGGCACCGTTGGTATCGTCAAATTTGAAGACATGGCCCGAGCGTGAACGGATAAAGCGCCAATTGTTTTTTTCTTTGTTGCCGTCGTCGGCGGGCGGAGTGTCGGTCTTGCTCCAAAGGGCTCCGAGCACGTAGGGGCGGCGCGGATCGCCCATTTCGAAAGCAACCAGAAGTTCGTCGTCGACTTCGGGACGGAAGAACAGGCCGCGATTCTTGCCGGCCATGGGGGAGCAAATCTTGGCCCAGGTGCTCAGCTGATCCTCCAAATAAGGAAAGCGGACGCGCACACGGCCGAGCCCGTCCGGGTCTTTGAGGTCGGTGACCACGCCGATCAAAATGCCGTTTTCCCGCTGTACGTGTTGCATCTAGAGTTCCTCTCGCCGGCATTCGAACTGAGTGGCGTAGCCGCTGTCGCCAATCGTGTGGGTGGTGGCTACGACGAAGTAGCGACCACTGAAGCGATCGCCAAGGCCGTCGATTTCGAGGGCTACGCCGGCACGAATGTCTGGAAGGCCGACGATGGATCCGGTACCCTTGACCATTTCTTTTGCGATGCCTTCGAGGATCTGTTTAGCGAGCAATTCGGCTTCGGCCTGACTTTCGACGGGTTTAGTGGCGACGATCTCGGCCTTGTCTTTGAATGATTGATCAATCTTTGACTGGCCGCCCTTGGCGCCAACGCCTTTTGTGACGATCTGGTCGCGTGTGGCGGTGTAGTTGATGGGCTTCTTCTGGGCCGCGTCCCAGCCGCGCACGGTGACTTTTCCAACCTGGTTAACGGTAGTGAGTTCTGGCTGGAACTCGTTGAGAGATTTTCCGTAAGTGAGGCGGTAGGTGAGGCGGCGAACGTCGGTGGAGCGCTTGAAATTGAGGGTGCTCTGGCCGTCTTTTTCTTCTATGAAGAGGTCGTAACCGATACGGCGGGCGCGGCCCATAAGGAAAATGATGTCGTACTGATTGTCCTGGATCAGATACTTCAGCTTTTGTTCGCCGGAGTCTTCGCCGCTGACCTGAATTCCCAGGCGAGAGCCAATCTTCCGGGCGATTTGCGTGTCCGTGAGATCCTCGTAGACATGCGATTCCTGTTTAGTGCGCAACTTGTAAAGAGTATTGAGGGCGCTGATGGTGAGCGTCGAGGCGCCGGAATTGGGGAAGGAAGGACGTAGGGAAGTGATCTGCCCTTTCAACATGGGCCGCAGACCACTGCTGCCGTAGTAACCCATCTTTAACTCAAGTTCTTTGCCGGGATCAAAGAGATCGGAATCGCTGAATTTGAAGGCGCGCTTCTCGGCGTCCCAGTTGTTGACGGTGATGTCGACAGTGTCGAACTCCTGAATGTTGTCCTTATAAGAGACGGAAAGGATGTCCTTGATGACGTCCTGGCCAACGGGACGGCCCTGCAGCTTCACTTCGAAAGCCGGAACGTAAAAATCCTGACCGGAGTAGATCGGGATAGCTTGAGTGGAGGCCATCAGGCGGTACCTCCGGTAGAGGATGTGGTGGGAATGCTCGGAATGACGATTTCAACGCCGGGTTGGAGGCGACGGGGATCGGGGATGAGCTCGAGGTTACGCGGATCCCCAAAGATGCGGCGCCACTCTGTGGAATCGCCGTATTCCTGATAGGCGATGAGGGCTAGAGTGTCGCCGCGCTTGAGGAGACGCTTCTTGCTGTGATCGGCGGATTGCAAATTGAGGCGTTGCAATTGTTCTTCGAGTGTCTGGTATTCCTTGAAGTTGACGGTCAAGGTGGCGCGCAAGGGAATCCCGACGGGATTGAAGAGCGTGAATTTCTGCTGAATGTTGTCGACGATGGCGCGGAAAGACAGTCCTTGCCCCCAAGAAAAGCGTAGACGCGGTGGCGCATGGGTTTTAGCTTGAATCTTGACGAGCTGAAAGACGGGCTCCGTCAGGGTACGAACATCGGTGACTTGGTCCTCACCCATACCCTTTTGTGTGGTGTCGAAGAAAAGTTCCATGGAGAGGGTCTGGGTCTGGCCGCGGACAAACTGCAAAACCGGAGCATCGATACCGGGAATGGCGATTTCCGCGATTTGCGCGCCCTTGGTGAGGGTGTACTCGGAGGGATTGAACTGAACATTGATGATCGGAGGCAGATTAGGGCCTCGATCGTTCGCGTCAATCTCGATTGTGGCTTTGGCCAAGGGCATAGTTCCGCCTGTCCGATTCGCTCGCTAAGCTTCCAGAGGTGCGCCGGCCTGCCTGCGCAATTCGGTGCCTCGCGTTCTGCGTTCTGCGTCGCGGGCCTTCTCGCCGAGCCGCTTGAGAACCATCTGTACGATCGCTTCCCTCTGCTTCTCCGAGAGCATGGAGTCACCGTCGATCACGGTCACTTCGCTGGTCAGCTCTTCGATGTGCAGCGGCATAGGTCGCTCACTTTCTCCGGTCGAGGCCTTGATGGGCAAACTCGACGGACTCGACGGCAATATTGTTTTGTCCGGCGCTCAAGTCGGGGCCTTGCCACTTAACGGGGAAGGCCTGGGAAACCTGAAATTCAAGAAGCTGATCCGAGCCAGAAGGATCGAGAACGAGAATGGTGGCGTTGCGAAACTTCATTTTTCCGATGGTGATGTCGTGATACCAGTCCCAGAGAACCTTGTTGACGATGCCGCGCTTGAGGACGAGGTTGAACTGTTTCGAGCGGGTGGCGAATTTCCAGGTGTGATTGTTCAAGCCGCCTTCGGGGCGATCGAGAACTTCTGTCTCCATCTGCAGGCCGCCGCAGTCGCTGAAACCTCCCGGGGGGAGATCGTCGAAGGTGATGGTGAAACGAAAAGAGAAGAAGGGATCGTTTCTATTGCCGGTGTTAGGCATTGCGTTCTCTCTCCTCGCGGACTTGGACGCCGTCTCTGGTCAGGCCGATGGTGACGACGACAAATTCGGCGGGATAGGGAGGTTGCACGCCGAGTTCGCAGATGACGCGGCCGAGGTCGGTCTCCGAAGGTGGATTGGTGGTGGCGTCACAATGGACGTAGTAAGCGCCCTCTGAGGTAGCGCCCTCGAACATGCCGAGAGTGAAGAGCATCTCCAGAAAATTGCGGACGAGGCGGTCGATCTCCGTCCAGAGATGGGGATTGTTGCGTTCGAAGACCAGCCAGTTGAGGGATTGCTCGAGAGCTTTCTCAATGGTGGAGAGCAAGCGGCGAACATTCACGTATCGGAACAAAAGATCTTCGACCCAAAGGGTACGGGCGCCCATCAGACGAATGCCGCGGCCGGGCATGGTGCGGATGACGTTGACGTTTTCATCGTTGAGCAGACCGTGCTGGGTGTCGTCAACGGGAAAGCGGACATCCGTCACGGCCCCAAGCGCTTCGTTCATCGGAGGTTTGTGAACGCCTTTGCGCAGATCGCTGCGAGAGAAAATGCCTGCCATGTGTCCGCTAGGCGGAACGGCGCGGAGTAATCCAGTGAGACGGAGTGGATCGTCGACGTAAAGCCAGGGATAGTAAACGGCCGCGAAGCTGGAGCTGGGGAGCGATCTGCGCCAGAGAATAGCGAAGTCAGGATTGTCGCGCTCTGTGCTGCCATCCAAAATAGCGAAACGGTAGCGCAGGGATTGGGCGTGAGCGGCAAGAGCGATCTGCAAATCCTGGATTTGGCCGGAGGAGAAGTCCGGAGGAAACTCCGTATCGGTGGGAAGAGATAATGGTGGAGGTGGCGTAAGGCCTGGCTGCAAGCAGCAGCTCGCCGGCGGCTTTTTAAAACGAGGAAGGACATGCAGTTTGGGCATCAGGTCAGGGGCCGCGACAATCCCGATTTCCGGAATCTTGACGAACGAGTCGAAGGCGTCGAGAAAATGTTGAGGCGTGAGCGATGCGAGCCCATCGGTTCCGGCAGTCAAGTAACCGGGTTGCGGGAGAGTCGTCGGCAAGTCGATGAGAAGGGGCACGACCAAGGGAGGAACGGAAGCGCTGGTATCGATGTCGTTCTGGGCGATGCCGTAAAGGTTCTCCACGGTGGAAGTGGCTGTAGGGAGGAAAGGGGGCCGAAGAAATTGCTCGGTGCCGTCGGGGAAGCGGATCAGGATAGCGACAATTTCCGAGCCAGAGATAAATGGCTCGACGTATATCGCGTTGCCCCAGGACCCGGCAGAACCCGCGGAAATCCTGACGCTGCCAAAGTGGCCGGAAGCGACGCTTGACTTAGCGGGATCGGCGACGCGGGAGATCCAGGCGGTGCGGCCGCCGTTCGCGAAAAAACCGTAAACGGAGTAGGCGAGATAACCGGAAGGAATGAAATCTCCAAAGATTGAAACGAACTGATTCCAAGTCTCGACCTTGACCGGTTCGAAGAGCGGACCGCGCATGGTGATGCCCACGAACCCAGTGATATCTGCGCGCGGGAGTCCGATCGCGAGGGGACTCACGTCCTTGCGTTCGAAATAGACTCCCGGAGTGTGGTAAAGGGGCAAGGGAAACTACTCCAGTTCGAGGCCCTCGACGGCGATGTCCATCTCTTCGATGGCGACCTCGTTGTTTTTGGCGTTGAAAGCGGGGCCAGCCCACTTCATTGGCCAACCTTCAAAGAATTTCCAGACGAGCGCCGGCTTTCGGGCTTCATCCATAAGAGTGATGGTTCCGGGGAGTCGCTGAGTCTTGCCATCCATCACCTTCCTGCGCCAGTCCCAAAGATCCTTGCTGTTGGTGAAGCCGCGCTTGAAGGTGAGGTTGGTGTACTTGCGCTTTCCGGGTAGCTTGCGGACGGTGATGTCTTCGTCACCGTTCCGGTATTCGACGACATCCGTCTCTGTGCTCAAGCCGCCGACTTCAGAGAAGCCGGCCTTCATGCCTTGAATGTCGACAATAAAATTGAAAGAAAGGAACGGATCGTTTCTGCTCGAAGTACCAGCCATTTCAATTTCTCCTTATGCCTGTTCGGCCTCGAGAGTTTTTTGCGAGATACGGAAAATAACGAATTCAGCGGGCTTGACCGGCGCTACACCGATTAGGCAAATCAAACGGCCGTTGTCAATGTCGTCCTGACTCATGGTGGTGCGGTCACACTTGACGAAGAAGGCTTCGTCGGCTGTGGTGCCCATGAGAGCACCGTTGCGCCAAACGGTACGGAGGAAAGCAGAAATGGAGAGGCGGATGGCCGCCCAAGTCTGGTCGGAGTTCGGTTCAAAGACGGCCCATTGGGTACCGCGATCAATGGACTGTTCGATAAAGATAAACAAACGGCGGACGTTAACGTATTTCCACATAGAGTCGGAGGACATGGTGCGAGCGCCAAAAACGCGGATGTCGCGCCCATCCGTGCGGAAGTCGCGGATGACGTTGACGCCTTTGGGATTGAGGATGTCCTGTTCACGCTTGCCAAGGGTGAATTCCAGTGGCTTCTTGTTGTTGTTCAAGTTGCGCGTCAGGATCCCGCGCAAGACTTCGTTAGCCGGGGCTTTGTGCACACCACGGTCGATGTCCACGCGCGCATAGATTCCGGTGACGTGGCCAGCAGAGGGAATCAGCCGGTGGCCTTCGGCGGTGTGCGGGGCGAGCACGCGGACCCAGGGGTAGTAGAATGCGCCATAGGTTGAATCAAGAGGCGGTTGAAGAGGTGGGAAGTTGGAAATATTTCCATCGGAGCTGGACACCACGAAACGGTCCTTCAACTCTTCGCACTTGAGGATGACCGATTCACGAAGGTTGGGGACGACAACTTCGTCTGGTGCGGCAAGCAAAGAGATTTCCCGAATTGTGCAGAGTCCCGCGAGGCCGCGACGTTTCTCCGGATCCGTTTGAGTCGCGTCAAGAAATTCATTGAGAGTCGCGGGAGTGCTGACACCTCCCTGCAACTGAACACCGGGGAAGGGCGCCGGATTCGGGGGGGCGGTGCAGGTTGCGACGGAGATAAGTTGCGAGCCTGCGTTGATGACGGTTATCGCAAAATTGGAGTCCGTGGAAACGGAGGAAAGGTTATCGAAATCTTCGAAGGCATCCGGTGAGTAGCTTTTTGGATTGCCCAGGTTGTTGGGATCAGTGGGGTCGACCGCATCATTGGGCTTGCCGTCACGATAATAGAGCACCTGAATCCGAAACCATGTGGGATTAGCGAACGCTAAGCTCGCTGGCTTGACCAGGATAAATAAATTCTTACCCCAGGCGCCCTCTCCTATAGCGTCGACAAGGCAATTTCCCAAGTCGCCGCTAGCCGCAACAGATCCCGGGCCGACTACCCGCGCCACGAATACGCGTTGTCCGCCGTTGTCGAAGAAACCGCGGACAGCGTAAGGTAGAAAAATGTTCGGAGTGCCAGGGTTGCGGTCGACGTAACCGCCGAACCACTGATAATAGTTCGACCAGCTAGTAACGAGAACGGGATGCGTCGGTCCGCGCTCCGTCTCGCCGACAAAACCCGCAGTGCTGGTGCTGACACCCTCGATCGGCCGCGGGCCGGTGCTCACTTCTTCGATGTATACTCCAGGCGCTAGATACTCGGGCATCGCATTCTCCTTCTTGTGCTAGATAATTTTCATCGTGGGCAAAACCAAAGTTTTTCCTTGCTGAATTTGGATGTTTTGCCGGGCCGTCCGCCCGTCCACCGTTGTCGCTGTCACCTGCACCTGCGCGTTGCCCTGGCTTAAACGGAAATATAGCGACCATTCCCCATCGGCTTTCGTCGCCGACTCGACGCCGCCAAGTGACGTCGTGATCCTTGCGCCAGCAATCCCCCTCCCGCTTCCACCCACTACCCGTCCACGTAGCGCCGTCTGACGAATTGCATTCTCTGCGCCCGGTACGATCGCCAGCGCTACGTCATCCTGGTTCGCGCCCAGTTGGAAGCGCACCCGCGCGTGCGCAAAATCTGGTGCAGGATCCTCTTTATGCTTCTCGATCAACACCAGCACCCAGTTGCCTTGGCTGTCCGGCGAGCATTTTGTAAATGCCGCGTACGACGCAGGCAGCGCGGGGAGGATGAGCTCCACCGTTCCAGCCTTTGCCGGGTCGCCTGGCCCCGAAAAGAAGCTGCCCCGCACCAGCGTGGTTACCAATTCGCGTTGCTTCAGAGTCAAATCCGGGAACGGATACGCCGGCCCCGGCAAAAGCTGCAGGTCCTTCGCTTGGTCATAGACCAGTGCGGGTGGCCAGTCGTCCTCAAACTCATTGGCTTGATAGAAGTCGCTTTCGACGCGCCAGTGATACCGGCCCGCCGCCAGCGGTAGCGTTGGCTGTGTCGGCGACACTCGCGTATTGCCGCTCAGCAGAATGAACCCACCTGGATTTGTCGACGTCACAAACTCCAGCGACGGTTGGTAATCCCTTTGCGGAGCGGAAACCCGTTTGGTCAGCAGAAATTTGAAGTCACCAAGGATCGGCGGAATGCGCGCAGGCCGCGCTGGGTTCTGCGCATCCCTCGGGAGCCGTGCGGCTGCGAAAAGATCGATTGCGCCCGTCGCGTAAACCGACGCCGGTTTGAATACTTCGAAGTCGCGGGTCACGGTGGGATTCACGCGATGGCCTCCACCGGCTTCTCTTTGAACTGCACGCTCCGCTCTCGGACTCGACCGGCTGGCAGCACTCTCTCGGAGTCGATCTGCACCATTCGAACCTCAAAGCAAGCCGAAAGCCGGTACGGCTTTTGCAGTGCTTCCCATACTTCCGCAAGCTCCGTGATCGAGCGCTGGCAGATGTTCAGGTGAAGTTCTTCAACGTCGTCCCCAGAGTGCAGCGTCAAAATACTGTTGTCGTAAAGAACTTGCAGCGCCCGGCCCAGCGTCGCCTGGTTCGCACTTTCGTTCTTCAGAGAAGGAGTCAGCAGGTAGCAGAGGTCTAGCGAAAGGGGAGGGAATCGCTCGCCCTCATCCGATGTCCGCACATTCGGAATGTTCCGCAGATACGGATTCGGAGTAACCTGGTAGAGCCAGATCGACAGGGTTTTCTCGTCCGTCTCATCAGCCGGATTGGACAGTTCCACCGAGGGATTCAGGTTGGCTGGAGATTTCAGCCCGTCTTCAAGCAGCGCCCGAAGGAGCGTGCTGACCTCGTTGATGACCGCGCTCGAGCTCATCCCGGTTTCTCCTCGCCGCCTTCGAGAACAATCATTCCGCTTTCATCCCGGATTTCTCCAAATCGTCGCCGATACTCCGCCAGCGCATTGCTCAAGATATCTAACAGTCGCAGCGCTCCCACCGGTGTCGTAATAATCCGGCTGTACACTTTTGTCTTCTGCTCGTTGTTTCCCAGCTGTCCGCAATCCAGATAAAACGCAACAAAGTCATGCTCCACCAGGAAATAGTTTGCGTATTCCCCCGTTCCTAACTGCGACCAGTCAACGTCCTCTTCGGCCATGGCTGTGCGATCCCCGTGCAACCACTCTGTGGTCAGTCAGCCCCCCTTTGCGCCGGGTGCTCCGGCCCCGGGAGCAACGCCACCTGCGCCCGCCGCCCCTCCATCCGCCGCGCCTCCTGCTGCTGCCGCTGCTGCAGGGGCGGGTTGTGTGAATTGTTGGTCACCGATCTGCTTGATGATGTTGTCCCGGCGCCCGCTGTCGGCGTCGTCATACGCCTTTTTCTTTTTCTGCAGGTCTGTATTCGCCTGATCGAATGCGGTCTGTGCCATGCGTTCCGCGTCCAGAGCTGTAAAGTATGCAAGCGCGAGCTTCTCCAGGTTCGCGTTGTAGTCCCCTGGCGTTGGCAATTTGACTCCCAAATCGTCGGCTATGTCCTTCTCGACAAGGAAGTAAGCGCCCCGGAAATTCTTCGCGTCGATAAGCTTGGTGCTCTGCGTCTGCAGCGCATCCAAATCCTTTTGGTTCGCTGTGTAGCCCAGCGCATCTCGATACGGTTGTTCTGTTTCCTGCCGTTTGATCTTTGCGGCAGCCAGGTCGGTTTGCGCTTTGGTGACATTCGGCCGCGCGTTTTTCCATTGCTCTTCCAGGTACGCAACCTGGTCGGTCACACACGTTACAATCCCGTCAATGATCTTTTTCTCTGCTGGGGAAACAACTAAGTCAATCTGCTGCGTGCGGTTTTGGGCATACTGCCGGTCCTGCGCCAGCGCAAACCGCATCGTCTCGTAATCCTGCTTGTAGTTCGCTTCCGCTTTGTCCACATCGCCGTTGATCTGCTTGATCTCGGCAAGCTGCAGCTTGGCATCCGTAAGGTCCTGCTTCTTACTTAGCCCTTCGAGCTCGTCGACTTTCTTTTGCAAGTCGTTAGGAACGGGACACGGTTGCGGGCCCGCGGCAGCGCCCGGAGCTGGAGCAGCAGGGTTAGTACCCATAGTAGATTCCTCCTTGATCGACCTGCACTGGGTGCACACACGTGACCGAAGGCCGGCGCAGCCGCTAACTCGGTCAGAGCACTGAAAATGCAGGCATTTAGGAAAGGACAGCAGGCAAGGCACCATCTCCAAGCGGACGAAGTGTCAACAGGCTACTGTTACAGTCGGGCCGCGTCTTCCTCATAACGGCAGGGAGCAGAATGACCTCCGGTGTAACATCACACTTCTGGATGATGTGACACATGCTTACACTCAATCGAGGCCTGGGCTCGATGGCGCCCAGCTGGGACCCTGCCGCCAACTAAAAGCTCAGACCTGTGGAAAAGTTGTTAAATTCTGTACCTTACCTTGAAACTAAAGAAACAATTCATGCACTATTACAATGTTTCCCGTCCTTCCATCGCAGCCAGGTTCGGAAGCACTCAACTCGAGAATTCTCACTGATCGCCAACCCGAGACGGTGGGGCAAGGAAACTAATCCGTCGGATGTCGTCTTGGATTCTCAGGCGTCGCAGTGCTTCAGCGGCTTCCCTCGGCGTAGTCGCATTGTCGTTTGTTTGCAGGTTGTACTCATGGCGCACTACCGGATTCTTTGGGTACACACAGGAAGTGGCCGTAGCTCTGCGTCTCTCGGACATCCGGGAGGTTTCAATCTAGGAGACATGGATGGCGTGCATTCCGTGTCCGAGGTCTCTCCCCAGGCACTCGTCTCTGGCGCGCCCGATCTAATTGTCGTCTCGCACACAAATGATCGCGCCGCCGCAATCCGCGCTGTCCGTGACGCTCGCGCCTTGTGCGCAAAGGTGCCGATTCTCTTCGTGGCTGACGAAAGTTGCGAATCCCTGGCCATCGACGCTTTCCATGCCGGCGTCAATCGTTATCTGCGGCATCCTTGGACCGCTTCACAATGGACCGAAGCCGTCCGCGAAATCAAAGAAGGCGCCGAACCCCCCGTCTCGCCGCAAGAAGACCAAAGTCTTTCGAACACAACCTGTCCCTTTGTGGGTAACAGCCCCGCCATGTGTGAGCTTCGAAAGTACATTCGGCGCATCGCTCCTTCGGACACCAGCGTCTTGATTACCGGCGAAACAGGAACAGGGAAGGAGCTGGTCGCCCAGCTCATTCACGAAAACAGCGGCCGGCGCCATCGACCCTTCGTCTGCCTCAATTCCGCCGCGATTCCCGATTCGCTTATCGAAAGCGAACTATTCGGCTATGAACGCGGAGCGTTTACCGGAGCTCAAGCGCCGTATGACGGCAAACTAGCCGTCGCCCATCGCGGCACGGTTTTTCTCGACGAAATTGGCGACATCAGCGCACCCGTCCAGGCCAAGATTCTTCGCGCCATCGAGAACAAGCGTATCTATCGGCTCGGCAGCACCCAAGGCCAGGATCTCGATATTCGCGTTCTCGCCGCCACCAACCGCGATCTAGAATCCGCCATCCAACAAGGTGGTTTCCGCAGTGATTTGTACTTTCGTCTGAATATTTTGCGGATTGAGATTCCGCCGTTGCGAGAGCGCGTTGAAGACGTTCCTCCCTTGGTCGACCACTACATCCGGCATTTCAACGTCAAATTTGGAAGAAATGTCGCAGGCCTTCGGCCCGCCTCTTTGGACCTTCTCTCCTACTACCAGTGGCCTGGCAACGTAAGGGAACTTAGAAACTTCATCGAGGCTGTTTTTGTAAACTTGCCGCACACAACGGAAGGCGCCGTCGATTTGCCCGTGGAAGTTTTCCGCCAATTTTCAAGATCCCTGCCATTTCAAACCACTGAACGGACTCGGCTGCTACGCGTGCTCAGTGCTTCTAACTGGAACAAAACCGACGCGGCAAAAGCCCTACACTGGTCGCGGATGACCCTTTATCGTAAAATGAATCGCTATAAGGTGAGTTCGCCCTCGCCCGGTCCCCCACGCTAAGTGCTCATGCCGATGCCCCAATATTCTGCTGTCCAAGCAAGTGATGCCCGATCAAGGCGCGCAGATTCATCTTGTTTTTCTTTTCGAAAACCGATTCGGGGAGCTTTCGCGCCTGACTCAATGAATCGATCAAACGCCTGGACCCATAGGTAATTCGCAAGACTCAATGAATCGATCAAACGCCTGGACCCATAGGTAATTCGCAAGTACAATCAGAAACAATGAGCGGGCGTAGTTCAATGGCAGAACGGGAGCTTCCCAAGCTTCGGACGTGGGTTCGATTCCCATCGCCCGCTCCATAAACCCTGATGACTCAGTTGACCTTACACGGCTAAGCTCCCTGAATTCGATAAGAACCCGGCCGGTTTTCGACGGTGGTTGGACGGTACTGGACTCAATTGGACGGTCAGTTTTCACTGGAGTCTTTGCTGTTGGTGCAAACCGTCAACGAGCTTTCGGCTGGTGGAATGGCACAAACACTGGACTGCTTGGCTGAGGGTCGCGGGTTCGATCCCTACCGCCTTCAATCGATCAGGCCCCACGTGAGATATGGCTGTGAAATGGACTCGATGATATCGTCCGGGTCTTAGTTCAGATCGAGGCTTGTGGAGAGGTCTGAACCTGGCGAAAACGATTCTTGTTCATCGGTCTGACTCCATTAAGCTAGATTCCGGAATCCAAAGAGTGTCAGGATATTGTCAGCACATCGAACTAACCGACTACTACTAATATACGAAGGTAGTATGCGCCTCCGCGTAATTTAGCCTGCCACCTCGACATCTAACCAAGTGTGTAGGAGGAAACCATGAAGCAGTCAAGGTGGATTGCAGTGGGAAGCATCTTCCTGGCTGCAGCTCTCTCTGGACCCCTTTGGGGTGCGGACCCAGCTCAACCAGGGAATTCCAAGGTAGATGCAGCACGTCCAGGAAGTTTGAACTATGTCGAGGGCCAGGTTTCTATTGATGGGCAGAGCATTGGTCCCGACACAATTGGGAAGACAGAACTGAATCCCGGTCAGTCGCTGGAAACGCAAGTAGGTAAGGCGGAGCTTCTTTTGACGCCGGGCATCTTCTTTAGAATTGGGGACAACAGCTCCGTAACCGTGATCTCGCCAAGCTCGACGGATACGGAACTCCGCTTGGACAAAGGCGAAGCTATTGTCGAAGCTGCCGAGCTGCGTCCGCAAACCGACATTGTCGTCGCGGTCGGCGATGCCAGGGTGCGTCTTGCCGAGACCGGCCTCTATGACATTGACGCGGATCAAAATATCGTTCGCGTCTACCAGGGCCAAGTCTATGTCGACGCTAACAATCGGGAGATCGCGGTGAAGAACCAACAGCAGCTCGCATTCGACGCGGGCGCGTCGGTGAAACCCGAGACATTCAACCAAGACCAATCCCAATCCCAAGCCGCAGCCCAAGATCAAGACCAAGCGCAAGCCCCAGACCCAGGCCAAGACGACCTGTATCCGTGGAGCAGTCTACGCTCTTCGTACTTGGCGGAAGCCAACGTGGATAGCGCGCAAGATAATGAAACGGGGAGTTCGTCCAGCGATGGTTGGGATTGGGATCCGTACTACGGCACCTACACGTTCATTCCAACGGATGGGACAATTTTCTACAGCCCATTCGGTTGGGGCTTCTATTCGCCTTACGGCGTGGGCTATGCGCCGTTCGGATTCTACGGCCACTACTACCATCATTTCGATGACGACTACCATCACTGGGACCATGGAGACCACCATGAAGCTCACTACTACGATCACTTCGATCATGGCGCCTACCGCGGGCCCGGATCTGGCTATTACGACGGCCGGGGCGCATTCGTCGGTCGCTACCACGGCGGTGAACTCGCTGGAGGCTACCGAATGCAACCAGGCGAAGGCTTCCACCCCGGACGTGGTGGCGAAGGCTTCCACGGAGGCGAGGGCTACGGAGGACGTGGAGGCGAAGGCTCCCACGCAGGGCATGGTGGTGAAGTCTGGCACGGAGGCGAAGGCTCACAAGTGGGACGTGGAGGCGAAGGGTTCCACGGAGCGGGCAGCTCTGGCGGGTCTCGCACAATGGGAGGCGGGGGCACCCATAGCGGTGGCGGCTTTGGCGGCTCTCACGGAACCGGAGGCGGGGCCTCTCATGGCGGAGGTGGCGGCGGTCACCGCTGAGTCCTCTCTCGACGAAAGTAGATGGACGCTACGCGTGAACTGGCGAAACTTAGCTCCATTTAATAAGGCAACATATGTGGAAAAAAGGAACTCATTCGACCAACGGACATGCTTTGTTATTCGTGACATCGCTGTCCCCACTTAAGTTCAGAACTCCTGACATACCCCTAAAAGGTGGCCAGAATTGGGGTTTTTCGAGAGTAGGGTGCGGACCTAAACCTGTCCGCTTTTTGAGTCTGCAGTTGCAGATTCCAGGGTTCCCGATTCCACGGAAATCTGAACGAAGAGTGCATAGAGTTTTCTTTTGCTGATGCCTCGAAACTGCAACCTGCTTGGTTTTTCGCTTTCCTGGGTGCGGACCTAAACCTGTCCGCTTTTTCTGAATCAGCAGGTGGAAAACGTACGATGTTGCCTACTGCATTTCCTCAACCGAAGGCACTTGTCAAAAGCTGATTCGCAAGCAAAGCAGGCTCCGGTTTCCGCAAGTAAGTTGATCGAGACTCCACCTTCCGCCGCGGAACAGCCTCCCGACAAGATGCCGCAACCGCAAACCGGTTCGACGGCGAAAAGTTTTGACAGCAACCCTCTCGATCGGTCCATGGATCGTCTCCTGGCCGCCATCGGACTGCTCGACGATGCCCTCCCGGTGTTTGCTCCCACACGAAGTCTGCCAAGAGCAGGTGTGCTGTTAGCCATTCCAGCGCTCGTTGCCAGTGGCCTGCTCTCCACGGCCGAGAAAATTTACGGCAGCCTCGGCCCTGCTTTCTACGGACTGCGAACGACTCTGGTTGCCTATGTTCTCTTGGCGCTTCTGAGGATTCCGCGGCCTGAGACGATCAAAGAGTATCCGCCCAGGGAACTGGGTCGTATTGTCGGTCTGGATCGCATGCCGGAAGTGAAGACGCTGCGCCGCAAACTCTCTCGTCTCGCTTCTCTAAAAGGCAGTCATCGACTCGGCCGTGAGGTCGCTCGGCAGCGCATCGCCGAACGTGGAAAGGTGCTCGGGTTCCTCTATATTGACGGCCACGTTCGGGCTTACCACGGCAAACACACGGTCCC
>WNFR01002210.1_pt1 | contig 36361 bp, 32 predicted proteins | sample 5400221 | NCBI WGS metagenome assembly WNFR01 (sample SAMN13153357, study PRJNA577476) | soil metagenome | isolation source: 40 cm soil under Madrone tree | place: USA:California | collected 2016-06-14 | reverse complement strand
CGCTGCTCTTCAACATCGTTCTCGCCACACTGGCCATCGGCCTGCCTATTCTCGTGGTGTTGTCCATCCGCTTTCTGTGGGACCGCAACTTGCACCTTGGCCGTTCGAAAGAGCTCGAAAAGCTCATCTGGCAGTTGCATCGCATCGCCAGCGCCATGGAGAATCAAATAAAGCTGTCATTTCCCGCCGTTCAGCCGGGCACAGAAGAGCCTCGCGACCTCGTCTATCTCCAGCAGCTTGCTGCCCAACCAACCACTGCTACCCCAGGCGTTGCAACTCCCAGTGCTTCGGCTGCGGCTCCGACGCCCGCCTCGAATCAGCCTACCGTGCCACAGCCTGTGACTCCGCCGCCAGCCGCGCAGCAGGCGTCTCTTCCCGCGCTTGAACGCCGGGCGCCTTCTTCCGAGGCCCCACGCGCCGGAGTCAACTCCATGTTCGGCCTGTAAATTTAGTTTTCCCTCGTCATAGTTTTGACGAGCTCCTCTCCGACGGCCCACCTAGAATGCTCCTCCTCGGGGTTCCCGTGAAGATTTCGAGTGAGTCTAGACACGAACGTCAAAACGAGTTCCCTAAAACCAAGGCGATACCCTGCGTGCGGTTGATTGTTGTGCTTGATTAATGCGGGACTCGTAGAACGGGGAACCTTCGAAAGCTGGCCGGTCAAATGGGCGGTTTCGCGACGCATCGTCCTCTATTAAACCCTTGGTGCTGCCCGACTATACTCTGTGTAATACTTTGGCCTCGAATCGAGACCCCTGAGGGCGTCTAGATCTAATAGTGCCGTAGTGGGCGCGACGATCCTGGAAAGGTCGATCCATGAAGGAGAGAGCAGCTCTCACGTTTGAGCAAGCTAAGATAAAAGCCGAGTCGTATGCTCGACACAAGGACAAACTGCTCTGGCTTCTTGAGAAAGCCACCCGCAAATCAGCGCAATGCTACGAATTTCTTCTTGCGCCTTGGGAATGCTTGCAGATATTTCTTCGTCTCCTTCGCGCCCAGCTCTCAGGCAAGTTTGGCGCGCCGCCCGACTCGCTCCTCATGGTCGTCGCCGCTGTCATCTACTTTGTCAGTCCGTTTGATCTGATTCCTGATTCCATTCCGGTACTCGGGTTGATAGACGACGCATCCGTGCTCACCTACGTGGCCAGGTCGAACCTCACTTTAATCAGTAATTTCCGGAAGTGGGAAATCCTCTCTGACCAGGCACTGACTTCATCTACGAAGTGCCGAACCAAAGCGGAGTAAGCAACCCGCTTCTCACCTAGAACATTCCTCTTGCCTAGTCCGCCTTCAAAATCATCTGCTTCTGCGGCAACGAGGTGACTAACCTCGGTGTCTACTTGGAGGGAATAAGGAAATAACTTATCACAGTCACCCATTTCCGCTCACTTGGACGAGTAGCGCGGCAAACCGACCCACTACCCCACTTTGTACTTCCCAACGCTTCTCGGCTATAACTCCCTTTATGCCCGACGGCCTACAGACCAACGTCCAGATGATCAAAGGTGTTGGCCCGCAACGTGCCGAACTCCTCGCCAAACGCGGCATCCACACCCTTGATGACCTCATCGGCTACCTTCCGTTCCGCTACGAGGACCGCCTTCACTTTTCGCAAATCAAAGACGTGCGTCCCAACAATATTTTCACACTGCGCGTCCGCGTCGCCAGCGGTCAGGCCGTTCGCAGCATGCGCGGCCGCGACGCCATCTACCATCTTCTCGTCCAGGACGACAGCGGCTCGCTCCCCTGCAAATTTTTTCACGGCGGCTATCTCGAAGGCCGCCTAAAACCCGGCCAGCTCCTTGTCCTCCACGGAAAAGCCGAAGTCGATCGTCTGCGGCCCGCGCGCATCGAAATGATCAATCCGCAGTTCGAACTCCTCAGCGGCGAAGGCCAGGACTCCACCGAAGTCGGCCGCATCGTCCCCATTTACGAAGCCATCGGCACTTTCGGTACGCGCGCCATTCGCCGCGCCACTTACGCGGCATTACAGCAAGTCCACGCGCATCTCCCTGACCTTCTACCGGCCTCAATTCGTACTCGTTTAAAATTTCCCTCCCGCCGCGACGCCATCGTCTACACCCACTTCCCGCCGGCTGGCGAATCCGTTGACGCCCTCAATCAATTTCGCTCTCCCGCGCAGCAACGCCTCATCTTCGAAGAATTTTTCTTCTACCAGCTAAGCCTCGCGCTCAATCGCAAACTCGCCCGCAAAGCCGATGCCATCGCTTTCCACCTGCGCCAAGACCGCATCCGGGAAGCCCTGAAAAAAATGCTTCGCTTCAAGCCCACTGCCGCGCAAAAACGTGTCCTCGCGGAAATTGCCGCCGACCTCGAAAAGCCCGTGCCGATGAATCGCCTGCTGCAAGGTGACGTCGGCAGTGGAAAAACCATCGTCGCTCTCCAGGCTGCCGTCATCGCCATCGAGAACGGATGCCAGGCCGCTGTCATGGCCCCCACCGAAATTCTTGCCGTTCAACATTTCCTTTCCGCGGGACGCATTCTCGAAGAATCAGGCTACAAAGTCGAACTCCTCATCAGCGGAATGAAACACGCCGAAAAAACAGCAGCGCTCCAGCGCATTGCAAATGGAGAAGCCCAACTCGTAGTGGGCACGCACGCTCTCATCGAAGACAACGTCGCCTTCGCTCGCCTCGCTTTTGTCGCCATTGATGAACAGCATCGCTTCGGCGTCCTGCAACGAAAAAAGCTAATGGACAAAGCCTCCTCGCATGGTCATTCCCCGCACGTTCTCGTCCTCACTGCTACGCCAATTCCTCGCACTCTCTCACTCACTCTGTATGGAGACCTGGACGTCTCCATACTCGATGAATTGCCGCCCGGTCGTACACCTATCGAAACGCGTACCACCAGCGAGCAGCACCTTGCCGGCGTGTGGGAATTCCTGCGCCGCGAAGTCGCCGCGGGGCATCAAGGCTACGTCGTCTATCCGGTCATCGAAGAATCGAAGCTCGAGCTCAAAGCAGCGATCGAAGAGTTCGAACGGCTCTCAAAACGAGTTTTTCCGAAACTTAAACTCGGTCTGCTCCACGGACGTTTGTCCAGCGAAGAAAAAGAATCCGTGATGCAATCCTTCCGCAAAAACGAAACGCAAATCCTTGTCTCCACCACCGTCATTGAAGTCGGCGTGGACGTTCCGAACGCCACCGTTATGGTCATCGAACACGCCGAACGCTTCGGCCTCTCGCAATTGCACCAACTGCGCGGACGCATCGGCCGCGGCGCGCAGAAATCGCACTGCATCCTAGTCGCGCCCTTTCGCCCAACAGACGACGCGCGCGCGCGCCTCGACACCATGGTTCGAACCGCCAACGGCTTTGACATCGCCGAAACCGATTTACAATTGCGCGGGCCCGGCGAATTTTTCGGCACCCGCCAGTCCGGAGAAATGGGTTTCCACGTCGCCAACCCACTGCGCGATCGCGAATTTCTGGAAAACGCCCGCAAAGAAGCGTTCGCTCTGGCCGAAGACTCGCAACGCAGCGAAGAGCTGCGGCAAACTCTGCGTGCGCTCCCCGCACAATGGCAGCGCCGCTACCATCTGGCGCAGATCGGCTGATTCGTATGCTCATCTTCGCCGGAATTTCTCGCTCACGCCAACGACGCTCACGTCTGACTTAGGTAGACTAAATCGTGCGGATCATCGTGGGAAAATTTGGTTCACGCCAATGCCGTCATCTCTCGCGGCCGGCGGAGTAAGCCATGCGCATCATTGCTGGCAAATTTCGCTCGCGGCAACTGAAGTCACTCAAGGGACTGGCGCTGCGCCCGACCAGCGACATGCTGCGGGAAACTCTTTTCAACATCCTCGGCCCCCGTGTCGACGGCTCGCGTTTTCTGGACCTTTTCGCAGGAACCGGCGCAGTAGGAATCGAAGCCATCAGCCGCGGAGCGATTTCCTCGGTCTTCGTCGAAAATCATCCCGCAGCCGTGCGCCTCATCCGAGAAAATCTGGCCTCCCTGCACATAAAATCCGAAGCCAGAATCATCGCCACCGCCGCTGCGCCAGCCCTCGCAAAATTACAAAAAGACCAAGCCGCCGCGAGAATGGTTCTCGCCGCAATGGAAAGGGATCCCGCAGCAGCAGAAAAAGCGCCGGTGGCATTGGAAATATATGCGACCGCCGCCTTCGACTTCATTTTTCTGGATCCGCCGTACGCCAACGAAAAAGACTACCAAGCAACACTTCGCTCTCTCGAAAACTCTTCCCTCGTCGCAGAATTCACAATCGTGATCGCCGAACACCACAAATCGTTCGAACTACCCGCCTCCCTAGGCCAGTTCGAACGAGTACGCATCCGCCGCCAAGGCGACGCTGCCCTCTCCTTCTACCGCTCCTCTTCCCGGAAAAACTAATTGGTTCTGTGGATCTCCTCTCGAATCTGACTCCTGATGTAGTAGCGGCTTTACATCGCTGCTCTTTCTTTTCTTTCTTTTCTTTACTCTCTTTTTTCTTTCTTGCGACAGCCATTCCTGGCTGTGCTCTTGCTCTTATAGCGGCCTCGATCGGGGCTGTGCTTTTGCGGTGCGGCAGCCCAGCTGCCGCTTTTCCGACGCACGAATTTCTAACAATTCATCCGTTCAAAATATTCTTCGGCACCCAAACAACTTTCCTCGGCATACCATCATCTATCCCCTATTCGAAGCATGCGCGTGATTTTACCCGCCCAATAATTGCGGCTACCCAGCCAAAATCAGCGGCTACAGATTATATTGACCGCTTCGCGGTCATCTATGACAATGAAGAATTCCATGTCGGCGTTCGAATCAAATAATCCTTTCGACCTCCTCGGTCAAGCGCCCCCGCCTGCGCCTGCCCTCGAACTTCACGGTTCGAACCAGCCGCAGCTCGAATTAGGCTGGGGACAATTCCACCAGGGTATCGCCAGCAACTTCGCGGAATTATTCCGCCGCGCGGGCTTCTCCAAAAAGCTTCTTTCCGCAAGTTTGTTCAAGGATGTCTGGATCGAGCGCCGCTTGCCGCGCCGCGCAATTTTCGCTGCGGCTCTCTGGCACATCGCATTTATCGCCATGCCATTCCCGCAAATTCCAGGGCCGAAAATAAATCCAGCATTCGCCGACACCCAACTGACCTGGTCCGGACAAATCGAAGATTTTCCGCTGCTCGAAATTCCCGCGGCAAAACCAAAATTAATTCCGCGCGCCACGCACAAGCAATCGCCGGCACCAGAGGGCGCTGAGGCATTCCATCCGCGGCAAAGAATCTTCACGGATCCGGTGCATCCAACGCACCCACGGCAAACTTTAATAAATCCTGCCGCACCAGCGCTCGCGCCAAAACTTCTGCCCATTCTTCCGAATATGGTGCGGCTTGCGCAATCGGCCGCGCCCGCGCGCCCACATCTAGAAATCAGCCAGGAAGCGCTGCGGAAATTGCGGCCACGCGAAAAACATTTTGCAAGGCGTCCGAACGCGCCCGCTCCGGAAATACAAATCAGCGAGCAACGCACGGCAGACCTGACTCTCGCAATGACCAATGCCGGACCGGAGCGCCCGAAAATACAAATCAACACTGGCGCCGCGCCGCGTGTTTCGCAAAGAAAGCAGGAAGGCGCAGCCGATCCCGCGCCGGAGGTCGCGGCGCAGCTCACTTCGCCGAATGGCTCTGCGCCAACGCTGATCGCGCTTTCCGCGACGCCAGGACCGCCAGCCCCCGCCCCGCCACCGGCGGGAAATCTTGCCGCGCGCGTGACCATTTCTCCAGAAGGAAAAAAACCCGGCGTGCCTGGCGGAAATGCGAACAACAATGGAAATTCTGCGGCAGACTCGGCCGGCGGAGCGGGAACGAGTTCGACTGGCGTGAGTATTTCTGGCGGAGCGCCGCGCAGCGTGAATGTTACTTCCGGAATCAGCGCGGGCAGAATTGCAATGCCGTCTTCGCATCCACTTTACACGCGCGCGGAAGCAAGCCGCGTTGCAGACGAGCCGACGGAGAAAACCGGTCCGCCGAATTTTGCGTTGCTGGCTCCTGGAGCGAAACCGGAAGTTATTTTTGCGCGGCGGCGCGTTTATTCGATGAACGTGAACATGCCGAACTTAAATAGCGCGACAGGAAGCTGGATTTTGAATTTTTCTGAAATGCGAATGGCCTCGGCGGGACCGCAAACAAAAACGTCAGACGAAATTGCGGAGCCGGCGCCCCTACATAAAGTAGATCCGAAATATCCGCCGACGCTGATGGCCGAACATGTCGAAGGCGAAGTGATTCTGTATGCGGTAATTCGCCGTGATGGATCGGTGGATAGCATTCAGGTAGTGCGCGGAATTGATCCGCAGCTGGATGGCAACGCGGTGCGCGCACTGGCGCAGTGGAAATTCCGCCCCGCAGAACACCAAGGCCAGCCGGTTGAGTTGGAAGCGATTGTGCACATTCCATTTCACGCGCCGGAACCGTGAACGTCGTGTTGGTCCAACTTTCCCGAAAAAAATTTCCGAGCCACTTCTAAAAATGTTCTTCGGCAAGTTTTACCAGTGTGAAGAGCGCGTGATTTACTGGCGCGGGAATATTTAATTCCTTGCCACGACGGACGATGAAACCATTCAGCGAATCGATTTCGGTTTTTTTGCCACGCATCATGTCCTGCGCGGTGGAACTGCGCGTCGCAGCCATTTGTTCCGCGACTTTATATGCGCCAGCCAGAGCTGCTTTTGGATCTTCGAGTCCGGCAGGTTGGATGCCGCTGGCTTTTGCAACCGCCAGAACTTCGTAAACGGTTGTTTCGACGAGTTGTTTAGCGTCGGCGCTGGCGAGAATTTCGCCGTAAGTCACTTTGCCCAGCGCAGAGAGCGCGTTCAACGCGCAATTCCAAACCAACTTGGTCCAGAGTTCAGCGATGAGATTTTCCGAGATACGGCAGGAAATTTTGGCGCGATTGAAGACGGCAGCAACGCGTTCCGTGATTTCGTTTTTTGGACCGAGAACCAGATCGCCGCGTCCAACGTGTTTCACAGTTCCGGGAGCAGGAACCGAAGCAGCGACGTAAACCGCGGCGGGCAGCGCTTTCAAGCCGGACGCGGCTTCGATTTGTTCGGCATTGTCTACGCCATTCTGCAGGCTGACGATGACGGCTTCTTTTGCGAGCACTTTGGCCAGTGCGCGCACGGTTTCAACAGTGTCGGTGGTCTTCACGCAAAATAAAATAATTTCCGCGTCGCGAGCTGCAGCAAGATCCGTGGAAGCTTCGACTTTCACGCGTTCCTGGAACTGAACGGTGTCGAGAAATAATCCGTTCTGCTTGACTGCATCAACGAATGCCCGACGTCCGATGAAAATTACCGGAGCCCCGGCGCGACCGAGCATTCCTCCGAAGTAGCCGCCGACCGCGCCGGCGCCAACAATCGCGATGCGCGGCCGGGAATCCGCGGACTCTGGATGCTTCTGCGCTGACTCAGGAGAACTCATACCGTGATCACCGAGATGAGGCGATCGATGTCGCGTTCGTTGTTATACAGATAGGGCGAGACGCGGATTTTTCCTACACGCAAACTGGTGATGACATTTTCCTTGCGCAATTTATCGTAAAACTCCTTGGTTTTTTCCGGAGTGCGTGCCTGGAAACAGCCATACGGGCCGCGCTGTTTGTGATCAAGAGGGCTGGCGACGACAAAGCGATCCGGCGGCAGGCGGGAAAAAAGCAGATCGATCAATTTGTGATTGTGCGCGGTGACCGTTTCCGGTCCGATGCGCAAAGCTAGATCAACGCCCGCATCGAGGGCCGCGAGATTGTAGTAGTTGGCGGTTTCCGCAGCGTCCCAGCGGCGCACGGCTGGCACCGGCTTGGGATCGGCGAAGGCGAGCGCGGCGAAGTTCTCCGCGCCTTCGGCCCCCATCCAGTAAAAAGGGCCGGGCCGCATTTTGGAAATGTGCTCGCTTTTGGCCCAGAAAAATCCGGTACCGAAAGGGCCAAGCAGCCATTTGTATCCAGCGCAGACCATGAAATCCACGCCGAGTTGAGTTACATCGAGCGAAATTGCGCCGCAGCATTGGCTGACATCGAGCAGGAGCAGAGCGCCTTGCGCGTGGCAGGCCGCCGCGAGGCGCGCGGCGTCCAGCATCACGCCGTTATCGAAACGTACGAGACTGACGGAGACGAGACGGGTTTTCGGAGTGAGCGCGGCGATAAAGTCGTCGGCGGTGAGAAAACGATCGCGCGGCGAAATATTTTGCAGCGTTATGCCTTCGCGCTGTTCCATCGGCTTCCAGGTGGTGTATTGCAGAGGAAATTCCTCGATCGCGGTGAGAACTTCGTCGCCGGGCTTCCAGGTAAGACCGTAGGCGACGGTGAGCATCCCAGTGCTGGCGCCGGCGGTCAGCGCGATTTCTTCGGGATTGCCGCCGATTAGCTTGGCGATCGAAGCGCGAACTTTATTGGGCAAATCGAAGTAAGCGGTGTCCGGAATGTGGTGGGGGAATTTTTTCCACTCGATGGCGGACTGGATGGCGCGAATGGCGGATTTCGGGACAGGGCTCTGTCCTGCGAGGTTGAGATAGGTTGCGCCGTCGAATTCGTGCCACTCCTGCCTCCAGTCGATATTGCCCGTTGTGGGTGATGCGGGAGTTGTTGTGGTTGCCATGGGTGCTCCTAGGGAATCCATTCTAGCGGTCCCGATCCATGGTTTGTGCGGCGGGGCAAACGGGCAAGAGCCAAATTGGGAGAGTCGTTCTTCGTCGAACAGGATTTGGGAGGCCGGGGTACTTTTCGCAGGCGCGGGTTATGCTGCGAATCGGAAGATAAGCAGTGCAAAGCCACAAGCGAAAGAAGCCGGTCGATGAAGAGAATAAAATTTGTTGGTTTGGATATCCATGCAGAGACAGCCGCAGGTAGATGGTCGTATCGCGGCGGTGGGTTACTGCTTTGGCGGAATGACGGTGCTCGAACTGGCGAGAAGCGCCGCAGAGTTGGCGGGAGTGGTCAGCGTCCACGGCAGCCTAGATACGGCGCCAGGCGCTGAAGCGGGATCGGTGAAGGCAAAGATACTGGTGTGCCATGGTGCTTTGGACCCGCATGTTCCGACGGGCGCAAGTGAATGCGTTTGTGGAAGAAATGAATGGCGCTGGGGCCGACTGGCAATTGATCGCTTATGGCGGCGTCATGCATGGATTTACACATGAGGTCGGGCCGTATGCGCCGGGGGTGGCGTATCATGCGCAAGCCTACGCTCGCTCGGCCGCGGCGATACGGAGTTTTTTTGGCGAATTGTTCGGCGAGGGAGTGCGGGAAGGCCGGGCTGTGGAAAAGAAACGGCGGCGCATAAACCCGCCGCTACATGAGGCGCAAAAGCGGCAGCTAGGCCGCACTCCAAAGACTAACTAGAAGTGGGAGCGGAGTTCGCGGAAGGCTGGGAGGATGACCAGTTTGCCGGAACCGGCCATGACCGGTTCGTGCTCCATGTGCCAAGTGTGCTGGTGGGGGATGTAGACGGCATTGAGGCCGACTTTCATGGCGGGATTGATGTCGCTGCGCGGGCTGTTGCCGATCATCCAGCCCTGGCTCTTGACGATCTTGTGTTTGTTGACCAAGCCGGTGTAAGTGACGGTGTCTTTTTCCGGGACGATTTCGATGGCTTCGAAAAAGCCTTGCAAGCCGGAGCGCTGCACTTTCGCGGATTGTTCAGCAGGCTCGCCTTTGGTGAAAAGAATCAAGCGATGCCGTTCGGTAAGATAGGCCAGCGTTTCCGGGACTCCATCGAGAATTTGTGGCGGAGTGCTTTCGAGTTCGACGACGCGAGTATGGATTTCCGCTAGAGTTTCACGCTTGGCCATCTGGTCAGCGAGCTTCAGATAAGTTTCTTCCAGGGAACGGCCGAAGCTGCGCACGCCGTAGCCGTATTGGCGGATATTTTTGCGTTCGGTTTCGTTTAGGATGTGGCGGATGTAGGCGCGGGCGTAGCCGCAGGGTTCTACGAGGGTGATGAAATCTTCGATCAGCTTTTCGAAGAAGACATTGTTTTCCCAGAGGGTGTCGTCGGCGTCGATCATCAGGGTGTGGCGTCGCATCTAGCTATTTATCCAATCAGCGATTTTCAAAGACCTAGTCACAAAAAATCAGTGTAACAGGCGAAGGGAATCTTCCGCGATATCCACGGCGGCGGTGGGGCGGGCCATTTGGGCTGCTGCGCTGCGCATTTTGTTTATGCGGGCCGGATCGTCGAGCAGCTTGGCAATTTTCCAGGCGGCTGCGGGGAGATTGTTGCAGCGAATGGCTGCGCCTGCTTCGAGGAGGTGGTCGGCGTTGCGAAATTCCTGGCCGGGGATGGGTTCGATCAGCGCCATGGGGAGATGGCGGGCGAGGGCTTCGGAAGTAGTGAGTCCTCCGGCTTTGCCGACGAGGAGATCGGCCGCGGCCATGTACTGATCCATCTCTGTGGTAAAGCCGACCGGGACGAGGCGCGCAGAACCATTTGGCAGAGCGCCTGCGGCGCGCGCAATTTCGTCGAGGCGCTTTTTCATTTTCTCGGATTTTCCGGCGATGGCGACGAGCTGCCAGGGTTTTTGCAAGGCGAGAAGATCGCGCACGAGTTGTTCAAGCGGGCCGATGCCGTAGCCACCGGCGGCGAGAAGGAGAATGGGGGATTTCGGATCGAGGCGTAATGCCGTGCGTGCAGCGGTGCCATCAAGACGAACGCTGAAAAGCGGATCGACGGGAATACCGGTAACGCGAACAATTTCGCGCGGCACGCCGATGCAGGCAAGATATTCGGCGCCTTCTTGCAAGGCCACGTAGTAGCGGCTGACGGTGCGGCACAACCACATCGCGTGCACATCGTAGTCGGTAACGACGATGGCGTTTTTGGCGCGAAGTTTATTTTTTGCGATGAGCCAGGCGATGATTTCCGCGGGAAGAAAGTGCGTAGCGATGCACAGGTCGGGCTGAACGCGCTTTAGAAGCCGGATCATGCGTTGCGAATTCAAACGATCGAGCGCGAGGCGGCGACGCGGATGCTGCCAGGGCTGGTCGGTGCGTTGGTAGAGGACACCCATTAAATCCGGAGCGCGGCGGACTATGGAGATATAGCTTTTGTCGTAGGCGCGCTGAAAAAGTTTGCTGACGTAATCGATCGCGTCGATGTGCTGGACTTCGCAATCGCCGCGCGCTACCAAGGCTTTTTCCAGCGCTTGAGCGGCGCGAATGTGGCCGGCTCCGGAGGAAGCGGAGAGTAAGAGGACGCGGGGTTTGCGAGTCATTTGTTGTGGCAGCGAACATCGGAAGATGCGAACGCGGATGGCTGAGGAATCATGCCGGTTTCCTGGTGCGGGAGGCGAGCTTCTCCAGAATGCCGCGGGCGATTTTTTGTGATTCGCCGAATCGGGCAAGATAATCCTGGAATTGGTGATTGATGGATTTGGCGTCCTCGACGCCGAGCTCGTGGCGGAGGATCATGTCGCGAAGCTTGACGGGATGTGGGAGGAGGGCTTCTTCCTGCAATTCTTCGAGAGCGGTGGCGGCGTCGTAGTGATACATATCAATCTCCTGCTACGGGCTCCTGCAAAGGGCGAGTGGCGAAATGATTGTACCCATTTGCAGAGAGAGAAGGAACGTGGATAGCGATCAGGCGGCGTGGAGAAATTCGTAGCGGTCGATTTTAGCGGCGATGCCCATGCGGCCGTTCCGAGTCGGCTCGATGCGCACCACTTCGCCGTGGCAGCGGATGTTGACGTCGCCGGAGCGGGTGACTTGTTCCGGAAGAGTAATGACAAACTCGATGGAGCTGCCGAGCTTGAACTGGGCCGCAGCAAGAAAATAAAGTCCACGATAACTGACGTCGCGGGTCTGTGCCGGGAGTTCAGGAGAATTCGAATCGTTCGGCAGAAGCCGCATCGGCAAAGTCATGTTGAATCGGCGAGCTTCGCGGCGGTCGGCTCCGTCGGGCATGGCACTCCTAGTTGCTGAAAAACTGAAAAACCGTACCATCGGTGTGTGTGAACTGCAACGCTAAATTGCAGCAATTTAGCTCTAGTACCGCCGTTACGGACGTTGCGAGGGGTTCCGCGAGTTCTGCCGGGGCTCTTTCGGGTGCGGTGTGCGGGATTTGCGGTGGCGAATCAACATAGAACTAGTACGAAAGCTTGCCCGGATAGTCAATCCGGGAATATACTCCGCAAAGCTCCCGGCCCATTTGGAATAAGAACGCGTGCCTGCAATGCAGCGCCGCCAACATCCCCGCGTACGACTCCGGCTTCCCGCGAGGCTCAGGTGGTCTGCGGCCCTGGGTCAACGAACGGATCAATGCGAAACGCTCAATGTTTCCAAGGACGGGCTGCTGCTGGCCTGCAGCGACGCTCACGGCGTGGGCCATCCGTTATGGGTGACAATTCCGTACGATCCGCAAGCTTCCGGCGCGCAGCCGGAAACGCTGGCGCGCGTAGTGCGTTGTTCACCGGCAAATGAAGAAAAGTTATCGGGCTGGAACGTGGCCATGCACTTCGAAGGAGCTGCGCATGGTCAGACGCGGGGGAACGGCAGCCATGCAGCAAATGAAAATCAGAATGGGGCTGGAAATAAAGTATCCCTGCCGATTCGAGTACGGCCACAGAATGTGCCCTGGCACGAAGACACGATGACGTTGGAAGTCTCGCGCGAGAAATTGAAATTTGTGACGAATCGCGAATACGCTTTTGGGCAACGGCTGCTGGTATCCTTTGACCCCGGTAGCGAAGCGCCGTGGAGCGGCGATGGAGAATGGGAAACTCAGGTAACCGGAATCGAAATGGAAGCGGGAAGCGAATCGCTTTGCGTCACAGTACGGAAGAAAACGTAGTAGCCAATCGAGGCGAAGCAAGCTGCATGATTCGTATAGACTGTTTTGGCCGCCGATGAGCTCAACGCACGAATCGAAGAACTTCTTTTTGCCAGGACCCGCCGGCAGGTTGGAAGCGGTGCTATGGACGCCTCCCGCGGTTGCGTCGGCAATGGCTGCGGTAGTTTGTCACCCGCATCCGGTCTTTGGCGGCACCATGCACAACAAGGTTGTTTTTCAGACGGCGAAAGCGCTGGATTCGCTGGGGATTGCGGTGTTGCGATTTAATTTTCGCGGTGCCGGATTGAGCGCAGGCATTCATGACAAGGGCCGAGGGGAGCTGGATGATGTACGTGCCGCGCTGCAGTACTTGGCGGTGGAATTCCCGGACGCGCCACTGCTGGTTGCGGGTTTCAGTTTTGGATGCTGGGTGGGAATGCGTGCCGGGTGCGATGATGCGCGAGTGGAAAAGCTGATCGGGATTGGCGCACCGGTGAACAACTCGGATTTTTCGTACCTGGGGAAATGTGCGAAGCCGAAACTATTCGTGCATGGTTCGAACGACGAGCATGGCGATGTGGAGAAAGTGCGACAGATGGTTAGGTCGCTGCCGGGTGAAAATGAATTGGTCGTTGTGGATGGTGTGGACCATTTTTTCGCCGGGAAGATTGAAGAGTTGGGAAAAGCGATTGCCGGGTGGCTGAAGCCCACGGCGCGTAACGCGGTGAAGAGTTCTTCGCACGACTGAAATGAGTGCTCGCCTATATTGAAGCAGAGCGGATTGCAAGTGCGTGAAACAGGGACAGTGAGGACTGCCTTATTTTCGCCTGGGCGTTTAGAGCGCAGCATGCTGCGCTCCTAGTGGAGAAGATTTGTGTGCGTTGCGTCGCGGGAATCGGTGGCAATCAAGATGAAGGCTGGCCGCGCGAGAAGAGTTTAGAAAATTGATCGATGGTCGCGGGCGGTACCTTGACAAGTTTTGCGTTTGCCTGGACGTGCTCCTGGCGCGACATTCCGACCAGTGCGGTTGTGATTCCGGGCGAGGAACGGACAAATTGCAGCGCGCGCTCGGCGTCCGATTCGAGTCCCAGCGCCTCCGCGACAAATGCGGGGAGATTGCTGGCCACCTGACCTTGCAAGAGGGAGGCGCTGGCGATCAGCGTGATGTTCAACTCTTCCGACGCTTCCATGACCGTCATGATTTTTCCATCGACAGATTGATTGCCGAGGGTGAGGGCTTCGGTCATTCCCAGATTGAACGGCAGCTGAGCAAAGCGAAAGTGATGATTGTCGCCGGCGATTTCCTTTGCAACGGCGTCGAGTTCCGCGAGTTGCATGGCGTCGCGAGCTCGGGCGTCCTGGCGGAAGCCGTTCCAAGTAGCCACGCCGTAGAACTGTATTTTGCCGGTCTTTACCGCTGACTCCAGATAATAGAATGCTTCGCGGATGCGGCCGAGAAACTGCACCTTTGAAATTTCACCGAGTTGCGTTTCCGGGTTATGCAGGTAGAAGACGTCGATGCAATTGACGCCAAGGTTGGACATGCTGCGCGAAATCTGATCCTGCAAAAACCGCGGAGCGATGCAGTGGCTTCCGGCGGCGATGTCCTTGGCGGAAAAAATTCCGCGTTGAATATATTCATGAAAGAAATATTGATTGGGATCAGCAGGCATTTTGCCGGCGGGCGTGAGATAGCCGGCTTTGGTACAGAGCACCAGCTGATCGCGCGTGAAGCCATTGGCCTCGAGTTGCACCAAGGCCGCACCGACGCTGCGTTCGCTGCGCTGAAAGCGATAATTGATCGCGGCGTCGGCGACATTGATCCCGGATTCGACGGCGCTCACGACCGCAGCAGTGTAAGCAGCGTCGGTGCGCTCGTCGGGTTGGCCGAGATAGGTCCCGATGCCCATGGAGGACAGCACCAGGCCGTGGACCTCGCGAAAATGTCCATCGGCGGCGCGGCTACGGAATGATTCCGCGTAGCGTTTGGTGCCTTCCGCTGTTGCTCCATCGCTCATGAGTTTTTCTCTCTTTCTTCGCCGGACTGGGGCAAATGGTCTTGCGGTGACGCCTTATTTTGCTGCGACAATCCGGGTTGCGCCTCGGGTGGTGCAAGCAGCCGCGCGCAAGCCCGCATCATTCTCCGATATGGCCAGGCATTTGCGCGAAAGAAAATTTCGCCCTGGCGCGGACTGCTGTAAAACCAGCGGGCCAGCAGCCACAAGTTCTCTGACAGCTCGGTGGCAGCGGCGGCTACTGGAGAATCGGAGAGATTCCTCGCTCCGCTCGGAATGACGGATTGAGGTTTAGCGGATTGACCGTCGATGGTTTGACTTGGTTCGAGATGCTGGCGAAGGAGCTGCTCGGCGGAGCGCGGGTCGCCGGCAAGAGTTAGGAAAGAAAGTTCGAACGGCTCGGCGATTGTGCCGGCTCGGACTTCATAAACGCCAATTGTTTGCTCAGCGGAACCGCGCTGAAAAATCACGGCGTTCAGATCCTGCAATCGGCGGGGCAGTTCAGGCTGGCCGCGCAGAGCGTCATCGAGCTTGTCTAGCTTCTTGTGGAGCAGCGCCGCTCTTTCAAAATCCATTTCTTCGCTGGATTGGTCGCGTTCGGCCTGCAGCGTTTCGCGCAGCGAAGCGCCGCCGGTTTCCAGAAAAGCCACCAGGCGCTGCACTTCGACGTCGTATTCTTCTTTTGTGCATCCGGCGAAGCACGGTGCCAGGCACATTTTCATTTCGGAGTAAATACATCCGGGAAATTCCGGATCGCGGCGAATTTTAATTTGGCAGCGTCGCACCTTGAAAAGATCGAGCGCTCGTTCGGCAAAAGCATCGGCCGCTTTGCGGGAAGGGAATGGTCCGTAATAAACGCCGCCACAAGGCTCAAGATTCGACGCGATGGAAATTTTACGGGTTGCGTAGCAACGAGGATACGCGTTTCGCAAATTGACTTTCAGCACGGCGGGCGGGCGAATGCGTAACATATCCTGGTAGCGCTCTGGAAAAAGTTCCTTGGCGTTCTGGTAGTAGGCGAAGGTTTGTTCGAACGCGGACGCGGTCACGCGATAGCGAACGCTTTTTGTAAAATCGCGCAAGTTCAGGCGCTTGCTGGTGGAATCGAGCGGACCGAGCAGACGCTGCAGGCGGCGGCGCAGATCTTGAGTGCGAATGAAAAGCGGCTGCGCGGAAGATTGCTGCGGCTCGATCAGACACACCGCCGGATGCGCCGGGAGCGCGGAGAAAAATTCGGCGTCTCGCTCTGGATCGAACTCGAGGCAGGAATCAAGAGTCAGCACGAATTCAGGATACTACGCGGGAGAACTTCACGAACGCAGCGCCCAGGAGGCGATGACCAGGCGCTGGATTTCGCTGGTGCCTTCGTATATTTCAGTGATGCGCGCGTCGCGATAGTTGCGTTCGACGGGATATTCGCGGCTGTAGCCGTTGCCGCCGTGAATTTGGATGGCTTTGTGGGCGACGCGCGTGGCCATTTCGCTGGCGAAGAGTTTTGCCATGGCGGCGTCCATGCTGAAGCGTGCGCCGGTGTCTTGTTTCCAGGCGGCTTTGCGAGTCAGCAGTCGTGCGGCATCAATTTCCGTGGACATGTCCGCCAGCATAAATTGAATCGCTTGAAACTCGGCGATGGGATGGCCGAAGGCGAGTCGTTCCTTGGAATACTTCAGCGCGGCCTCGAAGGCGCCCTGCGCGATGCCTGCGGCTTGCGCAGCGATGCCAATGCGGCCGCCATCAAGCGTAGAGAGCGCTACCTTGTAGCCTTCACCTTCGTTGCCGATGCGATTGGCCACGGGCACTTCGCAATCGGTGAAGACCAGTTCGCTGCATGCTGTGGCGCTGATGCCGAGTTTTTTTTCCTCCTTGCCGACTTTGAATCCTGGCGTGCCTTTTTCGACCACCACCGCGGTAATTCCTTTTTCACCCTTCGAAGGTTCAGTGTTCACGTAAACGATTGCGGCGTCTGCGGCGCCGCCGTTGGTGATCCACGCTTTGGTACCGTTCAAAATGTAGCGGTCATCCTTTTTTACGGCTTTGGTTTGCAGTGCTGCGGCGTTTGATCCGGCTTGCGGCTCGGTCAGCGCATAACAGCCGATTTTTTCGCCGCGTGCGAAGGGCAAGAGGAATTTTCGCTTTTGTTCGTCCGTGCCGTAGCGGTGGATGGGATCGCAGTAGAGGGAATTCTGTACGGATAGAATTACGCCCGTGGAAGCGCAGCAGCGGGAGATTTCCTCGATCACGATGGTGTAGGAAATGTGATCGAAGCCTGCGCCACCTTCGTGTTCTGGTATGGCCACGGCGGTCAAGCCAAGCCCGGCGGCTTTGGCAAACAAATCACGCGGAAAATGGCCGGTTTCGTCGAGTTCGCGGGCGCGCGGTTTAACTTCGGCTTGGGCAAATTCGCGGACGGTTTTCTGCAGCAACAATTGATCTTCGGTGAGTTGGAGATTCACGATGACTCCGGCGGAGCTCCGACCGAGCACAGCGAAAACTATTGTAGCTCAGCAACGGCCGATTTTTTTGCGGAGGCAAAGCGATTTTATGCCTGGGCGCGCGCAGGGCGCAGCGATGCTGCGCCCCCACAACGGCGAAGATTCACGCTTTCGTTGGCGTCTCGGAGAAGGCTTCTTTGAAGCGTCGGTAGGTGGTGGCGAGCGTTTCTGGATGCACGCGGGTTTCCGCTGTGACGGTCATAAAGTTGGCGTCGCCTACCCAGCGCGGTAACGCATGCAGATGCAAATGGCCGGTTACGCCTGCGCCGGCTGCGCGCCCCAAATTCATTCCATAGTTCATGCCGTCGGGCTTGTACAACGCATGCAGGATTTTTTCCACCCTGCGCGCGAGTTGCATCATTTCGTTTAGCGTGGCGGCATCGCACAACGCCAACTCCGCAACGTGCGCGTACGGCACGATCATTACGTGACCGGAAGTGTAGGGATAGAGATTGAGGATGACGAAACAGGAAGTGCCGCGATGAACGATCTGCGTGACTTCATCGTCGCTGCGCGCGGCGGCATCGCAGAAAATACATTCAGGCTGTTTGCCGGCGATGGCCTGTGCAATGTATTGATAGCGCCACGGCGTCCACAGAAAATCCATTGAGTGAGTACCCTCGCGAGGAAAAGCTTAAAACAAGGCAGGGCGTTCGATCGAAAAGAAATTGCAAAATCAGGAGTGCGTCGAGTTCCCGGAACTGGCGCCGGCGGCTTCCGCAGCGGAAGTCATAGCCGCGGCCTCGTCACTATTCACAAAATCTTTTAATTCCTTGCTGGGCTTGAAAAAGGGAATGCGCTTGGCGGGAACCTCCACTTTCTCTCCGGTTTTGGGATTGCGACCCACGCGGCCTTTGCGCTGGCGGGTGCGAAAACTGCCGAAGCCGCGAATCTCGATTTTTTCGCCTTTTTGAATAGCCTCGATGATGCTGTCGAAAATTGTTTCGACGATGGTCTCGGACTCCTTGCGCGGGAGCTCCGTGACCTTCAACACTTCTTCGATCAAATCGGCTTTCGTCAACGTCGGTTGCTTGGTCATCGTGGCCACGCCTCGCTCGTTAGTCCCTAGATGATACGCCGCAGCCCCATGACAGGGAAGGGCTTACGGGAAGCTCGGTAATAAACGTTGCACACTTCCTATCACTAAACTGGCCTGCAGGTAAAACAAAAAATTAGGGGCCAGTCGAACAGTAGACCGGCCCCCTATAGATGACGCTGATTTAGCGTGAAGAAAGTTTTTGTTTCAACACGTCGCCAATGGTTGCGGTTGATGAAGTTTTGCTGGTCGAGCGGTACTGCGCGATTTCCTGGCGCTCGACCTGTTTGACCGCGGCTTTGTAGCTGAGCGCGATTTTGCGCGACTCCGGGCTGATCTTGATGATTTTGAAGTCGTACTCTTTACCCGGTTCGAGCGGACCAGCGCTCTTCAGCGGCCCGGTAGTGGTGCGGTTCATGCCGCTGCCATCGTCGCCCCGGCGGCGATCGGTGATTTCGGTGTTGTGGCAGAGGCCTTCGATATTTTCGCCGAGTTCAACGAAAGCGCCGAACATGGCGATGCGCGAGACTTTGCCCTTCACGATTTCGCCGACCTTGTGCCGCTTGAACCAATCGCCCCAGATGTCGTTTACCTGTTTCATGCCCAGGGAAACGCGGCGATTGTCTTCGTCCACGCGGAGAACCTTGGCGGTGATGGGTTCGCCCTTCTTGAAAACTTCGTGCGGATTCTTGATGCGCTCGGTCCAGCTGACGTCGCTCACGTGCACCAGCCCGTCGAAGCCGTCTTCGATTTCGATGAAGGCGCCGAATTCGACGATGTTGCGAACTTTTCCCGTGACGATGGTGCCGACGGGATATTTGTCGGCGGTCAGCAGCCAGGGATCGGGCTGCGCCTGCTTCATACCGAGAGAGACGCGGCGGTCGCTGGGCTTGATGTCCAGCACTACGACGTCTACTTCCTCGCCGACTTTGACGATCTTCGAAGGGTTCACGGACTTTTTCGCCCAGCTCATCTCGGTGGCGTGCACCAGGCCTTCGATGCCCGTCTCTAGTTCGACGAACGCGCCGTAATCCACGACGCCGACGACTTTGCCCTTGTACTTGCCGCCTGCGGGGTATTTTTCCGCTGCGTTCACCCAGGGATCAGGCGAGAGCTGCTTCAGGCCGAGCGAGACGCGTTGCTTTTCCTTGTCGAATTTCAGAATGATGACATCGAGTTCCTGGTCCGGCTTCACTACGTCGGAAGGATGCTTGATGCGGCCCCAGCTCAGGTCGGTGAGGTGCAGCAGGCCGTCGATTCCGCCGAGATCCACGAACGCGCCGTATTCCGTGACGTTCTTTACGACGCCGTGAACGGTCTGGCCTTCCGCCAGCTTTTCCATCAATTCGCCGCGCTTGGCGTGCTGTTCCTCTTCCAGGATTGCCCGGCGGCTAACGACTACATTGCCGCGGCGGCGATTCAGCTTGGTGATGCGGACCTGCACTTCCTGTCCAGCCAGCGCGTCGAGATTCGGCGTCGGGCGCAGATCGTACTGTGAACCGGGAAGAAACGCGCGGACGCCAACATCAACTACAACACCGCCCTTGATGCGATCGACTACCTTACCGGTCAGCGTGGTTTTATTTTTGTACGCTTCATCGAGCCTTTCCCAGGTGCGGCGGCGCAGAACCTTTTGGTACGAGACGATGACATACCCGTCTTTCTTCTCTCCGCTGCGCTGCACTTCGATGGTGGCATTGGGGTCGGGGCGGGGAATTTCCGTTTCGGAAAATTCCGCGGCAGGAATCAGGCCTTCGGTCTTTTGGCCAATGTCGACGACGACGCCGTGTTCCGTGTACGCAATCACTTTGACTTCGATGATTTCGTTGTTCGCAGGCGATTCGTGCTGCTCGTCGTACTGGTCGAGCAGTTTGCTCATCTCTTCGGTGCTGGCGGCTTCCTCCGCGGCAGCGGTGGCAGTTTCCGGCTTCGGATCTTCCTCAGTCCTTTGCGACGGCGTCTCGTGCGCTGCGTTCTGTTCTACGGCTGCGTGCTCCTGCGTTGCCGCCTGCGGATGATCTGCTTGATTTTCTTGCGAAGATGCCTGCGGTGTTTCCTGAGGTGCTGCTTGCGATTGCGATTCGTGAGCAGGCGCTGCGGCGGCTGCGGTCACCGGGTGGTCATGGTCGGAAAACATGGTTGTCGGCCTCCGGGATTTTTATCCCAACTGTTGGATTTCTGGCTGCTGCGCCGGAAATAAAATTGGGCGCAGGCAAGCCAGCGTGTTCGAGATACTTCCTTGCGGACTCCCTGTTGGGGGACTGCCCCGATGGGTAATGCAAGGCTGCTGTTTCGCGTCAAACAAGTGACCGCTGCGGTCACCTTCCAAGGGGGGCGAATGCGGCCACCCCAGACCGAATCGCGAACCAGCTCTAAAGGACAATTGACCACTTCGCGGTCTTCGCTAAAAACGACCGTTTCGGGGTCACAGTACAGATAGATGCTGCAGGCGTTGCAAACGCTGCAACCCTGCAAGAGTACAGGGCAAAATGGAGGCGTGTCAACGAAACGTGATGGGGAAAGGCGAACCTAAAGACCGTAAGCCCGAGGAACCGCGAACTCATGAATAGAACGGGGATCATCTTCCTGTGCACGCGTATTTCGGTCTTCGGAGTCGCCGTCTTCTTCAATGCCACGCAACTCTCACGGCGTTATAACGCGAGGACCACGACCTTTCGCAAGTGACATCCCGGAATCAATCAACCACCCGCTGAGCGAACGCGCGAACTAAATGAGGCGATCATGACGTGGCTCTTTACGATTTTACGTACTTTTTTGCGTTGTCGGCACTTCTGGCGTTAATTCGACCGCTTTTTTGAGATTAACAGCGCGCTGATGGACACAGCTATGCGCGGGCGCGGGTGGATTGGCGGATTTCGCGGCGGAAGTCGGGCGCGAAGACCTCAACGGTGCGGCACATTTCGTAGAGGCGGGAACGCATGCGTGCGCCGATCCGGTCGGCGAGGGAGTCTTCTTTTACGATTTTCACGCGATCGCCATTGGGCAGCCGTGCCGACAATTCCGCGGCAGGCGATTCGTCAAAATAATTTGTGGTGAGAATGGTTACGCGGCGTTCATTGTAACGCGCGTTCAGGACCAAGCCGATGATGTCGAGCACCCAGATGGACGGTTTGCTGGCGCCGAGATCGTCGAGCACTAGGATTTCGGTGTTGCGAATGGGCTCGAGGATTTTCATTTCTGTGGATTCGCTTTGCGGATTGTAGCTGGCCTGAATTTCTTTCAGCAGTTCGCGGTAGTCGCAGAAAATTCCTTGATGGCCACGACGCAGCAATTCTTTTAGCGCTGCTACCGCCAGATGCGTTTTTCCTACACCGGATGGGCCCATCAGCAGCAAACCTTTTTCGCTGGTGCCGGGGTAATCGCGGATGAAGCCTTGTGCTACGAGCTTGGCTTGCTTGAGCGATTGCGCGTGTTGCGTGGTCCAGACTTTTCCGTCGGCGAGATCGGTGACGTAGCTTTCGAAGTCGCAATGTTCGTAGCGTTTGGGGATGCGTGCGCGGTCCATCACGAGCGTGGCGCGTTCGCCGGTGCTGCAGTCGCAGGCTACGGCGAATTTTCCGGGGCCGTCGGGACGAGCGACGAGCTTCCAACCGGTTCCGTGGCAGAATTGGCAATTTTCGAGAGGCATGCTAGGAAGAGCATACGGGCGCGCGCGGCTGACGGCAAGCTTTGCGCCATGTGGAATTCTGTGTAAGAAGAAGGTTAATACGGAGCACGCAGAGGGAAGAGGCGCCGAGTTTCACAGAGGAAGAAAAAGACTTAACGCAGCGGAGAGCGGAGAAGACACTGCGGCCGAAAGAATTCTTAGCGCATGAAGCGGGAGCGAGGAACTATGGCGTGGCGGGAGGGTTTTTCTTGTGAAACGTTGTGGGCCACGCGAGCGAGTTCTTGCTGGACTACGCTGGCGAATTCTGACATTTGCTTTTCCATTTCCAGCATTTTTTCGCGCATGTTCAGAATGATTTCGATGCCGGCGAGGTTTACGCCCATGTCGCGCGTCAGCGTCAGGATTACGTCGAGGCGTTGCAGGTCTTCGTCGGTGTAGAGTCGCGTGTTGCCTTCGGAGCGTGACGGCTTCAGCAGGCCGACACGTTCGTAGAGGCGCAGCGTTTGCGGATGCAATTTGTACAGTTCAGCCACCGAGCTGATCATGTAGCCGGCTTTGGCGCGAGTTTTTCTGCGTGGCGACATGGAAATCGTCAGACCCCTGCTTTCGCGAACAAATCCTTGCGCGGGTCGTCGGGCGCTACGGTTTCCAGTTCTTTCATGATGTTGCGGACGCGCTCGTCGGTCGGCTTGGGCACGACTACTTGAATTTCCACGTACTGATCGCCGCGGGCGCCGTTTCTGGCACTGGGCACGCCTTTTTCGCGCAGGCGCAGCGTGCTGCCGCTGTTGGTGGCGGGCGGAATTCTTACCAGTGAGCGGCCATCGATGGTGGGCACTTCGACCTTTGCGCCGAGAGTGGCTTCGCTTACCGTGACGGGGACTTTCGTGTACAAATCATTTCCGCGGCGTTCGAAGTACGGATGCGGCCGTACTTCGACGAGCAGATACAGATCACCGGCAGGAGCGCCCATGGTTCCGGCATTGCCTTTGCCGGCTACGCGGACGCGGCCGCCAGAAGCTACGCCGGCGGGAATGCGCACGTCAATGGTTTCAGTACGGCGCACGCGGCCTTCGCCGCCGCAAGTCTTGCAGGTGGTACGAAGTTTTCCGGTGCCGCCGCAGCGATTGCAGGGCACGTTGAAGCGCATTTTGCCTGCTGCCTGCTGCACGGTGCCGGTACCGTGGCAGGTTGGGCAGGTCTGCGGCGAGCCGATGGCTCCGGTACCGTGGCAGGTTTCGCAGGTGTCCATGCGCGTGATTTGCAATTTTTTTACGCCACCGCGGACCGCGTCCCAGAAATCAACTTCCAGTTTGTATTCGAGAGAGCTGCCGGGCTCGGCTTCTTCTTCCAGGCCTGCGCCGCCACGCCCGCCAAAAAACTGGCTGAAGAGATCGCGAAAACTTGCGCCTCCGCCCGGTCCTGTGCCGCCACTGCCACCGCTGAAATCGAAACCATTGAAATCAAAATTGACGTTGTCACCGCCGGCACCGCCCTGGCCGTATTCGCCGGTGGGAACATTTTCACTATAAAACCCATACTGATCGTACATCTGGCGCTTTTTGCTGTCAGACAGAATGTCGTAGGCTTCCTGCAATTGCTTGAATTTTTCTTCGGCGGCTTTGTCTCCGGGATTCAGATCGGGGTGATATTTGCGCGCGAGTTTGCGGAAAGCGGCACGAATATCCTTGGCCGAGGCTTTGCGCTGCACGCCGAGGAGCTCGTAGTAGTCAGTTTTTGATGTAGTTGGCATCTCTATGTAACTGATAACAAAAAAATTATGAATGTGCACTATAGCAGACAGGAACTATAGTGCACATTGTGGCGAACTTAGTTGGGCTGTTTTTTGTCGTCAACGTCCACGTATTCGGCGTCGATCACGTCGCCGGGTTGCTTTCCGGCCCCGGCCGGTCCCTGCGAGCTGCCGGACGCCGCGCCCGCCCCGGCCGCGTTGGCAGCGTCACTCTGCGGGGCAGCCTGCGCGTTTTTGTAGAGCGTTTCCGCCATCTTGTGCAGCGTGCGTTCCACGTTTTCGGTTGCCGCGCGGATGCGAGCGGTGTTGCCTTCCCCGCCGTCGCTCATGGCTTTCTTGGCTTCTTCGAGCGCTTCTTCGGCAGCCTTCACGTCGGCTTCGGGCAGCTTGTCGCGATTGTCCTTAATCGTTTTTTCTGCCTGGTACACGATACCGTCCAGACGATTGCGCGCTTCGACTTCTTCCATGCGGCGGCGATCGTCTTCGGCGTGCGATTCGGCTTCGACGCGCATCTTTTCCGCTTCTTCCTTGGTCAGGCCGGTCGAGGACTGGATGGTGATCTTCTGTTCCTTGTTGGTGGCCTTGTCCTTGGCGGAAACGTTCAGGATACCGTTGGCGTCGATGTCGAACGTAACTTCAATCTGCGGAGTTCCGCGAGGAGCGGGCGGAATGCCGTCGAGCTTGAAGGTGCCGAGCGAACGGTTGTCCTTGGCGAATTTGCGTTCGCCCTGCATCACGTGGATTTCGACTCCGGACTGATTGTCCGAAGCGGTCGAGTACGTTTCGACCTTACGCGTCGGGATCGTGGTGTTGCGCGGGATCTGCACGGTCATCACGCCGCCCAAAGTTTCAACGCCCAGAGAAAGCGGCGTCACGTCGAGCAGCAGGATGTCCTTTACTTCACCGCCAAGCACTGCGCCCTGAATGGCCGCGCCAACGGCGACGACTTCGTCCGGGTTCACGCCCTTGTGAGGCTCCTTGCCGCCGAAGAAGTTGCGGACCAGTTGCTGAACTTTCGGGATGCGTGTGGAACCGCCGACGAGCACGACTTCTTCGATGTTGCTCGGCGAAAGCTTCGCGTCTTCGAGAGCCTGCTGAACCGGCTTCATCGAGCGGTCGAGCAAGTCCGCCATCAATTGTTCCAGGCGCGTGCGAGTCAACTTTTCCTGCAAGTGGATCGGACCACTCGCACCCGCGGTGATGAAGGGAAGGTTGATTTCCGTCTCCATCATCTGAGAAAGCTCGATTTTGGCCTTTTCCGCGGCTTCCTTCAGGCGTTGCAGGGCCATGCGGTCTTTACTGAGATCGATGTTGTTGGATTTCTTGAATCCGTCGATGAGCCAGTCCACGATGCGCTGGTCTACGTCGTCACCGCCGAGGTGGGTGTCACCGTTGGTGGATTTGACTTCGACGACGCCGCTGCCGACTTCGAGGACGGAAATATCGAACGTACCGCCGCCAAGGTCGTACACGGCGATGGTTTCGTCGGTTTTCTTTTCCAAGCCGTATGCAAGAGCCGCAGCAGTTGGCTCGTTAATGATGCGAACGACTTCAAGACCCGCGATTTCGCCAGCTTGCTTGGTGGCCTGGCGTTGGGCATCGTTGAAGTAGGCGGGAACGGTGATGACGGCCTTGGTGACTTTTTCTCCGAGGAAATCTTCCGCGGCGTTCTTCAGCTTGGTCAAAATCATTGCGGAAATTTCGGGCGGGCTATAAATCTTGCCGGAAATCTCGATGCGGGCGTCATCGTGATCGCCTTTCACTACCGTGTAAGGAACGCGCTTCATCTCCGTGCCTACTTCGTCGAAGCGACGGCCCATAAAACGCTTGATCGAATACACCGTGTTTTCGGGATTCGTCACGGCCTGCCGTTTGGCCACCTGGCCGACCAGACGTTCACCCGTTTTGGTGATGGCCACCACGGACGGAGTAGTGCGAGCCCCTTCTTGGTTGGGGATCACAACCGGTTCGCCGCCTTGCATGACGGCAACCACCGAGTTCGTGGTACCCAAATCAATGCCGATAATCTTACTCATTTGCAATCTCCCTATTTATAAAGCCAAAGTCTGTGAATCGAACGTCGCTGCCGACGGAGCCGAAAGCGGCGCAGAACCGTACAGCCGGTTCATAAGGACTCCGGTTCGATGCAGGGGAGAGTATAAAGGTTGAGTGTATCAATGTCAAGCTTGTCGCTTGATTAAATACGTTGTTTATATTCATAGGCTTACAGACGATTTATTTGTGGATTGGTTGACATGCCACGCGGAGTTTTGCAACAAACCTCTCGTGAGTTCCTGGCATCCAACAGCGCGGCGTAGAGAAGGCGCCGCGGGCCGGTCTTGGAGATAAATCCGAACCGGCCCGCTCTTTTGTGGGAGCAGAAACGGACTGCTGGCTGATTGAGGAGTGGCGGGGAAGCTTGCAGCCAGAAGCTTGCCCGCCTTCAGAAGAACGGCAAGGAGGATCAGGGTAAAGCCGAGGCAGATGCGACGGGTTGGGTGGCGTAAGACGCGGGAGCGCGGAAAGAATGGGTTTCGGGTAGAATGTGGCGTATTGCGGGGTTCATGGGGAGGGATTGCGTGAATCGTCGGCGTCTTATTGCGAATTTGTCGGTGCTGCTGGGAAGCGTGCTACTCGGAGTGCTGACCGGCTCGGTTTCTGCCGGCGTGCCCGGGCAGGGTTCGGGCGTTTCAGATCTAGACCCGCATTGCGTGTTTGGTTCGAAAACGGCTCCCGTCACTATGGAGGTTTACAGCGATTTCCAGTGTCCAGCGTGCAAGCAGCTTTTTAAGACCACGAACCAGTTGCTGATGGACAACTATGTGAACACGGGAAAAGTTTACCTGATCCATCGCGATTTCCCGTTGCCGATGCATGCATATTCGCGAGTGGCAGCCAGCTATGCGCGAGCGGCGGCGCACATCGGTAAGTTCGACGCAGTGGAACAGGCGTTATTTCAGAATCAGGAAAAGTGGGAAGCCAACGGCGACGTCAAAGGAACGGTCGCGGCCGCGTTAAGCGCAGCAGACATGAAGAAAGTGCAGGCGCTGGTGGATGGAAAGACGCTCGAGCCTTTGATTGATAAAGATAAGCAAGCGGGACAGCTGATTCCAGTGACCCAGACGCCCACGACGGTGTTTCACTCCAAAGGCCAGACCTATCCGTACGCCGGGGTGATGAGTTATGACATCCTCAAACAATTTCTCGATCAACTGCTTACGCAGAAATAAATTCGACCGGATGGCGACGGATATACGGACGGGCATACACGAATGATGCAATCCAGCCCTCTCAATTTCCGGCGTGGCGTGATCTGGATCGGCCGGCTGCTGCTTGGTGCAATTTTTATTTATGCCGGCTACTCCAAACTGTTCCTACCCAACCAGCATTTCTGGCCATATTTCGTGCTGAAGTTTTCGCTTTCCTCGAACCTTTCGACGTTTGCCTTTCAAGTCGACTCGTACAAAGTGTTGCCGGCGGCGGGTGTGGCATTTGTGGCGCACACTCTGCCAATCGCCGAAATGGTGTTGGGACTACTGTTGCTAATTGGCTGGCGGTTGCGGGTCTGGGCTTCGCTGATAACATTGATCCTGCTGGGATTCCTGACCGTCGTTACGCGCGCATACTTGCTGCACATGGAGATTAACTGCGGGTGCTTTGCCACGCCGGAGCCGTTGACGATGAAGACCGTTTTGCGCGACGGCGCGCTTGCGGCTTTGGCGCTGTTGATGACGATTTTTGCGTTCCAGGAAACGCGCAAGCCGCATCCCTGGACGGCGCCGCAAAAGTCGCAGTCGGCTTAAGTCGTTCGGTCTTACCTGCCGACCTTACGTGGCAAACCCGAAAGAGATTCCTCGCTTCGCTCGGAATGACGGAAATTTACGATGCTCTTCTTTAGTTAATTTTCTGGCGATTCTTTGGTCAATTGAGCCGCGCGTGTTTGCCATGGAAACTTTTGTCTGCTTGCTTCCCGACTAGTTCGTGCAGTTGCGCTAGAATTTTCTGTTGATGCTAAGTCTACCCCCGATCACACTTCGCTTGCGCGGTTGGAAACTTATCGACCGTGTGGCCATCGCGTTTCTGCTGCTGTGCTCTATCGCGCTTGGAGCCGGATGCGGACTGCTCTTCGTCTATGCGAGTGACCTGCCGGAAATTCGCGCGTTGGAAACTTACCGTCCGAACGTAGTCACGGAAATCTATGCTGACGATGGTCAGATGGTGGCTAGTTTTGCGCTGCAGCGGCGCATTCTGATGACTTATGAGCAATGTCCAAAAATTCTCCATAACGCAGTGTCCTCGATTGAAGACCAGCATTTCGAAGATCACTGGGGAATCGACTTTCCACGCATTGCCGGCGCGGCCTATCGCAATTTGCTGAAGGGGCGGAAAGCCGAAGGCGCCAGTACCATCACCATGCAGCTTGCCGGAAATCTTTTTCTGGATCGTAGCGACCGCAGCTTCCGCCGCAAGATGCAGGAAATGCTGCTGGCGCTGCAGATCGAGCGCCGCTATACCAAGCCGCAGATTTTCACCATGTATTCGAATCAGGTGTACCTGGCACACGGCAATTACGGATTTGCCGCTGCTTCACAATTTTATTTTGGCAAGCCGGTGACGGATCTGAAACTTCAGGAAGCTGCGCTGCTGGCGGGAATGATTCGCGGCCCGATCTATTCGCCGATTAATGATCCGCAACGCGCGTTGCTACGCCGCAACCTCGTACTGCGCCGCATGCAAGAAGAGGGAAAGATTACGTCGACCGAGGAAGCGGCCGCGATAAAAACTCCGCTCGGCTTGCATATTCAATATCCACGCAACGACCTGGCGCCCTATTTCTTTGAAGAAATCCGGAAATATCTGGAATCGACGTATGGCACCGAAGCGGTGCATGAGCGCGGCTTGCGTGTGTACACCACACTGAACATCGCGATGCAGCGCGCGGCGAATCTTGCGGTGCGCGATGGACTGCATGGCTACGATAGGCGGCACGGCTGGCGCGGCGGTCTGCCGAACATCGTAAAAGACAATCTAGGCACGCTTGATAGTTACGAAGACGATGACTGGCGCCACGCGATTGAAAAGGGAAGCTACGTCACGGGACTGGTGATGGCGGTGGACGATAAGTACGCCACGATAAAGATCGGCACATACCGCGCGGTAATTTCGGCCAGCGATTTCGCCTGGACGGGTCGCAAGAAATCGTCAGAGCTGCTGAAGGTGGGCGACCTGGCGCAGTTTTCCATACTGGAATTGCGGGAATCGACGGCGCGCATTCAGTTAGAGCAGCAACCCGCTCCCCAGGCCGCGATGGTGGCCATCGACAATCCGACCGGTGAAATCAAAGCGTTGGTGGGCGGATACAGCTTCGAAGACTCAAAATTTAATCGCGCGACGCAATCGGTGCGGCAAGTGGGCAGCTCGTTCAAGATTTACGTTTACGCCGACGCGATCGCCAAAGGCTTTACGCCGTTCGATACGATTTTGGACGCACCCTTTACGACCATCAGCGGCGGGCAGCCGTATTCGCCCCGCAATTACGACGAAAAATTCGAAGGGAACATTACGCTGCGGCGCGCGCTGGCCGGTTCGCGAAACGTGCCCGCTGTAAAGCTAGCCGAAAAAGTTGGCATCAACAGCGTAGTAGAAACCACGCGAAGATTTGGGATTACCACGCCGCTGCCGGCTTACCTGCCTCTGGCATTGGGTGCGGCGGACATGAAGCTGATCGAACATGTTTCCGCGTTCACGGTATTTCCCGATGACGGGATTCGAATCGATCCGCACATGATTCGCCGCGTCACCAACTACGATGGCGCGTTGCTCGAGGAAGCGCATCCGGGAATTCACGAAGTGATTCCACCGGAAGTGGCGCACACGATGACCGCGATGCTGGAAGAGGTGGTGCAATTCGGGACGGGAATTGCGGCGAAGGCGCTGAAGCGGCCCGCTGCAGGAAAGACCGGCACCACGCAGGACTATACCGATGCGTGGTTTATCGGCTTCACGCCGCAGATTACGACCGGAGTGTGGGTGGGCTTCGACGACAAACAAATTTCGCTGGGCAAAAAAGAAACAGGTGCACGCGCAGCGTTGCCGGTGTGGCTGGAGTTCATGCAGAACGGATTGGCTGGTATGCCCGTTCTCGATTTCCAAAATGTGGTGCCGCTGGAACAGCAAGCGCTGGAGCACGTGATTCACGTGGATACTCCGGATACAGCGCCTACTGAGGACGAACCCGGCGCTCCGCGCGTGAAACCGCCGCCTGCGCCGCCACCGCCAGCAAAAACCGCTGCCGCTGTGAACATCGTTCCTCCTGGATAGTTCCTTTCCATCGCACCGAGAGCGCCCGGCTCAGGCCGGGGTTGGAAGGAATTCGCAAGGGAGTCTCGCGTACCGTCGGTCTGAAGGACGTCATGAAGCGTGATGGCCTAAGAGGTTGAGTACTCCGCAGAAGTTGAACGGGGGCTGCGCAAACCCGACCCGCGGCATAGCCGGCGGATCCTAAAGTTTCTTCAACAACCTGTAGCCAGGCCGCAAAATCCGCGAACCATCGGCGAAAACTCAATCGCGACGCAAGACTCTAACGCGACAAAGTCGCCGCGCGTGATGCCGTGGCGACTTTGCGTCTGTCTGAGAAAACTTTAAGGCTTCGTCAACACCACACTCAGTACGGAATTCTGCACCGAGGACAAGTCCGCATTGGCTGGATTCAGTCCCATCGAGACCTGCCAGACCATTGATGCCATTGCTCACGGTGGTGCTGAATCCTTCGACGACGGCGGCGTTCGCGCCAACCGCTGCGAAAATGTCAAAATTCTGCAACACCAGATTGCTGTTCAGCTTCACGTTGAAGCCAGTGTCCGCTTGCCAGACCTGCCCGTTGCTATCGGTGCGGTTCGCGCCGCCGCAGTTGACGCGGATCGGCTGTTGCGTTTGCGCTGCTGCGGGCAGACCAGCCAGTAATAATCCCGCCATGACTGCAAGAAACTTGTTCACACTTCCTCCTTACAAGAATCGCTTCGAACTATCGCGAATGGTTGTGATCGAAGCGGAAGAGAGGCATGTAAAGAAAGCACGCTTCAACAACACGGCCACTTTAGATTTTATGGAGAAGCAAAACAACTGCTCGTGCGAACCGTTATTGTCCAGCAACCCGACACGAAAAATTACTGTCCATAGTGCTACTCCATATCCATACAATGCCTGTGCGGACAGGCAGGACAGCTGTCAGCGAAAGGGATCCCAGCCTTTATTTTCCAGGTCAGCGGCGACACCTTCTTTACGCACTAATACCACACGCTTTTCTGCCGTGATCTCGCCGATTCGGGTAGCTGGCACGCGTTCAATTATTTCAGGTATTCGTCCCACATTCTTCCTGGCCACCGTGAAGACCAATTCGTAGTCGTCGCCGCCGTGCAGCGCCAAGTCGGTCGCATCGAACTTGTTTGAATATTTTTTCTCGACCTTCACGCGAGGCAGCACCCGTTCCTCGATGCGAGCGCCGACTCCGCTTGCCTCGCAGAGTTTCGGCAAGTCACTCGAGAGGCCGTCGGACAAGTCCATCATTGCAGTGGCGAGTCCATGGTGCGCCAGCCACAAACCCGCGGCTAAGCGCGGCTCTGGGTAGAAATGTTTTCGCAGGCGCTGGTCACGGGGCGAGATCCGCTTCAAGGATTCGAGCAGAAGACGCAAGCCATACTGCGCTTCGCCCAGGCGGCCAGTTACAAAGATAGCGTCACCCGGGTGTGCTCCGCTGCGAAGAACTGCCTCGTCGCGCCGAGCTTCGCCTATCACGGTTATATTGATAAAGATTTCGTTGCTACGAGTCGTATCGCCGCCGGCGAGGGAGCACCCCAGCACTCGCGAGGCGGTACGCAACCCGTTCAAGAACTTCTGCAGCCAGCCATCTGTCCGGGCGTCGGGAAGAGCCAAGCTAAGGAGATAGCAGCGCGGCTCGCCGCCCATGGCGGCAATGTCACTGACAGCACGAGCCAGGCATTTGTACCCGACTGCTTCGGGCGGATGCCGGTTGACCAGAAAGTGCGTTCCCTCGAGAAACCAGTCGCAAGTCAATATCGTCTCGTAGCCGGCCCGCGGACGCCACAATGCCGCATCGTCGCCCATCCCGACGGGCAACGAGATTTGGCCTGTGCCAGGCGAAATGGTCTGGGAGCCTTCATAGATACGATTGAGGATCGATCTCTCGCCGAGTTGTCGGGGATTTTTCATTACTTTAGGTTTGTGTCACTGCCTTCAGTATAGCCGCGCTGCACGGACGTTCCGATGCGGCTGATCGTATTGGGAATGAATCGCCTGTCCGTCTGGTCAGTAGAACAGGAATCCACACCCTGTCCCAAAAACCCGTAAATACAGGGTTGACCGCGCGCCGCTTCCAAAATTAGTATAGAGGCGGTCGCGAACCAAAGCTCACGGTTCAGATTTGGAACGTGTTGACTGCTTGTCGGTCACACCTAGATTCGGTAGGCGGTTCGGAATAGTTCAGTCGCGGGAACAGGGGCGTAAGGCCCGCAATCGTACGAAAAGAAAGGCTCTAAGGGATCTGTTTGTGATCAAAGGGAAGAACTACACATTCTTCATCGCCTCGACGCCGGGGAAGCTTCGTAAAGTGATTGTTCCGGCTTACGCCCTGCACGGCTTGGCGGTGCTAGCCCTGATCGGGATGATCACGGTGGTGGCTGCGGCAGGGTCCTACACTCGAATGCTTTGGAAGGTTGGCAATTACAACGCGCTGCGCCACGAGCAGGAAACCCTGAAAGTTCAATACCACCAACTGCAAAGCACGGTAAACGATACGAACCAGCGACTCGATTCTCTGCAGTCCCTGGCCACAGAAGTGGCGATGACCTATGGAGTGTTGCGCTATCACCCAGCAGCGTTTGATGTTTCAGATAATCCAGTGACGCCGGAAGATGCCTTCGATCGTTCGGTTGCGCAATATACCTTTTTGAAGAAGAATGCCGCGGCGATTGCAATCTCATCGGGTGGCTTGCGTTTGATGCCGTCATTCAGTTTCGCTGATTCGAGCTATACGCCTTCGATTTGGCCGGTGCTGGGGCATATCACGGACAGCTTTGGCGAGCGACTGGACCCGTTCAGCGGAGAAGGCGCATTCCATACCGGAGTGGACGTTGCGTCAGATTATGGTGCGCCAGTGCACGTGACGGCGGACGGCGTGGTGATCAGTGCGGAGAATCACGCAGGTTATGGACGCGTAGTCGTGGTTGACCACGGATTCGGAATCACCACCTGGTACGCGCATCTTTCTTCGTTCTCGACGATTACCGGTTCGCGCATCAAGCGCGGACAGGTAATCGGTTACTGCGGCATCAGCGGGCGCTCGACCGGTCCGCATGTGCATTATGAAGTGCGCGTGAACAACGCGCCGGTCAATCCCTGGCGTTATATGAAGTCCACGCCTGCCGGCGACTGAGCTAATTACTGCTGCTCGCGATTTTCCACATCGTCTATTTCTTTTTCCGACTTTTCGATTTTGACGTCGCCGCTGGTTTTTGCGGGTTTTCCGGCGGAGCGGAAGTTTGATCCGCCGGAACGGCAGTAGAAGCGACACGTGCTATATCCAGAAATTTCGGTGTAATCTCCAGCATTACGCGAACGGACTTCCATTCACCACGATCGATTTTCTGAATGTCAGCGCTCTTCAGGAGTTCCAGATAGGCTTCGCGCTCTACCGGATTCATCTTTTGCCGAAGCTTCGGGTCATTCAGTCCGTTCTGCGCTAGCAGCAGCAATCCCTGAAGAAAATCGCTCAACTGAGAAGCCGTCAGGGGAGCGAGACATTCGCCCTCGGCCACAACGCGTAATTGATCGCTGTCCGGTTTTCCGGCGATCGAAATCCACTGCAGTTGCCCGAGGAGCGCGGAAAGTTGCGGCGAATGGAAACCGCCGGGCGCCGCCGCGTTCAACGCGCTTTCTATGGACGGATCTTGGCGAATTACTGCGAAAAGTGGCGAGCCGGCGAGGCGTTCAAAACGCGGGTTCCACTCCCCGTGGAATGAATCGCTGGGCGTGGCGGAAACGCCGGCGGAAGGATTCTCGAAATCACTAAAGGCAATGCGCTCATTCGAGAGAAACGCGACCCAGAGAGGTTTTTCGTTCGCCGTTGCGTTTAGCCGAAAAGCCTTCCACTTGCCGTGCTGAGCGGATTTTCCGTTGCGATCAAAGAAGGCTTCGATTTTCTTGCGGTCGAATTTGCCATCAGCGATTGCGAAAATATTGGTGACGCTGCCGTGATTGGAAATTGCGACGACAACTCGCTGCAAATCGCGCTCGTAGGAAAATCCCGTGTCGCGCACGAACTGCAGGTATTCTGAATCTTCGCTGGAGTGAGGAATCCAGGCATAGAGTTCAGCCAGGAAAGGAGACGCGCGCAGTTCGTCGAGGTCCACATAAATCACTGCGGTTGCGTCGGCCGGAACGAGCTGCAGAAGATGCTGGCGCGCGGAGCTAGCGGAGTCGCGAGAGAAATGCAGCGCCTGAAGCATTGCTGCGAGAAGTAAAACAGCCGTCGCGCAGACGAGTGCAATTTTTCTCGAACGAGTAAGTGACATGCCGGTTGCGTAAGGACTACCTTGTGCATCTTACTGGAAGGCCGGAAGATCTTCTAAAGATCCGGAGCAATTTGGAAAATAAATTGCGAATTTGCACAAGCTGGCTGGCCGGAAATCAGAAATTCGTCAGCGTCCGATGTAAGTGGTAGAAAATACAGCAGTTAGAGTATAGACAGGCATGGAAACGGTGTGCAGCTTTTCCACAACAGTGGCAGCGGGCGTGCTCGCGGGAGGTTCAGCTGCTTGCAATTCTCGTGCCTCATCTGTTATTCTTGCTTGGTTTGAACGACGCTGGCGTAGCTCAGCTGGTAGAGCATCTGATTTGTAATCAGAGGGTCGGGGGTTCAATTCCCTCCGCCAGCTCCACCACTGGTTCGGCAGGGAACGAGGCGGCGAATTTCAGTATTCAAAATTGAACGGGCTGGTGTCTTTAGACACGAGTCCATTTTGTGTTTCCGCCGATTCCTTGCATAAGTGTTTGATGCCAAATGATTTTGGGACAGGAGTTTTCGTCCCGCCGGATTTCAAGGTTTGTGCTTACAAACCTTGGAAGACCAAGACTGGGACGGGTGGGTGAGTGGCTAAAACCAGCAGACTGTAAATCTGCCGCTCCTTGCGGGCTACGAAGGTTCGAATCCTTCCCCGTCCACCAGGCTCTCTCTTGATTCACACGGTCCGCGTTGAGAGCCAGCAGGGGTAGTAGTAGAAACCGCAGGGCAACCACATGCGTTGTTCAAAAGCGGTCTGAATTTCGGCGTGATAGCCGAAGGGGCGAAGTGCGCCGCAGTAAGCATTGTTGCGGCGATCAGGGCAGCGAAACGGACTTGGCCTGGGTAGCTCAGTTGGTAGAGCGCGTCCTTGGTAAGGACGAGGTCACCGGTTCAATCCCGGTCCCAGGCTCCAGAATTTCCAGAAGGCGTCGCGTGCCGTTCGAGAACGGTAGTGTTTCGCAACAAAGTTTTTGGGGAAGAGATGGGCGGGGGTAACTCAACGGTAGAGTCTCACTCTTCCAAGGTGATGGTTGCGGGTTCAAATCCCGTCCCCCGCTCCAAAAATTTTTCGCGGCAGGCGCTGGCTAATGCGCTGGCCGGATTGCAGTCAGATAATTGATTCTTGCCTGCGGCATGCAGGCGACGAGGGTGAAGGAAAATGGCCAAGGAGAAATTCGAGCGCAGTAAGCCGCACGTGAACATTGGAACCATTGGTCACATTGACCATGGCAAGACCACGTTGACGGCGGCGATCACCAAGGTGCTGAGCAAGCACAACCCGAAGGTGCAGTTTCGCGCATTCGATTCGATTGACAACGCTCCGGAAGAGCGCGAGCGCGGAATCACGATTGCCGTTTCGCATGTGGAATATGAAACGCCGAACCGACACTACGCGCACATGGATTGCCCGGGACATGCGGACTACATCAAGAACATGATTACCGGCGCGGCACAAATGGATGGCGCGATTCTGGTTGTGGCAGCGACAGATGGTCCGATGCCGCAGACGCGGGAACACATTTTGCTGGCTCGTCAGGTAGGCGTGCCTGCGATCGTGGTTTTCCTGAACAAGTGCGACATGGTGGAAGATCCGGAACTTTTGGAATTGGTGGAACTGGAAGTTCGCGAACTGCTGAAGAGCTACGGTTTCCCTGGTGACACGATCGCCATCGTACGCGGTTCGGCGTTGCAGGCGTTGAATGGCGATGCCAAGTGGGAAGGCAAGATTGACGAGTTGATGGACGCAGTGGACAAGAATGTGCCACTGCCGGTGCGCGACATTGACAAGCCGTTCGCCATGCCGATTGAAGATATTTTCTCGATTTCCGGACGCGGCACGGTGGTCACGGGCAGAGTGGAACGCGGCAAGGTAAAGGTTGGCGAAGAAATCGAAATCGTGGGATTCCGCGAAACCCAAAAGAAGGTTGTTACCGGTATCGAAATGTTCCGGAAGTTGTTGGATGAAGGTCTGGCCGGGGACAACGTTGGACTGCTGCTGCGCGGTACGGAAAAAGAAGATGTGGAACGCGGGCAGGTCATCTGCAAGCCGGGCTCGATTACCCCCCACACCAGGTTCA
>WNFR01000618.1_pt1 | contig 36363 bp, 29 predicted proteins | sample 5400221 | NCBI WGS metagenome assembly WNFR01 (sample SAMN13153357, study PRJNA577476) | soil metagenome | isolation source: 40 cm soil under Madrone tree | place: USA:California | collected 2016-06-14 | reverse complement strand
GGGGGACCCGCGCGAATACATAACCCCGGATTGCGTAGCCGACTTCACGACGATTCATCTGGAACAGGCGGGATTGGATCGCGTGCGATTCTCCGGGATCAAAGGGCGTCCGGCGACCGATCTGTACAAAGTGAGCGTGAGCTACTCGGCGGGCTGGAAAGCGGTCGGATCGCTGGTGTACGGCTGGCCCGACGCTTACAAAAAGGCTCGAGCTGCCGATCGCGTTGTGAGAGAGAGACTTGATAGGCTTGGCTTGAAGTTCGACTCGGTGCTCACCGAATTCGTAGGAGTCGATGCGTGTCATGGCGCGCTCTCGGGACCCCCATCGGCAGACATCGCCGAAGTCACATTTCGCATTGGAGTGCGATCGAAGGACAAACGCGCAGTCGAACGATTCACGCGAGAAGTTGCGCCACTGGTGCTCAACGGCCCGCCAACCGTTACCGGGTTCGCGGCCGGACGCGCAAAGGTAGAAGAGATAATCGCCTACTGGCCTGCGCTCATACCGAAGAGCGAGGTCCAATCGAAGATATCGGTGATCGAGGCTTGATATGGCAAGAGTGAAACTGTTGCAGCTCGCACACGCGCGCTCGGGTGATAAAGGGGACACGGCTAACGTTGGTCTGATCGCGTACAAACCCGAGTACTATTCGATACTCGTCGAACAAGTGACCGCCGAGCGAGTGAAAGAACACTTCAAAGGAATCTGTCTCGGCGAAGTAGAACGCTTTGAAGTGCCGAATCTGCACGCGCTGAACTTCCTGCTCCACGAGAGCCTCGACGGCGGCGGCACCTTGTCGCTTAAGACGGACGCGCAAGGCAAGACCTACAGCACGGCGTTGCTTCGAATGGAGATAGAAGTCGACGACTCGTTGGCGCGTCAGTTGTCCGAGTAGCAATCCAGACGACACACCGAAACAATGTAGCGTAGACTGTCCAATCTGCGCGGCGTCGGTCTGATTTCGAGGCTGCGCGCAGAGCGGGCAGTCTACGCTACATTTTTTCCGAGGAGGAGAATAGGGATGGACTGGCGCGTGCTACTGACTACATTTGGTGTGATCTTCCTGGCTGAGATGGGAGACAAAACTCAACTGGCTGCGATGACAATGGCAGCCCAAACCCAAAGACCCTGGGCCGTACTGATCGGCGCATCGCTCGCGCTCGCATGCGTGTCCGCTATAGGCGTGCTGGTTGGTGGAACGCTCGGTCATTATCTGCCAATTGTCTGGATCAAACGCGCGGCCGCCGTTGCGTTCATCGTCATCGGGCTGTTGATTCTAACAGGCAAGATCTGAGGTAGCGTCTTCGCGGTGCTTTGCGTCTTTGCGCGCCCAAAACTTTTCCGCATGTATATGATCTCCCTCCGTTCTACTCCACGATGGTCAGAGGGAACCTCCAGGTCCGCACAGCGATTCTGTTTACCGCGTTGATCCTGACTGCAAGTTCTATCAACTCGCAGACGGACAAGGACCGCAAGCCGGATGAGGCGATCAAACTGAAGGCCGAGCTGGTCACTCTGGATGTGCAGATCATCGACAAGAAAACACAGCGCGTCATCAGTGGTCTCAGTCAGGGTGATTTTGAGGTCTATGACGAAGGAGTCAAACAGCAGATCGTGCAGTTCAGTCAGGACAAGCTTCCGCTGTCGGTTGCGCTTCTCCTGGATGCCAGTGGGAGCATGTGGACTGTGCTGGAAAGATTGCGGGCGCGCGCCCTCGAAGCCCTCCAAACCCTGAAACCCGAGGATGAAGTTGCGATTATCGTCACGGCCGACGACACCCGTCTTGTCCAGGATTTCACAAAGGAGAAGTTCATAATCGCCGAGACGCTGAGAACCCTGGACCTGAAGGCGTTCGGCGACAATGGGATTCTCCTTCACGATTCGCTCTATCGCGCCGCGAGCCATTTGCTGAGAGCTGCAAACCCGGCTGATCGCCGCGTCATCATTGCGGTCACGGATAACATCACGGTCCCTGCATACAACTGGAGGTTTGTCCAAAAGGAGCAGAGCGTGCAACTACTTCTTGAAACGGGTGCCGTGGTGTGCGGCCTGGTGATAGATCACAACTCGCCTGCTCGGGTGGCCACCAAAATCTTGGGATTACCGCAGAGACGCTCAGGCGGCGATGTTCATAACTATGCTGAAATAACAGGCGGCGAAGTCCTCTCCGCGGGCAATGATACTGTGGGGGATAGGCTAATCGAATTGATTAACCATATCCGCACTCGATACAGTCTCGCGTTTGTGCCATCGAATACAAAGCGAGATGGTAAGTTTCGGAATCTGAGGGTGCGATTGACGGCTGAATCGGAGCAGCGGATTCGCAAGTCTGGTCCGGTAGATTATGCGATCAGAACCAGGTCGGGTTACTACGCTGGAAAGAAGTAAGGCCTGGGAGCGCAGGCATCCCTGCCTGCTGCCGGCGCCCAAAGGAAACGAAAAACGAAGATGCAGGCGGGATGCCTGCGCCCAGGGATGTCTCAAAAATGAAGCAGCATATCCGAGATCGATTCCAGGTGGATGTCAGGGCGTTCACTAAGCAGATGCCCGCTTGTCGGATACGAGCTTCGAACCCCGACGGTGAGCACTCGCGCGCTCTTTCCCATCTGCACGTCTTCAGGAGCGTCGCCCACATAAGAGCACGCGTCCCGGTCGATCGCCAGCAGCCGCATCGCTTTTTCCAACCCCTCCGGGTGCGGTTTCTTGTTGACGATATGTTCGTTACAAATTACCGCTTCGAAGTTTGAGGCCAATCCCAATTGCTCGATCTCTCGCGCTACGCGCAGATGGGTGCCGCTTGTGACAATTCCGAGACGATAGCCTCTGGATTGAAGCTCGAGAATTGTTGTGCCCGCGCCGTGCACAAGCTTCGGGGGTTGCTCACCATAGTGCCCAAGCCATAGCTCGTCCGCCGCCTGCCATTTCTCCTTCGACAGATTCAAAGCCTCGTACATCGCGTACCAATTCGGAGAGTAGCGAGCTTCGTAGAATTCCTGGGTGAAACTGATTCCCAGATCATCGAAAGTTCTCTGGAACGCCAGGAACCCCGCAAGAGCGGAGTCAAACAGAGTCCCATCCCAGTCGAATAACAACGTTGTGATGCGACCTTTGATGGGTTTCATTGACAGTCTCGCTCAGTGTAGCAGCGCTTTGGTTCGTATCGAATCGCGGTCACTCTAGCTTAGCGGAGTGAACGAGGCAAGGCCTGTTTTCTCGCCAAACACCGACCCGGTGCTTGTCGTCGCGGGTCGACTACAACAAGCGGTCGTGGTGTTTGCTTGCCCGCGCAATCAGCGCTTTGATAGTCTGACTCGTCATTAGCGCTCTCTCTCGTTGGATTAATTCCCAACAAACACGAAAGGGGCAACACGAGGATCCAGCCATGCCGGAATATCAAAAGATACTTTACTCACTTGACCAATCGATCGCGCGAATAACGCTCAACCGTCCCGATAAACGCAATGCGCTTGATGACGGCATCGTCTCGGAGTTCAAAAATGCCCTTCGGGCAGCTTCACACGACGACAGTGTGCGCGTCGTCCTGGTCACCGGCGCGGGGAAGGATTTCTGCTCGGGCGCCGATCTGGCTTCGCTACAACGAGTCAGCCAGGCCGGCGTCGAGGAAAGCATTGCAAGCGCCCGGGTCATGGCCGATCTGTTTGTCGAGATGCGCCGGCACCCTCGTCCCATCATCGCTGCCGTGCGAGGCCGGGCGCTTGCCGGAGGCTGCGGGTTGGCGACTGGTTGCGACATCATACTCGCCGCTGAGTCGGCGCAGTTCGGATACCCCGAAGTAAACATCGGCTTCATACCGGCAATGGTGATGGCGATCCTGCGGCGGTCTGTTTCCGAGAAGCGCGCGTTCGAGTTGATCACTCGCGGCGAGATCATAAGCGCAAGCGTGGCAGCCGAGATCGGAATGATCAATCGGGTTTACCCCGACGGTCAATTTGATGCAGCGGTCGAGGCCTACGTCGCGCAGATGGCGGCCAAGTCGGCTTCAGCGGTGAGCCTCGCAAAGAACCTGCTTTATCATATGGACGGGATGACGTTCGAGACTGCGATTGAAGCCGGCGTCCAGTTGAACGCGATCACGCGGATGAGCGAAGACTGCAAGCAAGGCGTCGAGCGGTTCTTGAAGAAACAAGATAAAGGTTAAGCAATCGTGATCGTAAGCGGACTGTACGAATCTGCTGAAGTCCTGCGCGAAAGCCTTCGAGCAAGGCTGCAACTCTCCTGAGGCAACACTATAGGAGTCGCCTGCTGGGCGACATCTTGCCAGCGCCCCTGTCGCTTTACATATACATTCGTATATCGCACCTGACTGCTGAAGCTTTCCCCTTTGTACCGACCTGTCAGCGCGTACCAGCGGCCAATAACCACAGCGGTCGCCGAAAGACTGAGCCAGTTTGGACTCTTTTTGCGCATTAAAGAATAGAGCAACAGACGGCATCACTGCCTCAAGCTCGGGAGGTTGCTGATGATCTGGAGGCAGCGTGAAGGCGAAAAGGCGGATGGAGATCAGTGCGGAGACTTCATCCCCACAAACTGCCGGTTTACCCGGCGCACAAGGAGAACAGAAATGAAAACAAGTCGGTTTGTCGCGTTCGTTGTGGTGCTGATGTTCACGTTTTCGTTAAACTTTGATGCCGCGGCCCCAGGCGGAATCTAAGAGCAACTGTCAACACATCAGTGGGCATATCGCCGGACAGGTCTACCCACCACCATTCTCCCTTTGCGATGGCGCGATCACGGAGACCGGCACCTTCACCGATAGCGCGGGCAACACCCTGGGAACATTCGTGGCCAGCGTAACCAGTCTACAACAGGAAGGTGAGGGGGCATTTAAGCTGCAGTTGGCCCACAGCTATACCACTAATTCGGGGGATACATTTACCACATCAGACAGTATCGTGCTGTCCCCGATCAGTCCGCCCACCTATAGAGTGGACAATCGAGCGCACATCACTGGCGGGACTGGAGTTTTTCGGGATGCCTCTGGGTTTATTCTCGATGAAGGCACCTTTAACTTCCAAACAGGGATGCTCTCTGTTGATTTGCATGGGCAAATCTGCACTCCGCAGTAGGTTCTTCCATACGGAAGGGCTAACGGCTGCCTGACGGCGCCCATGTCAACAGCCGGCCGCGCGCTTTTGCAACCAGCGCTCGGTCTAATCAAATGGAGACTGCGTGAAGGCGAAAAGAAGAATGGAGATTTTGAGTCAGGTCGATCCGAAATGCCGCCTCGTCGCTGGTTCGGTCGCGCTCACCGAGCCGGCGGCGAGTCACGCATCTCAAGGACCTCAAGAACTATCTTTTCGCGCGGCCTTGTGTCTTTATGGATTAGGCTTCGCTTGTTCGCCGAAAGATCGCGTAGAGCACGACACCTGCCAGAAGCGCGATTGCGCCAGCAATTGCTTGATCCCTGCTGACTCCCATCAGCAACCAGATTGAAATTACAACAGCAATTGCTGGAATAACCGCGCCACCCGGAACTCTGAATGCCCGTGGTGCGTTCGGCATCTTTCGCCTCAGAACCGGCACCGCAAGACAGGTAGTCGCGCTGAAAAGCAGACGCGCGATGGCGCTCACCGTTACAAGCTGAGCGAAGTTCCCGAACAGCGCGATCAGCCAGGCCGCCAGCGCAAACACGATCACCGCAACGTGAGGCGTGCGATAGCGCGGATGCACTCGCGCGAGCATGCGAGGTAACTGGCCGCCCTCGGCAAGCGCGTACAGAATGCGAGGCCCAACCAGAATCACCGCGCTGTCGCTCCCCAACGTGGATAGCACCGCGCCAACCGTGACTATCGCTGCGCCCGCCGGGCCCATGAACATTCGGGCCGCGGAAGCCAACGGCGTCGCGTCGTTAGCCAGCCCGGGCAGGGTTCCCAACGCGACGATTTGGATTGCGATGTACAACAGCGCCGTCACCGCAATCGACGCGATCAATGCGATCGGCAGATTGCGTGTCGGATTCTTTACCTCCTCGGTGGGCACCGATGCATTCTCGAATCCGCCGAATGCGAATATCAGCGCGAGGCTCGCCTGACGCAGCGGTCCCGCGTCCGGAAGCACGAGGATCTGATATCGAGTGCCATCGACAAAGAAGAATCCGACGAAGACGAATAGCAAGAGGGGAAGTATCTTGACGACCGTCAGCACGTTTACTGTCCATGAGCCGTACTTGACTCCAACCAGGTTGAGCCACGCCAGTCCCCACAGCAAAACCGTTAGCGCAATCGCGCGGCCGGCGCCGTTTCCGAGCGCCGGCCAGAAGTATCCAAGATATGCAGTGAAGGCGTTGGCGATTGCTGACGTTGCGGCAAGCCTGGATAGCAGGAACATCCAGCCGACTTCAAGCCCAATGAAGCTCCCGAACGCTTCTCGGGCATAAAGATACGGGCCACCAGACCGGTCGAACATGCTCCCGGCTTCCGCGAAGCACAAGACTATCAGCGCGATCAAAAGGGCGGCGACGATATAGGCGGCGGGGCTTGCGGGTCCGAGCAATGAGGCGACCGTCGCGGGCAAGACGAAGATTCCGGAGCCGATGACTCCGTTCACTGCGATAGCGATCAGCCCAAAGAGCCCTACTGCTCTTATGAACCGAGGGGCAGTCGTGTCGGTGAAAGAAGCTGTGGGTCTTCGGTTGTTCAAGAGTCTCTTGGATGAGGAACCTAAAGGGAGAAATCGAGAATTGAAAATTGAGAATTGAAAAATGCAAATTGTAAATCGGAGAGACTGTGAATGGGCCTTTAGCAATTTGCAATTTTCATTTTTCAATTCTCAATTTTCAATTCCTCATACTTGGATCCGATCGCTACACATTGTTCAGAATCGAAAGCGCCGTTTCACTGAAGATCTTTTCTTTCTCGTATTCGGGTATCCCCAGGTCTTGAATCGAACTGACCGACCGTTCGATAGAACCGAGCAGATGAGGATAGTCGCTTCCCATAACCATATGATCGACCCCCACGAGATCGCGCGCCATTCGTAGATTGTACGGGCTGAACGTGACCGTGTCGTAATAAAGCCGCTTAAGGTAAGTGCTTGGAGGTTGATCGATGTTCACGCGGCACTCGGCGAAGTCGCGATAGCCGCTGTCCAGCCGCTCCATCAAGTAAGGTATGGCGCCTCCCAGATGGCCGATGACCCAACGGATGTTCGGCAGCTCGCGCAACAATCCGTCAAAACACATCCGCGCAACGGCTAACGTTGTGTCGAAGGGGAAGCCGACCAACGGCCCTAACACATATTCGGTGTAAGGCTCCGGGTTCGCTGGAAGCATCGGGTGCAAAAAGATGCACAGGTTCATTCGATTGGCCTCTTCAAAGAACGGCCGGTAGGCGGGCGAAGTCAAGGCTCGGCCTCTGATGTTGCTCAGCAGGACAACGCCGTTCAGCTTCAGATCGTCGATCGCCCGATGGAGCTCATCAAGCGCCGCGCCAGGAGCATCCATCGGAATCGAGGCAAATCCCTTGAAGCGATTCGGGTGCTTTGCAATCAGCTCAGCGTAGGCGTCATTCAGGGTTCGCGCTACGTCCGGCTGGCGCGTTTCGTCGGCGAAGAAGATGTTTGGGGTGGACAGCGAGATCACCTCCACGTCTATGCCGACGCGGTCCATGTCTTCGAGTCGTTTATTCGGGTCGCTCATTGGCGCCGTGACTCCGAAGAAGCGAGCGCCTCGATGAGTGATGATGGTTCGCCCGGTGGGGTCTTTGGCGAACGAGAATTCGGAGGGAGTGTCGCGGATCATCTGAAAAAAGATCTCTGGATAGTAGTGCGTGTGTAAATCGAGCTTCATAGTTCCCCTCAGAAGTTCCTCAAACAATGACCAGGGCTGATCTACGAGTGGATACGAAAGACTGGCTAGATTATCACGAGCGTACCGGCTCGTTAAACCCGGGAGCGGGTAGCTGCTGGACCTGTCGAGCTTGCTCCGGGTAGCAGAGTACCTTGAGTGTGTGCCGGCACATCTTGCGTTTGTCGAAGCTTCGGACGGTACGAGTGTTCTAAGATGGACTTGGGAAGTTAATCATCAGATTGCAAATCGCAGATTGCAGATCTCAGATTGCAGGTTTTAGATTGCAGATAATTGCATATCTCAGATTGCAGATCTCATATCTCAGATTGCAGATTGCAGATTCCAGATTTCAGATTTCAGATGTCAGATTTCAGATTGCAGATTTCAGATCTCAGATTGCAGATTCCAGATTTCAGATGTCAGATTTCAGATTCCAGATTTCAGATCTCAGATCTCAGGATGCATCGCAGAGAGCGTCACGCGTTTGCTCTTTCATCGTCAGAACCTCCGCCCTTGATCTTGGCAATTCTTTCTTCTTGCATTCGCTGCAGTTCTTCCAGAAACTCGTCTCGCTCGCGCGAGGCTTGAGAGGCGCGCCGCGTCTTGTCTGTCACATAACGCTGGCCTTTGATTTTGGAGTTCTGCAGCGAGCCTGCCCAGGCGCCGAGTTGCCTCGAAATGCTGACCGCTCGCGATTTCAGTTCTAAGACTTCAGATCTCAGCTTGGCGAAGGTCGGCAGCAATTCAAGAAGGCAAAGCATCGACCGCGCCTCCCCGGAGGAACCGCGGGAAATGTAAATGAAAGTTAGCAACTCTTGAGTCGTGCCGCGCTCGAATCCTTCTGCAACGTTGTTTGATATGGAAACTGCGGCGCGCTCGAGCTGATCTCGAAGACCGCCACGGCCTCTGAATTCGTCCCTTGAGGTGAGAGCGTAGACCCTGACCGCAAACTCAATTGCTGCCTTCCAGACTGGCAGGTCTTCGAAACGTTTGTACTGCATTCTAACTCCTTTCGTTTGTGTTGGATTTAGTGTCGTACGACTATCGACCGCAAATAAATTACAAGATCTCGCAAATATAATGCAAAGGCATTCTTTAGATTTCAGATTCCAGATTCCAGATTCCAGATTTCAGATTTCAGATTCCAGATTCCAGATTTCAGATTCCAGATTCCAGATTCCAGATTCCAGATTTCAGGACTGCAGATTGCGAATTGCGGATTGCAGACCTCCAGATTGATCTGCAAATCTGAGATCTGCAATCTGGAATTTGAAATCTGGAATATCTGGAATCTGGAATCTGAAATCTGGAATCTGAAATCTGGAATCTGGAATCTGGAATCTTGAATTTGGAATCTGGAATCTGGAATCTGAAATATGTCTCACAACGACTTCATCCTCCTGTCGGCAAGGGAATCTGAAATCTGAAATGTGAAATCTGAGATCCCGAAATCAGATTCCGGTAAGTCCAGCTTCGAAGCCGACGGCAAGAGGACCGCGGTCGGCGCCAACGACCCTTCTCCCAACGACCTCTCCCCACGACCATTCCCCACGACCTTTCTTGACGCGGCGCCATCGCTCCATATAGGCTGCGTCGCGCGCCTTCGGCATCTCAAATCGCAAATCTGAGATCAGGAATGGCCGGACCGCGAGAATTGGCTGACTCTACTCGGGATCGATGGCATCTATGACCAACTTGCTGCGCTCGACCGCTATTCCTTTAGCGCTTCTGTTCCTGGCGCATCTGAACGTCGTCGCCCAGCAGTCAAGGCCCACCGCCAAATCTCGCGTCATCGTCGGAGCCACAGTCATCGACGGCAGCGGCCGCAAAGCCTTTCGTGCGAACGTGCGAATCGTCGGCGATCGAATCGCAAGAGTCGGCGGCTTCTCTCCGAGAGCCGGCGAGGAGATCATACAGGCGCGCCGACTGGTCGTTGCGCCCGGGTTCATCGACATTCACAACCATTCTGAAGAAGGGTTGGCGCGAGAACCCGCTGCCGCGAATCAGGTGTCGCAGGGAATCACTACACTGGCCGTCGGGCCGGATGGCGGCTCGCCCTGGCCAATCGCAGACTACCTGAAGAAGCGCGAAGAGCAGGGAATAGCCGTCAACGTGCTGTCTTTCATTGGCCACGCGACCGTCCGGCAGCAGGTGATGGGCAAGGACTACGATCGCGCCGCCACCCCTGAAGAGATATCAAAGATGAGGGCGCTCGTGGATCAAGCTATGCGCGAAGGCGCGTTCGGCTTATCAAGCGGGCTCGAGTACGACGTCGGTCGATCGGCGACCACCGAAGAACTGATAGAGCTGTCGCGCGCCGCGTCGCGTTACGGCGGCATCTACATGACTCACATGCGCGACGAGGAAGAGGGAATGCTGGATGCGCTTCGTGAAGCCATTCGCATCGGGAGGGAAGCGCGGTTGCCGGTTCAGATCTCGCACATCAAGATGGGTAATCGGAACGTGTGGGGCAAGGCTCCTGAGGCGATCGCCGTCATCAACCGCGCGCGCAAGGCAGGCTCTGACGTCACCGCGGATTGTTACCCCTACACGGCGTGGGCTTCGACAATCACGGTGCTTGTGCCCAGTCGCCGACACGACGACAAAGAAACGGTTGAGACAGGGCTTAAGAACGTAGGAGGAGCCGACCACGTGCTTGTCACCAACTGCAAGGCGCATCCGGAGTTTGAAGGCAAGACGCTTGAAGAAATCGCGCGGTCCGCAAACACCACCGCAGTTGAAGCCTACCAGCGAATAGTTCACGACGGCGGCGCCAGCGTCGTGTGCAGCTCAATGAACGAAGCGGACGTGCATGCTTTCTACATTCAACGTTGGGTGATGGTAGCAAGCGATGGTGGAATCGGATCGCGCCACCCTCGAGGTTCAGGGACTTTTCCGAGGGTGCTCGGCAGGTTCGCTCGAGAGCAGCACTGGTTTCCGCTGGAGGAAGCGATTCGCAAGATGACTTCGGCGCCTGCGGCACGCCTGGCCTTGTCGGACCGCGGGCTGATCCGCAACGGGATGAAGGCCGACCTCGTGATCTTCGATCCGAAGCGAGTGATCGACCGTTCCACTTTCAAAGAACCGCTGCTCCTTTCAGAAGGAATCGAGCGGGTGTTTGTGAACGGCGAACCGGTGTTTGAAAGCGGCAAGACCACTGGACGATTGCCGGGCGTCGTGATACGTAAAGGTTCGTAGTCTCGCATCGAGCTTTGCGCTTTTGCGGCTCTGCGCCTTTGCGTGCAGGTACGTTCGCGCAAAGTCACCAAGTCGCAAGATCGCACGTTCGCAAGTCCAGCAAGTTCGTAGTTCGGCCTTCAGGCGGAAGTTTGTAGGATGGGCAGCAGGATAAGCGGCTACGAACTTCCGCCTGAAGGCCGAGCTACGAACTCTGTTCATCGGAGGATCAAGACAATGAGGCGGACACTTATCGGCACGATCATTCTTCTTTTGGCGGTCCCATTTCTGGCGCAGGGGGTTCAGGAAGAGTCCCAGCCTTCCCAGCGGCTCGACCCCAAGATCCAAAAGATCGTCTCGGAGATCTCGGCCGATCGGATCGCGGAGATCGAGAAGAAACTCGAAAGCTTCGGCACCCGCAACACGATGTCGGATCCGACCCAGCCTGATCGCGGAGTCGGCGCGGCTCGCCAGTGGATCTTCAATCAGTTCAAAAGCTTCAGCCCGCGCTTGCAGGTGAGCTTCGACACGCACACGATCCCGAAGGCCGGCCGGGTGTGGAAAGAGATCGAGCTGCGCAACGTTGTTGCGGTCTTGCCGGGCAAGATGCAGCAGGCGGCGAGCCGCTGGATCATGATCACCGGGCATTACGACTCGTTGAACCTGAGAGTGCCGCAGGAACTGCGAAACGATCCCGCAAAAGCCGTTGAGATCGTCGCGCCCGGCGTGACCGACGACGGCAGCGGCACGGCTTGCGTGATGGAATGCGCGCGGGTGATGAGCCAATACGAGTTCGACGCAACGCTGGTCTTCGTAGCTTTCGCGGGCGAGGAGCAAGGCCTCATCGGAGCGCGAGCGATGGCGAAGCGGCTCAAGGAGAGCTCTCAAACGATTCAGGCGGTCTTGAACAACGACATCATCGGCAGCGAGGTGAGCGGTAACGGAGTGATCGACAACCGCCGAGTGATGGTCATGTCGGAAGACCCGAACGACTCGCCTTCGAGGCAGATCGCGCGGTACGTCAAGCGAATCGGCGAACGATACTTTCCGGAGATGATGGTGGAGCTGATCTTCCGTTACGATCGCTTCGGGCGCGGCGGCGATCACACGGCATTCAACAATGAAGGCTTTGCCGGAGTGCGAATAACCACGCCGAACGAGAACTTCGCGAACCAGCACTCGCCTACCGACACGTTTGCAAACACGTCGCCGGCTTATGCAGCAAAGGTGACGCGAATCAACGCGGCGGCGGCGGCTTCGATGGCGCTCGCGCCGCGATCCCCGATCACCAGGCGAGTTCCGCCGCCGGGAGCGCCCCCGCCTCCGGCTGACCCGGCAGACACCGAAGCCGTGCCGACGCCTCGCGCGCCAGCAACTGGTCCGGGACTCACAAGAGGCGGCGGGTACGACGCGGTGTTGAGATGGGATCATCCGGACGCCGAGCCCGATCTTGCGGGATTCATCGTCGTAGTGCGTTCCACGACCGCGCCCGATTGGGAGCGCGAGATCTGGGTTGGCAACGTGAAAGAGTTCACATTGAAGAACACTTCGATCGATCAGGTTGTGTTCGGCGTGAAGTCAGTGGATAAGGAAGGCCACGAGAGCCCGGTGTCAGCTTACGTGCTTGTGCCGCGCGCTCGTTGAGCCGAAGCGCGGAGTGTTCTGTAAGCGGCGGCTGCAGCCCAGCATGTAGCGCAGCATCCTTGCGTGGAGCTAGAAGTTGTTCTTGATCCATACGTGAAGCACCTGGTCGTCGGGGTTCCAGGTAGCCAGAGCGTGCCACCCGTCAGGCCCTCTCTCGTTCAACGGGAAAGTCGGCGTGGACAGAATTCTAGTCCGCTCCGTAATGGAGGGACGCCACCAATAAGGCGGCATGCGGCGGAATTGGTCCGGCACTTCGCTACGATCTACGGGACGAAAGTTAAACCTTTCTGCAAGCCGATCCAATTCCGATTCGGGCACGCGCGCTTGCCAGAGCCACGCGGAATCGATGAACTCGCCAAGACAGTAATATCGGCTGTCAGTGACGTTCAATCCCAGGAACTCAACCGACGGGGGCAGTCCACGATTCAAGGCCGGGAAATCCACATACCGAGCGACTGCCACCGAGACTGCTAAAATGACAAGCCCACTGGCAACCGCGAGTGTCCTTCGCGTTTTGAACCTCAAAAGGAATCGCTTGGGACGTTCCAGCGTTCCATTACTATTGAGCCATCCGTAAACGAAGATCGTGATGATCGTTGTTAGGACCGGCGCGACTATTATCTGCCCCGGCAGCAAGATGAACACGAGAAACCACGGCTGAAGAATGATCGCGGGCAGAGCAAAAATTGCGGGCACGGCTGCAAGAACCGGATCGCTACGCAATAGGAATAGAATGAAAGCCAGCATCGCGGCAAAGCTCACAAGGACGTTGACGCCGAGTAAGCCGAGCATATAGATGATCCCTTTGATAACCTGCGTTCTGTTTGGCATCAACTTTCTCACAACCCACAACCAGGAAGTGCCAGGCTTGACATCGTTGATATTTGACGTGGTCGATTACTTCAAGTGATGAACTCACACCCTCGGCGTCACAAGTTTCTCTTCCAAAACTCCAGCATAGTCCGGTAGAGGTGAATAGTCGCGGCGCGGTCGCCGATGTCATGCTTGCGCATCGGGTAGATCATCATATCGAACAGCTTCTCCGCCTTGATCAGCGCGTCGGTAAACGCCTGAGTGTTCTGCGGGTGCACGTTGTCATCGTAGGGCAATGTTGCACCGCAGGACGTCGTTACAAGACTACCGCATTCGCCGTTAGGATCCATTTGAAGGCTGAAAGGGCGGGGCAATACTACGTCAAGTCAAATTGGTGAACAAGGTGACACTCGTTGCGCGCCAGGTTTCGCGCATACCCACGTCAGAGCCTCTGTAAAAACTCCGGGAATACCACCCACGGCAGTGGGTGGATGGTTCAGGCCCTGCCTACAGACGAAGGCCGCGCGCTGCCTCCCCGAATACCACCCACGGCAGTGGGTGGATCGTTCAGGTCCTGCCTACAGACGAAGGCCGCGCGCTGCCTCCCCCGAATACCACCCACGGCAGTGGGTGGATCGTTCAAGTCCTGCCTACAGACGAAGGCCGCGCGCTGCCTCCCCCGAATACCACCCACGGCAGTGGGTGGATCGTTCAAGTCCAGCCTACAGAGGAGCGTACCGGGATTCTCGTTTTTCGTCTGCTCCTTCCGTCGCGCCGCAAGGGAGAGCGATGACAAAACAAGGGGGCGGCGCCGGCTCTCTTTGTAGGCTGGACTTGAACGATCCACCCACTCCCGTGGGTGGTATTCAAACAAGCGGTCGAGTCGCCGTTCCTTGTAGGCTGGGCTTGAACCATCCACCCACTGCCGTGGGTGGTATTCCCGGAGTTTTCACGCAGTTTCGTCAGAGGTGATGCGCAAGAACTTGACGCGCACCCCTCACCGATGACTGACAAGCGCGTGAGTCAAAAGCCGGACTGGTTTCTCGCGTTGCTAATAAGCGGCTTAACATCTGATCCAGCGTTTTGTGTCTTTGTTTAGCTTTCCACACGGCGAACGAGCTTTGACCATCGGACGTGGGAAGGATGTCCGGTCAATCGCAGCGAACCGTAAATTCCAGGCCGCCCTCGAACGGCAGCGTCATCGTGCGAAAGCGGTTAGCCGGATTGTTGACGAACTCAAAATAGTCGCGATATGCGTCGGGGAATTGAGAGGTGTTGTCGGCGATGACAACTGCGCCGTCACGCAAGTAAGGTGCGACTAATTCGAGCGCGGGCCGAGCCATCGGCGTCCAAATGTCGATCAGCATGAAATCGACTGACGCGCCAACCTTCATCAGCGTCTGGCGTAAATCGCCTTCGCGCAACTCGATGAAACCCGACAAGCCGGCTTCGGCAAAGTGGGCGCGCGCGGCCTCAGCTTTCTTCGGTTCGTATTCCGTGCCAATCACGATGCCTTCTCCGCCATCCAGGCGGAGATTGTCACGCACGGCGGCTGCGAGAACGAGAGTTGAAACGCCGAACGATGTTCCCGCTTCGACGACTCGCTTTGCGCCCAGAGCACGGCAAATCTGATAGCAGAACTCAGCCTTGTCGCGATCGAGAGCGACGAGCTTGTCGCTCAGGAACTGATTCGTTCGTTCGTCGAACGCGTTCCAATCGAAGTCGGGCTCTTCGGCGCGGGCCGAGAAATAAGATCCAAGCGCTTCGTGTTGGCTGTTGCTTTGTGCGTAGAGCCGATCGAGCAGCGCGTCGATGTCGGAACCCAGTATCAGGCGTTTTTGCATAGGTGACTCCTCCTCGTTAGTTTAAACAGCGCGAAGGGCAGACACTATGTTCCGTAGCGTCTGCCCTCAGTTCTTTCGGGTTAACGGAAAGAGGTTATTGCGCGCTGGTTGCTCTCTCGGTTCGACCGGCGCTGTTTATGATAAAAGCCGACACGTCTTTGTAAACCTTTTCGCGAGATTTCTTTTCGATGTACATCATGTGGCCCGCTTCGTAGTACGCGAAGCTGATGTTCTTGCGGATCGCCGGCTCGAGGCTCATGTGTGAGACGGTGTGTTCGATCCCGTTGAATGGCGTAGCTACATCGTAATAGCCGCACAGCACGAGGACCTTCAAGTAAGTCTGTTGAGTCATCGCCGAGCGCAACGAGTCCGCCGGCTGCCCGGGTTGGCCCTGGTCCCAGGGCTGAACACGCGCGCTCAACGTGTAATACATGTCAGTGGTCCACTTCAGCTCGCGGCGCACATAGTCCTGGAACATCGCAACGTAAGACCCGTCATAAGACGCAAGGCTAGCGTCATATTCGTAACGCTCTCCCGCCGCGTCGGCGTCCATTCCCAGGAAGCGCGAGTCGATTCGTCCAAGCGTCTGCCGTTTGTCGCGCAGCAGTTCCTTGAACCATCGCTGTGGATTGATACGAAGGTTGGTTTGCTCAATGTACCTCGGAGACAGCGCCGTGAGCCGCGCCAGATCCTTGACGACCTTCTGGGACTCAGCCGCTGGTAGTTCGTCACCCCTCTCGAGCGCGGCGGCGTATTCGCCGTGCGCGAACTGTCTCGCCTGTTGCGCGACTTCGGCGACGCTCAGCTTTTGTAAGTCAGGAGGCAGCAAACGGTGATACCACGCCGAAGCGACAAGGGTCGGAAGAAAAAAGATCGTTCGGTCGTCCGCACCCCAGTTGCCGAACCCTACCGAGGAGACGAGCACGATTCCGTTCAAGTAGATTTGATGTCGCCGCTGCAGAGTGAAAGACAGTTGCGCCGAGCGCGTCGTGCCGTAGCTCTCGCCGATCAAAAACTTTGGCGAGGCCCACCGCTCGTTGCGCGTCAGAAACTGATAGATGAAATCCGCAAAGAAAGTCGCGTCCTGCTCGACGCCGTAGAATTGCGCCGTATTCTCGCCGGGCGCCGGACGGCTGTACCCGGTTGAGATCGCATCCACAAACACGAGATCGGTGACGTCGAGAAACGAATCGCCGTTTTCGACTATCGAATAAGGGGCCGGCATCCCGAATCCATCGTCGGTAAGCACGATACGTTTCGGACCAAGACCCATGTGCGTATACGAAGAAGCGGAACCGGGACCGCCGTTGTAGACAAACGACAGCGGTCGCTTTGTGGCATCCGACTCGTCCTTTGTATAAGCCACAAAGAAGAAGGTGGCTTTGGGCGAGCCATCATCAGCCTTGATGTTGTAAGTTGCGGCGGTCGCGGTGTAGTTGATCTGCTGTCCGCCGATCTTTGCGCTGTGATGAGTGACGGAAGTCTTTTCCTCCGGCGGCGGCGCAGCCCGCTGCTGGCTCGCGGCGGCGGGCGTCGTTGTCTGAGGCTGTTGCTGTTGTTCGCCGCCTCGGCCGCGCTGTCCGCGCTGCTGCGTGACGTCCACCTGCGCTTGAGCTACCGATGCTGTCAGCGCGATCGTCATTGCCAGGGTCAAGATGCGCCTCAATTTCATTTCTCATCTCTCCTTTATTAAATGGCCGTGCTATCGAATCGAGAATGCTGATCCGCTCCACTGAGTTACCGCGATAAGATTTGAAACCCGAGATGTACGACCGACAGTATTTCTCCCGCTCAAGATTGTCAAGAAATAGAGGCCGCATTCTTTAAGTGGATGACGCCTTGGAGTTATCACACAACCTCGGTCGTGGTCGAATTCGCGCAAGACCGTTCTTTTTCGCTGGAAATTACACCCTTGCTTGTCCCCCCCACCTCAAGGCGTCGTGACCAGCGGCAGTTCAATGAAACTCGCCTTGCCGGGCGCGTGATAAATCCGCTGCACAGCTTTCTTGTAATCCGCCGGTTTGGCCCAGAAAATGTTCGGCACGAAGGTCTGCGGATTGCGATCGTACAGAGGGAACCAGCTCGACTGCACCTGCACCATGATTCGATGGCCCTTCAGAAAAACATGATTCGCCGTCGGCAGAGCCCAATGGTAGAGCAAGGGCTGATTCGAGGCGATGGGCTTGGGCGTCTCGAGGCTCTCACGATAACGTCCGCGGAATACGTCCGCCGAGATCATCAACTGATAACCGCCCATGTTCGGCTGGCCAGCCACTTCGTCCGGATACAGGTCGATCACCTTCACTACCCAGTCGGAGTCCGTCCCGCTCGTGGAAGCGAGCAGATTTACGATTGGCTGGCCGCTGATTTTCACGGGCGCGGTAATCACATCGGAGACGAACGCTACAACGTCCGGGCGACCAGAGGCCTCGCGCTGATCATCCACCAACCACCGTGACCATGATGTGCCGTCGATTGGACGTGCGCGATAGGGCACCGGCTTTGCGGGATCGGAGACGTATTCCTCGTACGCCGCATCGCCGGATGCCGGCGCGTTGAAACTCATCTTGAGTCCGGCGTTGAAGTACAAAGGAGTCGCTCGAACCGCGCATCCGCTCGCGCAACCAGCCGGCCACGAAGGCAGACGCAGCCACGCATTCGTTCCCGTTTCGAAAGCCACGACGGGCGGCATATCCGCTTTCGGTGCGCCGTCCTTGAGGTACTGGTCCAGGAACGGGCGCAGGATTTCTCGCCGGAAATACAGCGCGGTATCGCTATCAAATTTGATTGCACCGAGCGCGCTCCCGTCGCGGATCTCCTGGCCGTGATGCCACGGTCCCATCACCAGGAAAACCTTGTCATTGTTTGTGTCCTTAGACTTGATCGCTCTGTAGACCGCGATGTCGCCGTAGATGTCCTCCTGGTCCCACAGGCTGTGCACCAGCATCACCGGCACTTTCAACGGCTGGGCCGCCAGGATCTTGTCCACTGCCTGATCTTGCCAGTACGCGTCGTAGCTCGGATGCTCGAGAATCTTTCGCCAGAAGCCCACTTGCTCGAGCCCGCGGCGGCGACCGAGCTCGCCCGCCGAGCCGGCCTGCATGAACATGTCATAGTCGTCGAAATGACTCGTCCACCACTTGATCTCGTTCGCGCGAGTCGCCTGCTGATCGTAGATGTAGCTCATGCCTTGTTGCCGGAACGCGCCGTTGTGAAACCAGTCATCGCCCATCCAGCCGTCGACCATCGGGTTCATCGGCACGGACACTTTGAGGGCCGGGTGAGGATTGACCAGCGCCATCAACGGCAGGAATCCGTCGTAGGAGATTCCAAGGATCCCGACCCTGCCGTTGCTCTCCGGAACATTCTTAACCAGCCAGTCGATCGTGTCGTAGGTGTCGGTTGCGTGATCGACCGGCGTTGGATTTTGGGGACCGTGGACAGGGCGATTCATCACATAGTCGCCCTCGGAGCCGTACTTGCCGCGTATGTCCTCGACCACCCGAATGTAGCCGCCTTCGACGATCACATCGGTCGCGTTGTCGTAGCCGGTGAGGATCGGGCCGAGGTGAGAACTCTGTGCGTGGCCCGTGAGCTCCGTGGCGTTGTACGGCGTGCGAGTGAGAAGGATCGGCGCGCGGTTGGCGCCCTTCGGCACAAGGATGACGGTGTGCAGCTTCACGCCGTCACGCATGGGAATCATCACGTCACGCCTGACGTAATCGAAGCCGTCGTTGGTTGGTACGAATTTGTCCGGCGTTTCGCTAGGCAGCGTGGGATACTGTTTTTTCTGGCCGCCCGTTTGAGGGTCTTTCTTTTGATCGGAGTTTGAGGTCTGTGAGAAGACGTTGCCACTCGCCAGGACGGAACAAACGGCGATTAGAACAGCTATCATACGCTCACGATTCATAAACTCTCCTCCGAGAGATTCTGGGTTTAGAAGCTTACGCCTTTATTACATGCCCAGCGACTGATTGTCACCTCCCAAAGTTCGGCGTATCGAAAGTGTGCACATGCCGGCTTTGCTTTCACGGATGGAGTTGAGCGTCAGCAAAATCAATGAACTGCTCGATACGAACCAAAGCGATGTCCGTCGCTAGCCCTTCATCATTCGCGTCCAGCGCGTGCAGTATAATCTCGTTCCATTCTTCGGGCAGGTATTTGATCGCCCACTTTGCGGCGCGCGGCTTCGACACAACCGTGCCTTTGCTGAACGAATACATAATCCGGCACAACGTTAACACCGCATACGCGCGATAGGACGCGACGTTTCTCCATTCGCTCTCCGGCTTTTCGCTGATCTCCTCTCGCAAGTAACCGATTTCCCGTTCAAGGGCTTGGAACAGAATCTCGGGAGTTATTGCTGGAACGAATGACTCGGGTCGGGGGCCGTAGAGAACCAGGCCGCTCTCCAGTACATTCATCCAGATAATTGGGTTCCCATCCGAGCCGCTGCGCTCGAAACGACCAAATTGAAAGAGACAGCCCTTCGAGTCCATGGTCAGGATCTCGTACTTGATCAGAAACAGGATTTGCAGGCGAGCTGCCCACGGGTTTGATTCCGGCGCGCGAGCGAGCCATGCGCCGAGTCGTCTGAACTGCGAATCGCTCAGCTCCCGGTTTGTCACAACTATGCAGTCGACGTCGCTGCTTTTGGAGTTGAACGAACTCTGCGTAAGTGAGCCGTAAATGTAAATGCCAACAAGGTTCCTGCCGAGCACGACCGGGAGATGAGCGGTGAGTTCTTGCAGCAGAGCGATTACTTGATCCGGAATATGCGCCATTAGCTGTTTCGAGCGAAGAAGCGAAGTGGAGAGTAGCGAATGAGTATTAATTACGATTTCTTTAGTCACCTATGCTCTTACCCTAATAAGAGTTCGGACACGCCATTCTAGTCCAATCGCGCCGCAGCTATCGAGTCCGAGGGTGTGTGATTTAAAAGCGGGACTTGCGCAGAACTGCGCCGCCCTCCGTCAGGAGGGCGATGTTTATAGAGTGCGGTTACCAAAGATGCAGCCCTCCGTCAGGAGGGCCATGTCTGCCTTCCAGGACTCATACACTCTCTTGGGTCACAGACATGGCCCTCCTGACGGAGGGCGGCTTGTGCTCCGGTGAAATCTATAAACATGGCCCTCCTGACGGAGGGCGGCTTGTGCTCCGGTGAAATCTATAAACATGGCCCTCCTGACGGAGGGCGAACTGCGTTGTCGTGGATCGACTCAGAGCGACAAATAACAACACCAATGCAAGTTTCACTTTTTAATCACACCCAGTCCAACGTTGATCAAATCGGCGAGCTTGGCGATTCTTCAAAGCACCGCCTACAATTTGTTCAACTGACTACGTCGAGAGAGGTGTCACGGATGTCTTGCATCAGGGGTAAACAAGCGGGTCGGTTTCGCAGTTGTATGATAGCTCTCTGTGCTTTACTGATCCTTACGACGACAGGCGCCAATGCGTATTCCGATCCAATCTGGTCCACCAAACTCGATGATGACCTGCGCTTCTATCAAACGACCGAGATGGGTGTGCTGATCGCCGGAACCGAAAAGTCGCTTTATGCCGTGGACAGTGAGACCGGCGAAGTGCTGTGGCGACGCCGCAACATGCGCGTCGATCAAACAGACCTTGCCCCGATTGTCGGCACTGACTTGCTCCTCCTCCGTTATGAAAAATCAGGGGCGACGCGTATGGAGGCAATCGACATAATGACCGGCAATCCCCTCTGGCGAAGCGATAAAGTCAAAGGGAGTATCATGCATCTCGCCGTGGATCCGGAGTATGAGCTCGTTGCGCTGGTAGTTGTGCGAGATACAAAGGGACGGGCCCGCGAAGGATTCAAACGCCGGCCCACAATTCATCTCTTGAGCCTCACTGACGGAAATGAGCTCTGGAAACGAGACCTCGGGACCGAAGTTGAGATGACGCCGTCGCGTTGGAACGCGAAGGACGATGAAGATGCGGCCTATACGCTCGACAACTACCGGCCGCCGCTATTTCTCGAAGGCCGCGTCTATTTTTTCTATGACGGCGTCACTTCGCTCGATGCGCGGACTGGTAAGGAGCGCATTCGTGAACAGTTTCGCGTCAACGAAGAAGGTCTCGCATTGACTGAAGCCGATCCCGTGTGGGATGACCGGTATCTTTATACCTCCGGGCGAGGGCGAGTGCGGGCAATCTTGCGCGCCACCGGACGCATTGTTTGGGAAGCGAAAGATCTGGGGCTCACGCCTGAATTGGTACTCGCCTCGGGCGTATTGTACGTGCGGACTGGGGGACAATTCACACGGTTGAAGGATGGCGAGGTCGTTGCGCGGGGTCCTTATGGCGTGAGTGCGATCGATCCGATCACCGGCAAAGTATTGTGGAAATATCGGGGCGCCGACAAGGGCAACACTAATATTGCGCTGCCCGATTCGTCAACCGTGATCATCGCCGACCGCGATGATCTGATAATGATCGACTCGCAGACGGGCAAGGCACGTTCGCGCACCAGGCACAAAATCGAGCGAGCTGCGTTCGTGCTCATCAACGAAATGGGCCAGGCGGTGGTAGGTGGCCGGAGTGAAATTGCCGGGTTCGACTTGACGCGTTTGAATGAGGCCAGATGGCGTGTGCGACACGAGCCACCCGGTCGCGGTCTCTTGCGGACAGCGGTCGCCATAGCAGCACGCACGGCGGCGCTCTATTTCCGCTACGGCGGAGTCGCGACATCGGTGTTTCGTGCCAGCGGAGTAGTCGCCACGGTGTACCCGCTTCGGTGGTCCGGGCTGGCTTCGCGCGCAGCGCTACCAAATCTAACCGACTTAGCCACCGGATCTGTGCGCGACTACGTAGGATCGCAGTTTAAGCTCTACGGCGCCGCAATGGGCGTGGAGCGCGCCAGACGCATTCCGCTGCAGCCGCGGCTTCCCAACGTCTCGCCCGGCGTTTCAGGTGATATCGAAGAGAGGTTGCTTGATCGACTGGACCCGACCGCGCAGCTCGAGCGGCTCGCCAGGTTTCTGTGGCGGCGAAAACAGTTGGCTGTGTTGCGCGGTGAATTCATGTACTTCTACACGGAGCTTGAGAGCGGTCGCGGCCTGGCCGGTGTCAATCTCAACAGCGGCAAAACGGGGCGGGCCATCAAGCTGAATGATCCGGATTACCGCCTGACGACCGATGAAACGGCGGGCCGCCTCTTCGTCGCGAAGGGTAATCGTTTGCTGGCTTACCTGCTCACCGGAGGATAGGATTGCCATCCGAGCCGCTGCGCTTGAGTTGCCCAAATTGATACAACGGGAAGAGCATTACCTAGTGTTATTCAAAAAACCAAGCACAACCTCGTTAAAAGCATCGGGGACCTCCACCTGCGGCAAGTGACCGCTGTGATTGAGAACCACCCGCTTTGAGCCGGCTATACCCGTCTGAATCGCCCCTATGTGTGCATGCACGTCAGGAATGTCCGACTCACCCACCACGAGCAGCGTCGGTACTTTTATCTGCGACAAGCGGTCCAGAGCCGGCTGATCGGGCCATCTCGCAAATTGTTGCCCGGTGCCCACCAGATTTTGAGGGTTGGCCATCAGCAAAGTCTTGAACTTCTGCCTCGCAGCTGTGTTCTCGGGAGCCATGATCCAGGGATCCTTCGAGCTCCAGTAATCTATCTTTCGCTCGACCGGCGCGTCAGGGGCTGGCATGCCGCGATTGCCCCGCGTCGTGAAGTGGTCAGAGAATTCTAGTCCGCTCACGATTGGACCTACCAGTACCAGGGCCGTGACCATTTGAGGGTGATCCAGGGCAAAGTGAATGGCCAGCAAGCCGCCGGCCGAGCATCCCAACAATGTCGCTCGTTCTACCTTGAGACCCTTCAAGACCGCGAACAAGTCATCGAGTTGGGAAAATGCCGACGTTGGCGTGCTGGAACGTCCGTAACCACGGCGGTCCCATCGGATAACTCGATAGTGTTTTGCGAAAACGGCAAACTGCGCATTCCACGTTTCGCGGTGCAACAGGCCGTCATGGATCATGATGATGACCGGGCCCAGACCGGCCGCTTCGTAGAAGATCTTCCCGCCATCCACTTGAATGTAACCCGACTCAACAGCAGGAGGCTTCTCTCTATCGATGGCCGGTGGCTTTGTGTCTTGTGGGGAGTTGATGCTGAACGGTTCAGCCGTAACCATGCTACCGGTGAAAGTCATCAGAGCGAGAAGCCCCACAGTTGGGATGAATGTCTTCATATCATCTCTCGCTTCTGACTCCTGGAATCCTTTCTTTCTTCTTCCTGCATTTTCACATTGAACGGTTTCACCCTATCGCAATAAGACTCCCCGAAGTGCGAAAGTAGAGCACGCCCTGCGAAATCGCCGGCGTCGCCAGACACGGCTCACCCAATTCATTCCTAGCCAACACCTCCATCTTAGGCCCAGCCTTGATAACGTGGACCACACCTTGTTCGACCGGACAGTAGATCTTGCCATCGGCCGCCACCAACGACGCCGAGCATGAAGAATCCACGCCCAACCGCTCTTCATACAACTTGCTGCCGGTCTTGAAATCGAAACACCGCAATACGCCGTTGTGATTGGCAAGGTAGATATAACCGGCGTACACAACAGGCGTAGAAATGTAGGAGCCTCCGTTTGGCACACTCCACACAATCGAGTCATTGCTGGTTGCGCCTTCTGCCAACGAGATGTCGCCCTTCGCCGACGGGCGGATGGCGAACAAGGGCGCCTTTCCGCCGTGAGCATTTGAAACGACGATCAAACCGTCCGCTATGAACGGAGTGGGGATTGGAATGTCCCCGCCGCTACGCAGACGCCAAAGCTCTTTGCCGGTTTCCAGATCATAGGAAACGACATACGGCCAACCGTTGGTGACAACCTGCGTCCGGGCGCCATCATTGAAAATCAAAGGCGATCCCCAGCTCCCTTCAGAAGCGCCCTTGCGTGTGGTTCTCCACAGCTCCTTTCCATCAGAGAGATGGAAGGCCGCTACGAACGGATTCTTCGGATCATCGCAAAGCAGCACAATGCGATCCTTGTATAATGCCGGTGAGCTGCTGTAGCCCCACCCGATACCACGCCAACTGTTGTTGATAACTCCGAGATCTTTGGTCCAAAGAAGCTTGCCGTCGAGATCAAAGCAATACAGTCCTTCCGAGCCGAAGAAAGCTATCAACCGTTGCCCGTCAGTTATGAGAGTGGTATTGGCGTGAGTCGACTTCTCGTGTCTTTCGGTCGCAGGCTTGCTGGTGCGAACGACCCGTTCCCAACGTTTCTTTCCGGACTTCTTATCGAAGCATAGGATCATCCACTTCTGTTCATCATTATCCTGAGCCGCTTTTACATCCCCGTAGTATCCGATTCGCAGAGGCGCTTTGCCCGACAGACGAACGGCGGTGCCGACATAAATCCGGTCGCCCCAGATGATGGGACTGGAATGCCCGAGGCCTGGAATCTCAGCGCGCCATAACACGCCAGAGACCTTAGCCACCGACGCATCTGCGTTCCACGCAACCCGTGTTGGATAGCCATCCGCGATGCCCTGCGCGCCGGTCCGCGAAACCCTGGCCAGTTCTGTTCGGTTTTTGGATTTGTTTTTGAAGCGAGTGTAACGGCAGGCAGAGCCATTAGAGAACTCGCGAGAAATGAACGCCGTGATAATCCGATTGAGTTTCCTTGCGTCTCTTCATTCATCTCATTCATTTGCTCACCTTTTTCTGACCTGTGCTCACGATATTACATCACAGGCGAATTGCGGAACCAGTGCCCATACCCACGTCTTACGAGACCGTGTGAAAGTGGAATGAAAGATCCTTACCTTTCCCGGTTGGGGTAGCCCGCGAAGCGGGCGAAAGAGTGTAGCCCAGGGCGAGTCCGCGAGCCCTGGGTACCGCACGAGCCCCCAACCTCAACTGGTTAACCAACGACGCAAGCCCGCGCAGCGGGCGGCAGCGTGTAGCGCAGGCCAGTCCGCGAGCCCTGGGTACCGCACGAGCCACAACCCGCAACCAAACACTTCAGCTCAAATACGATCTGGATCGTATTTCACTCCGTGAGCTTCCAATAGCGATAAGCTCGTCCCGAAATGATGACCTCGTATGATGCTCACGCAGATTCTGGATATAGTGTCTGACGCGCTCCACCTGCGATTCGCTTACCGTGAATGCCGAGTAGCCTTCCTGCCGGCCGAATCCTTGCCGTACAGACTTCGCCCATTTCGATGTATTGACTTTGAGCTTCTCTAAGAAATCCGAAACTGCAATTGTAGGCGGGGGCTTTGCGAGAATGTGCACGTGATCTTCGGCTCCGTCGATTTCCAATGACGTGCTTTTCACGCGAATGTCCCACCAACGTATTCGTACAATCTGGGCTGGAATTCGTCATCGATTGGTTCCGTACACTATGTGAAAGATCAGGTTCGTGTATGAGTGAGCCATAAGAGTCTCCTAGCGCACCCAGGATTACGCTGTCGCCCGCTGCGCGGGCTTGGTCGATCGATCGCCACGTTCCCAGGGCTCGCGGACTCGCCCTGGGCTACACGCTGTCGCCCGCTAACGCGGGCTTGTGCCGTGGGCTGACGAGATCCACAGGCTTGCGCGATGCCCAGGGCTCGCGGACTCGCCCTTGGCTACACGCTGTCGCCCGCTGCGCGGGCTTGTGCCGTTGGCTGACGAGATCCACAGGCTTGCGCGATGCCCAGCGCTCGCGGACTCGCCCTTGGCTACACGCTGTCGCCCGCTGCGCGGGCAACACCAACCTTTCCGATTGGGGGATTCATGCGACTCTTCACACAGTCTTTTACGACGTGGGTTTTTCGCGTCTAGCGCACCGAAGGCGTAGTCAACATGTAAACCGCAAACGACGCCAACCAGTGCTCCCCGAGGTAGTCGCCGCTCGCTACGTGCGCGAGCGCGTCCCTGGCATGCCCGGCTGCAGCCCGCGCGAGAACTCCGCGAATCGGGTCGCGTAGCGGCAGCGCTGATGCGATGTGCCGCATGCACCACGCGCGGCTGAGGTTCAGACCGTCCAGGTGGACGATCTTCGGGTCGCTTCGATCCGCAACGGTCGCAGCAGCAAGCAATGTCTTCGGCTGTCGGGTGACGATACCGGGCAGAAACCGCCGGAACCACCGCCGAAACTCGAGCGGCTTGAGCACTCGCAGCATCAGATCCGCTTCTATGAGAGCCGGTGAGAAAAAGTCCTCGCCGCCCGGTTCCCACGCCGCTGGATAAGAGGCGTCTGCCGAAAAGTAAGTCTTGCTGCGCTCTACGATCACAGCCTCCAACTCACGGTCTCCGGCTGTCCTCGCGTAATCCAGCGCGAATGCCAACCCGAAAGCCGTGTTTGGGTGGACCCCTGTGCGAATGGGATAGGTCTGTCTGGGAAGGAATCTCTTGTACCGCTCGACTATCGCATCGACAAGCGGCTGCAAGCTTGCGGACCAGGTTTTGCCATCCGGATCATCCCACCCGCGCAGCTCTTCAGCCAGCTTCAACAGCCACGCCCAGCCGTAAGTCCTCTCGAACGATTGGCGGTTCGCCTGATTGAGGTAAACAACTTCAGCCCGGAGGTTCGGTGCGGTGAGGTTCTTGTTGAGCGCCGCCCTGATCTGGCCCGCCTCCGCGAGGTCCGGGAACAGACGAAGCAGTCTCGCAAGCATCCAGTGCCCGTGAACCGAGGAGTGCCAGTCGAGACATCCGTAGAAGGCCGGATGAAGCGTTCGCGGACTCTGGACCTCGGAGGAGTCATTCATCGTGTGGTCGAGTTTGTTCGGATACTCTCTGACGACGCACTTGAGCGCGAGGCCTGCAAAGTGCGAGGCTTCAGCTCGAGTCAACGTGAAGACATCGTCGTTAGGCGCCGAATCTGGCTCAGTCGCACCGACTGAAGCCGCCACGAGGCAGATCGAAACCCATATCGTCGCCGCCATTCTGAATCCGATCACGATTCCTCCAAGTAGCATAGACTTCCTGGGAGCGCAGGCATCCCTGCCAGCTTGGCGTTGCGCGAGAAGAGGCAGGCAGGGATGCCTGCGCTCCCAGGAAGTCTATGCTGCATCGACGCACGGGCCTCACCGTTGCCAAGAAATGAACCTTGGTCGGTCAAGATTAATGGAGCACGCTATCAAGCTCCGCGCGAATCGCGTCGAGCTCTTTGCGCAAAACTTCGTACCGTTCGATTGCATCGCGCCCGATCTTCTGATCGATATTGGCGGTCATCCCTGCCAGATAGGTTATGTGCGCCTGAAGTCCGGGCTTGCTGTAGCGCACCTGCGGCGTGAAAAGCTTCGCGGCGATCGCGTTCACACGGTTTGCTGTGTCGCCGTCTGTCCCCGACCCATTGCGCAACTTTGCCTGGGCGTCCCGAACTCTGCCAGCGATCTGGTTGACGCTGTTTACGAGTTCCCGCATGCGCATGTTGTGCTCGAACTGCTCCTGCAGATTTGCGAGCGTAACGCCGTCTTGCGCGACCCGAGGATCGATGAGCACATTGAAGGCTTCAGTCAACGTTGTAGTGCCGACCTTAAGGCGAGCTTGATACTGCCCCGGCGGAACTGTCACCCCTGCCTGATGTCTCACATCCCATACGAATCGATTGAGTCCAGCGACCTTGGTTACGCGAGGAGGCGGACCCGACCGTCTTCCGCCCGTCGGAGCGTCCGGGTCCTCCTGTTGTGGCTCAGTCCCCTCAGCCGGCGCACCGGCGCCGCCGCTCCGGCCACCACGACCGCTAGCTGTCGCCGCTGCATCGCTGTTGTAGGAGTTGACCAGGGTTCCCTTTCCGTCAAGGATCTCGATTGTCACCGGGCCAGTGGGCGCTGCCGGCAGATAGTATTCAATGGTCGGGCCCAGGATGTTCGGGTTCACCCGAGTGCGATAGCCGTCGCGCGGTTTGAAGAGATGAACATTGGAGGCGGCGACTTGCGGGGTGAGCTGATGGAGCGAGCTGATGTTATCCAGAATCCAAAATGCGCGGCCTTGCGTCGAGACCACCAGATCTCTCCGATGGACTTTGATATCGGTGACTGGAACGTTCGGCAAGTTCAATTGGAACGACTGCCAGTGTCCGCCATTGTCGAATGAGATGAACATCCCAAACTCCGTCCCTGCGTAGAGCAATCCTTCGCGGTCTGGATCTTCGCGGACCACACGCGTGGGCCAATCCGCCGGGATCCCGTTTTTCCCGTCGCTCAGCCGTGTCCACGTCTTACCGTAGTCGTCGGTCCGATAGATGTAGGGCCGGTAATCGCCGAGCAGCCAACGGTACACGGCGTAGTAGGCGGACCCCTTGCGATGCGGCGACGGATCGATGTATTGCACTCGCCCGCCCGGCGGAAGATCTTTCGGCGTGATGTTAGACCAGGTCTTTCCATTGTCACGGGTGATGTGGAAAGGACCGTCGTTTGCGCCAGTCCAGATCACGCCTTTTTCGAGCGGCGACTCGGCGATCGCGTACAGCGTGCTGTAGAACTCTTCGCCGGTGACGTCGCGGGTGATCGGTTCGCCGCTGACGCCCTGGCAGCATTCGGGTTTCGCGGTGAGATCGGGCGAGATCTTTTCCCACGTCACGCCTTTGTCGCGGGTGCGGTGCAAATATTGGGACCCATAATAGAGGACCTCCGGATCGTGCGGCGAAGTGGCCATCGGCGACACTCGCTGCATGCGATAAATGAGATCACTGGCCGGATTGCCATAAAGCGACTGCCCGCCGATCCAGTAATTCTTCTGTTGTCCCGTAGTGAGGTTCATTACGCCGTATTGCCCTTTGCAGGATCCGTAGACGATGTCGGGATTCTTTGGGTGCGGCATGATGGGCCCGGTTTCGCAACCGGGGCCGGGACGCCAGTCCTCTCGCGAGGCGGGATCCGCCTGACTGGAGATAATGACCGTCGTGTTGTCCTGCTGCGCGCCGTAGAGTCTGTACGGGAACTGGTTGTCGACCCAGACGCCATAGATCTCCGCGGTCGGCTGATTCATTTGCGACGACCAGGTGCGTCCGCCGTCGGTGGAGACGTTGGCTCCTCCGTCGTTCGACTGAATCATTACCTGGCCGTCTTTTGGGTTAATCCAGATATCGTGATTGTCACCGTGGGGCGTGCGAAAGGTGACGAACGTTTTGCCGCCATCGACGGACTTGAAAAAGCCTTCGGCCCCGGCGTACACGATGTCGGCGTTGGTCGGGTCGGCGCCGAGCGCTACATAATAGAACGGCCGCTGAATCAGCGATCCTTGCGAGTTGACGAGGGTCCACGTCTGTCCCGCATCGTCAGCGCGGTAGAGACCGCCGCCCGGCTTCGCTTCGACGAGCGCGTAGATGCGATTCGGATTTGCGGCAGTGACCGCAAGGTTGGCCTTGCCAATCAATTCGGTCGGCAAACCGTTGGTAATCTTCGTGAAGTGTTCGCCTCCATCGGTGCTCTTGTAGAAGCCGCCCTCTCGCGAGCCGCTGATGATCGTCCAGGGCTTGCGTTCGAGACGCGACATCCATGCATACACCACGTTTGGGTTGCCGGGCTGCAACTCTACATCCATCGCGCCTATGGTGTCGGATACAAAAAGCACCTTGCGCCACGTCTGACCGCCGTCGGTAGTCTTGAACACTCCGCGTTCGGCATTGGACTTGAAGGCGTCACCCTGAGCCGACACCCAGGCGATGTCCGGGTTCGTTGGATGGATGCGAACCGACCCAATCTGGCCGGCGTTGTAGAGGCCGATCAACTTCCACGTCTGGCCGCCGTCGGTCGACTTGTACACGCCACGCCCGCTCGAGACATTACTTCGCACGTCATCGGAACCGGTGCCGAGGTAAATCACGTTCGGGTCCGAGTCGGCGACTGCAACGCATCCGGTCGAGCCGAGTGGCACCTTACCGTCGGTGATGGAAACCCAGGTCGTCCCTGTGTCCGTCGTTCGGAACAGTCCCCCGCTCGCCACACCCATGTAAAAGGTCCTGGGCTGAGAGGGGACTCCGGTGACGGTTGTGACGCGTCCGCCTCGTGATGGCCCAACGAGTCTATAACGCAGCCCGTTGAAGAGAGCCGGGTCGCAACTGGGCATCTGCTGTGGCCGCGCAGCCGGCGCTTGCGCTTGGACCTGTGCGACGACGAGCGTGACGAGGAACAGGAATAAAAGTAAAGTGCGTCGACGCATGGTTCAACCTCCGAGGGTATTTGCAGAGAGATAGCAAACCTTGAAAGCTGTTTTAATGCAAGCCTCGGAAGTGCGATACGTGGCTTCACTCTTTTTGGTCGAATCGATGTTGGAATTGTCGAAGGCCGTCCCGCGCTCGGCGGGTTCGATGCACCTCCGACTTCTGACCTCTGACCTCCGACCTCTGACCTCCGACCTCTGACCTCTGACCTCTGACCTCCGACATCTGACCTCCGACTTGTGACCTCTGACCTCTGACCTCTGACCTTTGACCTCTGACCTCTGACCTGTGACCTGTGACCTCTGACCTGTGACCTGTGACCTCTGACCTCTGACCTCTGATCCTTGCACGACGCCCATTCGCGGGAATGGTATTGCGGCCATGCAAGCCAAACGACTGACGCCCATTTTGAACGTTTCCAATATTCGAGAGAGTTTGAGTGGTTCGAGAAGCTCGGGTGGAAGAAAGCATGGAACTGGGGCGATCCACCGGACTTCGGAGGAATCTGCTCCGCGGAATGCGCGATCTTTCTCTGCGAGAACGGGCAAGGGGGACGTGGCAAAGGCGCCGCCGAAGTGACCTTCGGCCCGGAAGGCGACCAGTCCGCCGACAAGGGTGCGTGGCTGTGTATCCTGGTGGATGATGTGGACGCGGTCTATCAGGATTGCCTGGCGCAGGAACTCGAAATCGCGTGGCCTCCGACCGACATGCCATGGGGCCTGCGCGAGATTCACGTGCGTCACCCGGATGGGCACGTCTTACGAATCGGACACGGTCTTGAAGATGAGGACGACACTCCCAACTCTGATCGCGTTGAGGCATAGAACCGCGGGAGTTCGCGAAACCGTGAGATGGGCTTCAGGGGCAGCGCGAACCGGCAAAGCGGGTAGCGCCCTTCGTTGGCGAAAACCCGCCGGAAAACCATCGCCGTGAGCACGTGTCAGGCGAGGCTCTGTGCGAGTACTCGCCGGCGACCGTTTTCTTCTTATAAGTTAGGAACAGAAGTAAGGAGCTGAAGGGCTACCAGCACCTCAGCTCCTACTTTATTCACAGACCGTTGAACTATTCGCACAGACTTAGAGCGGCAATGTTGCCACGATTAATGATGCTTTCTGCCCCTCATGACCTCCCTGGGAATACTGGCTACAGCCGCCATAGTCGTAATCTTCATCGGGCGCATCATGTCGTTGTCTTCGTGATCAAGAATATGGCAGTGCCATACGTAACCCGGCCCCGCGGTCGGGTCAAACGGGAAGGGATTGACTCCGGGAACCAATTCGGAGTTTTTCGAGTACTGCGGTGCGAATCGGATCCGAACTCGAGTGACCTGTCTGGGTGGAGCGACGAACGTGTCCTTCCACCCGCTCTCTCGAGGCGAGGGCGGTTCCGAGGGGCCCGTCAGAAAATCATGGACGGTATTTGTCGCCGGGTCGAAGACCGCGGTTTCGACATTGGCTCGGATGGTTGGGTGATCGAGCGGAAGTGTCGAGCCATTCAGGCTCTCCCAATAAGCCTTGAAGCGATCGAGGTCGATGTCCTGTCGATCTTCCAACTGAAATTCGACCAGGTGGACGTGTATGGGATGGGCGTCTTCCGAGAGGTTCTGGAAGTACCACGCCTCCGTCGTGCCGACCCTTGGGATCTCGGTGACGTCCGCATCGAAATGCTGTCCGTCGAGGAGAACCGCTACGGGCTCGCCGACGTCGCTCTCCTGCTCGTTCAGCGTGAAGAGCTTCGGATTCCCTATACCCTCAGTCTCAACGAGCGTCGGGATGCTGATCAGTGTGGTGGGCAAGGGATGCGGATGCACGGCCGACGTGTTCAGCACCTCGAATTGCATCACCGTACCCGTTGTGCCCGGATCGATCGGATCTCCGCCTGGGAACGGTGCATTGGCGGTGTTCTGAAGGTTGATCTTCGTTCCGGCCGGCAGGTTCGAAAAATCGATCAGGATGTCTGCCCGCTCCGACGGCGCGATGAGCGCTTCCGTCAGTGTCGCGGGCGAGGGCAAGTAGCTTCCGTCCGCTCCGATCTGGATGAAGGACATGCCGTTCGACAACTTCAAGTTGTAGAAGCGTGCGTTCGAGCCATCGACGATGCGAAACCGATACTGGCGGCGTTCGACCTTCAGGTTCGGCCACACACCTTGCCGTTGACCACGATCGTGTCGCCAAAGTACTCGGGGTCCCAATACGGGTGGATGTCGGGATTGTCTCCGACTTGGGTGAAGTGGATCGAGCCATCGCTGTTGAACGCGCGATCAGACAGCATCAGTGGAATCTCGAACTTGCCCGAGGGAAGTTGCGATGCAAGAGGATCGTTGTTTTCGCGGATGATGTACGTGCCTTCCAGACCCGCGGCTACCATCAGGCGCGTCATACCCAGGGTGTGGTCGTGATACCAGAGCGTTGTCGCAAACTGCGCGTTGAAGTATTCGAACGTGGAGGACGTGAATGCCGGCCCCTTCTTTAGTTCACCCTTTGTGAACCAGGCCTCCGGAAAGCCATCCGAGTCGGACGGCGTGACGCCTCCGTGCAAGTGCACCACGGTCGGAATGGGCGACTGAAACTTCTGGTACCCCGGAGGGAAGGACTTGAACGGTGCGGTGGGTATCGGTTGGTTATTGACATTGGCGCCCATGATCGTGGGATCGTTTGGGAAAATCAGGGCGCCATCCAGTTGATTGATATAGTGAACGAAGAAGCGCTGGTCGCGAACCGCCTCGAAGGTCGGTCCGGGGAATGTGAATGCCGTCCGAATGTCCGGGTTGGGGTCGCCGCTCTCGCTGAAGTTTACCAGGCCGCCGTATGCATAGACCGTCGTCGTTGGAAATCCGGGCGGCAAGACCTGCTGCTGAATTGCCTTCTCCGAGACCTCATAAAGGGGAAGGTTTCTGCCGGTCGACGGTTCGAGGCGGGTTCCCACCGGAACGTGCACCGGGGGCTTGGTCAACTGGTTCACAAACTGCGGAATCGTCGTGGGGTCCACGGGGGTCACCCCGGCGATTCCGGTCGGCTCCAGCGCCCAGTTTTTCATATGCATATGGCGATGGCTTTGGGTCTTTTTGGACTGCAAGCCCTTGGTGACCTTCGTCATGTTGCCATGTTGAGCAGAAACACTTTTGGCGAACCGCGAAGTCCACATTGGCAAAGTGAGCACCGCGGCGAACAAGAGTAGACAGAACATTCTCACAAGCTTTGTCATTTGAGTTTCACCTCCTTAGGAAGAGCACTTTCGTGAGGAAGAACGCACTTTCGTGTAAAGAGAGAACCTGACGGTTTGCCGAGCAGCAAGCCGTACTTTATTGTTCTGAACCCCGAGTAACGCTTGACGACCTCGGGACCTTGTTATGTGACTTACTGAGGATCGCTATCCTACTACCATCTCTCGCCTCGGTCAATAGGAATCTTTATTCCAAAGAGTCTTTTTCCAGGATTCTATTCGACCCCCGGTAGTCCGGGACCGGGCCCGCTTCGAGCTGTTGTGGTCTGGGTATACCGTTTCGAAGCCTACACCCGGCATCGAAACGGAAGCTCGGCTGTTACGCTCTGCCGCTGCTTTGGCGCGACCGCGTGATTGGCTGGGGCAACCTTTCAGTGAAGAACTGTCAGCTTGAGTCTAACTTCGGCTATGTCGAATCGCACCCTCCGCACGATCGCGCCTTCAAGCGCGAACTCGAAGAGGAACTGGATCGCATGCGAGCCTTCCTGGGACTCGAATCCTGAAAATCTGTTTGGATGTTCAGATTCACGCCTGCGAGTTTGTGTGTATTACGCTCAGTGGCCCTCTGGGAAGCGATCCGCTATGAGATTCAAGATGATGTTGTGCTCAAGAAAAGCCTTCAGGCCGGCGAGCACCAGCGTAAATCCCCCCGTAGAATCGAGCGCTTGTTTTACGACCTCATCGCCGTCTCCGCTAAAGCCGGTATTCGTGATACTGACGAGAGTCGTGCCATCGGGACGAGAAGTAAAACCCCACTCCACCGTTGTGCGTGCGCTATCTGTCCCCCACTCGATGAGTATTCGCTTATTCTCTTCAATCGTTTTCACGTCAACGTCTACAGAGAGATCGTACATTTCCCAATCCCAGCGGATTTGTTTACCCGCTTGTAATCTACCGCTGCCTTTGGTGAACCAGAACTTGGAAGTGATGGCCGGGTTCACGAAAGCCTCAAATACTTCTGAGACGGGTCTGCGAATAAGCATTTCTGTCTTTGCAATCGGTACGCTTTGAATCTCCATAAACACCTCGAGTCATAGTGTATTCCTAACCTTCAGCATGCTTGTGGTCGGGAAGGTTTACCCTCGCTCTTGGGCTCTTGAGCTCCTGAGTCAGCGGGGGTAAACCACCCTTACCCAACCTCTAGCATTCTGCAGTTCGGGGCAGGCCCCACGTTTTCTATTGGTAGAGGTTTATCCCTGCAACTTAAAAGCGACAAGTTGAGGCTGGGAATGTTAGCCTGTTTTTTGTGAAGAAGGAAGTCGCCGCGGAGGTTCTGTCGATCGAGGGACGCGAAGTCCCTGTGACCCATCCTGACAAGTCGTATTTCTCTAAACAGACGAAGCTCTCGAAACTCGATCTCGTACGCTACTATCTGTCGGTTGCGCCTGGCGCTCTTGCTGGAATCCGGGATCGTCCGGTTGTTCTCAAGCGCTTCGTCAACGGCGCCGAAGCCGAGGCGTTTTATCAGAAACGCGCACCCGAACAGCGGCCCGCCTGGTTGCGAACGGTTACGCTGTCCTTCCCTTCGGGCCGCAAAGCGGAGGAGGTGGTCGTCGATGAGACCGCTGGGCTCGCCTGGATCGTAAACCTGGGTTGTATCGAATTGCATCCGCACGCGGTGCGCTCAAACGATCTGGAGCACCCGGATGAGTTACGCGTCGATCTCGATCCAGGTCCTGGCGTCAGTTGGGAGGACGTGCGCCTTGTTGCCCTTGAGGTGAAATCGCTCCTGGAGGAGAAGGGGCTTCGTGGCTGGCCCAAAACGAGCGGTTCACGGGGAATGCACGTGAATGTACGGATCGAACAGCGCTGGACGTTTCTAGAGGTGCGCCGCGCCGCACTCGCGTTATCGCGTGCGGTCGAGCGCCGCGCACCGGCCCTGGCCAGCTCGAAGTGGTGGAAGGAGGAGCGTCACGGCGTGTTCCTCGACTACAACCAGAACGCGAAGGACAGAACGACCTGCTCCGCATATTCCGTGCGTCCCGTTCCCGACGCGCGTGTATCCACGCCGCTTTACTGGCATGAGGTCCCCGACTGCGACCCGGCCGACTTTACCGTGCTCACGGTACCCGGGCGCTTCGCGGAGCTCGGCGATCCGCACCGAGGCATGGACGCCGAGCCAGGTTCGCTTGAAAAGCTGCTTGAGCTCGCGGACGAAGACGAGGCGGCAGGTCTCGGCGACGCACCCTGGCCTCCACACTTCCGTAAGATGGAGGGCGAAGCCGTGCGCGTGGCCCCTTCGCGTGCCCGAGCCGCGACGAAGAAGTCTATCGCGAAGAAACCGCGGGCTAAGATGCCGCTTCTAGTTATCGCGAACTCTCCTAAAAAAGAAGCCGCGCTTGCCGGTCTGGAAAGGTGGAAGAGCAAACATCCCGACGTTGCCAGGCTTCTAGCGGTGGACGACGTGCTGATCGATTCCATGCGGGGCAGGTCATCCACCTGGACCCGCATCCGAGTGAACCTGCGGAACGTGCCGGAAGGTTTGCGCCCCTCGCAAGAAACCCCGGACCCTGATGACGATCCAACGCGTGAATGGCGCAGCCGGCATGCAGCGAAACGGAGGCAGATCAAGTAGGCGTTTCGCGCAAAGCAACCTAGCTTCTATGGAAAAGCAGATGCCGGGGTGAAACTTGTTGTGTCGCGTCTCGACGAATCCGGGTAATATTCCGGGGCTCGCGGGTCGCGAAGGCCGTTGCGTCATTGGCGACTGTGTGC
>WNFR01002429.1_pt1 | contig 36373 bp, 31 predicted proteins | sample 5400221 | NCBI WGS metagenome assembly WNFR01 (sample SAMN13153357, study PRJNA577476) | soil metagenome | isolation source: 40 cm soil under Madrone tree | place: USA:California | collected 2016-06-14 | reverse complement strand
CTCCGGCTGCCGGTCAAGTGGATTCGGAGCTCAGACGATCGCAGTACTCAGTCTGCGATCTTGCTCCGGGCGGCTGTCCGGCCTCTTGTCCGGATGCCCACCGACCGACACACGGCCACAGGCACGTGCGAAATTGGGCGATTGCGCACATAAGCGATGTGGACGCGCATTACAAGAATTTTTTTCAACCTGTCGCCACTGGTGGCAGATCGCCGAAGCGAGACGCGCGCTCCGGCACTCGCCCCGCTGCCGCTCGCGCATTCAGCCGCGGGCGGTGAACGGCTCTACGCGACGGGCGTTGCGGATGAACGAGACCATGACGGCGATGCCGCAGACGAAGAAGATGCCCTGCATCACATGCACGCCGTACGGGCCCAAATCCAAGTAGCTGGCGACCGCCCAGCCACCGGCGAAGGCGGCGCCGAAAACCTCCGCGCCGATCAGAATCGCCGCGCTGAGCACGGTCAGTACGTTCTGCCAGGCGATCTTGCGTCCCTCGCTGGGGCTCGTTGGGCGGTTCATGCCAGCGCTCCTATGCGCGGCGCAATCTGCGCAAACGGCTCATCCGAATCAAGCCTTGGGCTCGGAAGCGAGGCCACGAAATCGCCTAATTGTGGCGCGGCGCCGCGGCGCACGAGCCCCTCACGCGGCATCGCGCGCCTTCGCGTGGAGGAGCCCGGCCTCCGCCAGCGCCGCGCGGATGCGCTCGATCTCGACGTCGGCGAGCTTGACCAGCGGCGGCCGCACCACGGCCCGCGGCAAGCGGCCGAGCAGCACCAGCGCCTCCTTCATGCGGTTGTGCATGTCGGCCCAGGGGTCGGCGTAGAACACCCGCGCCAGCGGATAGATGCGGTCGTTGAGGCGGCGTGCTTCAGCGAGATCGTTGGCCCTCACGGAGTGGAACAGCTGCGCCTGCAGGTCCGCGATCACGCTGCCACTGCCGGAGAGGAGCCCGTTGCAGCCGAGCACGAGGGAGCTGAGCAGCCAAGCGCTGTGGGTGCTGAGCACGCTCACCGGGCGGGGCAGGCTCTGCAGGGCGCGAATGTGCATCTCATGCTGCGCCACGTTGCCCGCCCAATCCTTGATGGCGCGGATGCTCGCCACCTGGTCCGCCATCTTGAGGAGCGTGTCCATTGGGTAGCCCTGGCCCGTGGCGAGCGGATACTGGAACACGATGAGCGGCAGGTCGGTCGCGTCCGCGATGCGTTTGAAATGAGTAAGTGCCATCTGCGGCGATTGTCCCAGCGTGAAGGGCCCCGGCGGGAAGATCAGCAGCGCCGAGGCGCCGCCGTCCGCCGCCATGCGGGCGATCCGGGCCGCCTCGATGCTGCCATCCGCCCACACCCCGTTGACTAGCGGCAGGCGATCGCCGATCTCGTCCTGGGCGATGGCAAGCACGCGCCGCTGCTCCTCGAAGCTCAATGAGGCGACCTCGGTCGAATGCGCGTTGACGGTGATGGCGGAGATCCCTTTGGTCGCCGCGACGTCCCGCAGATGGGCCCGGAAGCTCTTTTCGTCGATGGAAAAGTCATCGTTGAAGGGCAGCAGCACGGCCGGAATGACGCCGTGGGGCTGGTAGCGGGGGTGACGGGGCATGGTCGACTCCTGGGCTTTCCGCCTGTGGCGAGATTAGCACGCGGGCGCGGCCGAAGTCGCGGGGGGAGACGTGTCGGCCGCAACGGCCGCTGGTATTGGTCATCGGCTGAGCATAACCTCACCCCGCACCAAAGCTGGGAGATTGCCATGAACGGCTATCGTCGGATCGTGCGGCATTTGTGGATGGTGTTGGCGCTTGTTTCGCCCCCGGCGTGGGGCGGCGCGGCTTTCATCTACGTGACCAACAGCGCTGGCGACAGCATTCACGTCATCGATCCCGCGACCAACAAGGTCGTGCAAGAAATCAAGGGCATCGAGGCGGCGCACGGGATCGCGCCCGCTCCCGACGGCGCGCGGGTCTATGTCAGTAATGAGGCCGACAGCACGCTCGACGTCTTCGACCGCGCGAGCGGCGCGCTCATCAAGAAAGTGCCGCTGAGCAATCATCCCAATAACATCGCGGTCAGCAAGGCCGGCGATCGCATCCTGGTCGGCATCGCGCGCGGGGCTGGCGCCGTCGACGTCATCGACGCAAACACGCTGGCGCGGACTAAGAGCATTCTGGTGAACGGGCGCCTGCACAACATCTACGTGACGCCGGACGGGAAACACCTCATCACCGGCTCGATCCCCGGCAAGCTTTTGACCGCGATCGATCTCGAGCGCGAGGTTCCAATCTGGGAGCTCGCGCTCGACAAGGGGGTGCGCCCGATGGCGATCGAAGCCGGCCCCGACGGCGCAACCAAGCGCATCTTCGTGCAACTCTCCGACACGAATGGGTTTGCCGTGGTGGATTTCGCCGCGCGCAAAGAAGTGGCGAGGATCACTCTGCCGGAGACGGCGGTCGAATTCGAAACCGATGCCGGGCGCGCCACGGCCCCGTCGCATGGCATCGGGGTCGCGCCTGACCGCAGGACGCTGTGGGTCACCAGCATCCCCAACAACGCGGTGTTCGTCTATGCGCTCCCCGAGATCAAGCTTGTCGGCGAGGTTGCGCTGCCCGCGCTCAAGCTTTCCGGACACGGTCCCATCGCCGCGGTGCCGAACTGGGTCACGTTCACGCCGGACAGCAAGACGATCTACATCTCCAATGCCGCCCTAAAGTCGGTCACCGCCATCGATACCGAGGCCATGAAGGTGAAGGCTGTCATTCCCGTGGGCGAAGTGCCCAAGCGCATCACCACGCTGGTGATGAACTAGAGGCGCCCACCCGTCGGCTGAGGCGGCGAGAGCGGTATCGCCGGCCGCTGCTCCTGCCGCGAATGCACGCCGAAGTTTCGGCGGCAGCGCGAACGGGACCGGGCGTTCGGACCAGCGAACGGGAGCTACAGCTTCTCCCCATTCACCCACTCGACCAGAATTTTCCAGCTCGGATCGTCCTTCGAGGCGAACTGGCGGCCGCCGGAGTGAAAGACGTTGCCGCCGGCCTCCGGCGCCAGCGGCTGCTGCAGAAGGCGGCTCGTCGCAGGATCGCCGGGGTTCACCAGGATCGAGGCCATCTCGAAGTTCTTGCGCGACTGCTCCTCGTTCCAGGTGCTCGTGCCGGGCGAAAGCCGCTCGAGCCGAAACGCATTGTTGCCCTCGGCGTGGCAGACGTAGCAGCGGGTATGCCCGTCGCGCTTTTGCAGAAAGATCGGCTGCACGCGCGCCTTGAAAAACGCGTAGTCGAGCGGCGGTGCCGCGCGCGGGGCCGAGGAGATGGCGAGCAGGGCGGCCGCCAACGCGAATGTCATGCGAGCGCCGGCCATCCCCATCCTCCCGAGCGTTTTTGCGTTTGCGCGCCTGGATCAGGAAGGCTAACGCAATTACGCAATTGTTGTCACCTGTCGGTCAGCCGAATGCCGCGCCGGCGTCCCAGGGCCGCACAGTCCTCGTCGGTTTTGAGCCCGATCGCGTGGATGCCATGGGCGGCGAGTTCCTCGTCGCGCTCCTCCGTATCGCCGGTGACGCCGACCGCGCCGATGACCTCGCCCGCCCCGTCGCGAATCTGCAACCCTCCACCCTCGGGAAAGATCTGCTCGCCGCTCGCGGCGATGAGATAGCGCATGAAGATGGGCTTTTGCTCGGCCCGGATCTTAACGAGCTTGGATGAGCGGCCCATGGCCAGCGCGGCATAGGCCTTGCCGTACGCCATCTCGAAACGGATCATCGAGCTGTCGTCCTCCTTCTTGAACGCCTTCACCTTGCAGCCGGGCTCGACGACGATGACCGCCAGCGGGCGGCAATCGAGCTCGGCGCCGCGAGCCAAAATCGCGTCGATGAGGCGGTCGGCCTGCGCAAGCGTAATGGCGGTCATGGGCCCTCCAGTGCCGGGTCGATGGGGATGGTTTTAACACTACGCCGAGCGAAGCGCGTGCCGAGCTTGGTTGACTCGCGATCGCAAGCTGTGACACCCGTCAGCGCGGTCGGCGCGGGGCGCTGGATCAGGAGGTTACGGATGGCCGAGGTCTCACGTCGCGACATGCTGGGCGCCGCCGCCGCCGGTGGCGTCGTCGCAACTGCAACGGGCACGGAGACCTTCGGACAGGGCCAGCCGCCGTTCGGGCCGACGCCGGCGCCGCTCGCCGGCAGCGAGCTGCCCTCGTTCCGATTCCAGCTTGGCGCCGTCGCGCCTAAGAGATGGGATGGCGGCTGGGCGAAGGAGGCGACGGTCGCGGAATTTCCGGTCTCGCAAGCGCTCGCCGGCGTGCTGATGTCGCTCGCACCTGGGGGCTTGCGCGAACTGCACTGGCACGCCAACGCGGCGGAATGGGCCTATGTCATAAAAGGCCAATGCCGCGTGACCACCATCAACCCGCAAGGCCAGTCGCAGATCGTCGACTTCAATGCCGGCGACGTCTGGTATTTCCCGCGCGGCTTCGGCCATTCGATCCAGGGCATCGGCTCGGAAGATTGTCTGTTCGTGCTGGTGTTCGACAACGGCTATTTCTCGGAGTTCGGCACGTTCAGCATCAGCGATTGGATTGGGCACACGCCGCCCGAGGTGTTGGCCAAATATTTCGGGGTGCCGGTCGCGACGTTTGCAAATTTTCCCAAACGCGAGGTCTATATCGCCAAGGGACCGGTACCGCCGCCGTTGCCCGCCAATCCGGCGCCCGGCTCGCTCGACAACGGCCCACTCAGTCATCGCTACCGGCTGCTGGCGCACCGCCCGGACGTTTATCCGGGCGGCACCAACCGGCTTGTGTCGCAACACCAATTTCCGATTTCGACGACGGTGACCGGCGCGCTCATGCAGATCAAGCCCGGTGCGCTGCGTGAGCCGCACTGGCATCCCAATGCCAACGAATGGCAGTACTACATCTCTGGGCGCGCGCGCATGACCGTATTCGGATCGCACGGGCGCGTTCGCACCGAAGAGTTCAACGCCGGCGACGTAGGCTACGTGCCGCAAGGCTATGGCCATTATATCGAGAATATCGGCAACGAAGACGTGGAACTGCTGATCGCGCTCAACAATGGCACCTATGAATCGATCTCCCTTGCCGACTGGATCGGTGCCAACTCCCACCTCCTGCTAGCAACCAATTTCGAGGTGCCAGAGAACACGTTTAAAGATTTCCAGACGCGCAACAGGTTCCTGGTGGGATGACGTGCTGCCGCGCGACGGAGATCTTTGCGCAATTGATGGACCGCTGAGCGTATGGGCAACGGCCAAGATGCCGTTGCCCATAGTTGGCATTCGTGCTCATGCCCGCAGCGTTTCCAGCACGCGCTCCGGCGTGAACGGCAGATGGCGCAGGCGTTTGCCGGTAAGCCGGTAGAACGCGTTCGAGATCGCGCCGGCGATGAAGGGGTTGCCGATCTCGCCCAGACCGGTCGGTCGGCTGTCGACGTCGACGAACCTGACGTGGAGCTCCTCCGGCAGGTCAGACATGCGCATGACGCTATAGTCGTGGAAGTTCGATTGCTCCACGGCGCCGTCCCTGATTGTGATGCGCTCATGCAGTACGCTGGACAACCCGTAGAGGATGCCACTCTCCACGTTCGCCCGGGCTGCAGCGGGTTGCACGATGACCCCGCCGTCGATCGCCGCCCACACTTTGTGCACGCGGATCTTGCCGCTGGTACGCTCGAGCGAGATTTCGACGGCACCCGCACCGAGCGAACCCGCACGCTCGGTGATCGAGATCCCGATTGCCCGCCCCTCGGCGCGCTTGGCCTTGTGGTTCGACATCTCTGCCAGCGTCTCGAACACCTTGCGCGCTTTGGGTGTTGCGCCCATGCGTTCGAACCGGAATTCGATCGGATCGACGGCTTGATCGACCGCCATCTGATCGACGAAGCTTTCGATCGCAAACGTGTTGAACACGTGACCGACCGCGCGCCAGTGCTTGAGCTTGATGCCGTGTGATACGCCACGCCGCTCGATCGCCTGGCTGGGCACCCCGTAATACGCAATCTTGATGCCGGTGACGAGGAGGGCCTCGCCATCGCCGACGACGCAGTGCTTCCAGCCCGTAACATTGCCGGACGCATCGGTTGCCGCCTCCAGGCACTGGAAGGATTGCGGCCGGAACATGCCTTGGGCGATGTCCTCTTCCCGCGTCCATATCAACTTGACGGGGCGGCGCACTGCCTTGGCGATGAGCGCGCATTCGGCGGCGTAATCACCAAGCGAGCGACGGCCGAAGCCACCGCCCATATAGCATTGGTGGAAATCCACCTGCTCAAGCGGCAGCGAAAGCGCCTTTGCCACCGCTTTCCGCGATTCGTCGGGAGCTTGACTGCCCTCCCAAACCTCGACCCTATCGCCGGCCTCATTGATGCGGACCACCGCGTTGAGCGGCTCCATTTGCGCGTGATAGGCGTAATCGCTGCGAAATTCGGCGTGATATGTTTTGGCCGCGGTCGCAAAAGCCGCAGTGACGTCGCCCTTCTGTTCGAGCTTGACCGCTTGCGCATTTGGATCGGCGTGGACCTTGACATAATCCTCGAGTGCTCGATCCGAATTGAAGCCCTCTGCCTTGGCCTTGCGCCATGTCACCTTCAGGGCATCGCGGCCGGCCTTGGCGGCGGCGAAGTGATCGGCGACGACGGCTAGGCCGTTGGCCAACGGGACGATGGCGATGAGGCCGCGCATGGCCTTGACCTGGGCATCGTTCCAACTCTCCGGTGCGGCTCCCGACTGATCCTGCTTGCCTGGGTCCCAGATCCCCGGCTGAGCGCTGTGTACGGGCGAATGCAAGCTCGAGGCATAGAGCATGCCGGGCAATGTCACGTCGATTGCGTATTGGGCGGTGCCGTTGACCTTGGACGGAATATCGCGCCGGGGCACCGCCTTACCGATCAGCCGGAAATTTTTGCGCTCCCTGAGCTCCTTCGGATCGACCGTCGGCAGAGTCGGTGGAATCGTGCCAAACGCGGCGATCTCGCCATAGCTCATGCGCGCCCCATTGGCGGGGTTGATGACGACGCTCGGCTCGGTCTTGAGCGTTTCAGCGTCGACGCCCCACTTCTGTGCCGCGTTCGCAATCAGCACTTTGCGCACTTGGGCGCCGGCCATGCGCAGTTGCGTGAAATAGAGTTGGACCGCACGGCTGCCAACGATCCACATCAGGTTTTCGGTGCCGAACGGATCCTTGTAACCGTAAACCTTGGCGTCGGGCGGGGCCCATTCGATGGCAACGTTCGACCAGTCCGCGTCCATCTCCTCGGCCAGGATGAGCGGCAGTGAGGTCATCGAGCCTTGGCCCATCTCGGCTCCGGCGCTGAGGATGGTGATCCTACCGTCGGGCGCGATGCGGACCCATGGCGTGATCGGTGCATTTGCTAAGGCATTCGCCTGCGCCTGCGACATCAGGCGCACGCCGTCGTTCCCGACTGCCACGCAGAACGCCATTCCGCCCAAGCCCGCAATGACGCTGCGACGTGAGAGATCCCGATCGATCATAGTCATGGCTCAGGCCTCCCTCGCTGCGCGCTCGATGGCGGCGATGATGCGGTGATACGTGCCGCAGCGGCAGATATTGCCGTCCATGTGGGTGATGATCTCGGCGCGGGACGGCTTCGGATTCTTGGCGAGAAGCTCCGCTGCCTTCATGATCTGCCCCGACTGGCAGTACCCGCACTGTGGGACTTCTTCGACCACCCACGCTTTCTGCAATGGATGGGAGGATGTGGGCGACAGGCCCTCGATGGTGACAACCGTTTTGCCGGCGACCGAGCCCACGTCGATCTGGCACGAACGTTGCGCCGTGCCGTCGAGGTGGATGGTGCAGGCCCCGCAAAGACCGGCGCCGCATCCATATTTGGTGCCGGTCAATCCGACGTGGTCGCGGATGGCCCACAATAGCGGGGTGCTCGGGTCGGCGTCGACCGAGACCTGCCTATTATTCAAGGTGAACGAAACCATGTCTCCTCCTCTCGTTTGGCGCGTTCCTGCACGTGGATGCCGCTTTAGGTTGGCAGACAAACGTGCGGACGTCTTGATTGATCGTCGCTGAGGTCGAGTGCATCATCAGTTTAGCAATGCGGCGGCCCATTCACAGCGCAAAAAATTCAAAAGATGCACCGATTCTGATGTGCTCCGCCTCGTCGCTTAGGGTGCAATGCCGCCGTTCACGCCCCATATCAGCAGCATGCATCCCCAGACCCACGCTTTCGCCCTCGATACCGACGCCAACCCGTTGCTTGAGGACTGGGGCGGCCGTTTCGGCGTTCCCGCCTTCGATCGGATCAAGCCGGAGCATTTCCGGGCAGCCTTTGCACGCGCGTTTGCCGCGCATGCCGCCGAGGTCGCGGCCATTGCAGGCAACGCGGCCGCGCCGACCTTCGCCAACACCATCGCTGCGCTTGAAGCGAGTGGCGAGGCGCTCACGCGGACGGTCAATGTCTTCAACCTCTTGGCCGGTGCCCACAACAACGACGAGATTCTCGCGATCGAGCGTGAGGTCGCGCCGGTCAAGGCCAAGCACTGGGACAGCATCCACATGGACGCGGCCCTGTTCGGCCGCATCGAGCGTTTGCATCGCACACGCGATCAGCTGGCGTTGTCCGTGGAAGAGCGGCGGGTTCTCGAGCGCTATTACCTGAAATTCGTGCGTGCGGGCGCGGCGCTTAACGCCGCGGCCAAGGCACGGCTCGCCGAGATCAACGCGCGTCTCGCTACGCTCGGCACCACTTTCAGCCAGAATGTGTTGGCGGATGAGCAACGCTACACACTGGTCCTCGACGGTGAGGAGGACCTTGCCGGCCTTCCCGATTTCGTGCGGGCGGCGGCGCGTGCGACCGCCGAGGAGCGCGGCTTTCCCGGCAAACACGTCATCACCACCTCGCGCTCGAGCATCGAGCCGTTCCTCCAATTCTCGGCCCGGCGCGACCTGCGCGAGAAGGCATTTCGCGCCTGGATCGCGCGCGGCGACGGCGGCGGCGCAACCGACAACAAGCCGATCATCGCCGAGATGGTTGCATTGCGCGCCGAGCGCGCGCGGCTGCTGGGCTATCCGAGTTTCGCGCATTACCGGCTGGACGACACCATGGCAAAGACGCCGGAGGCGGTGCGCTCACTGCTCGATCGCGTCTGGGCGCCGGCGCGTCGGCGTGCGAGCGCGGATCGGGATGCGTTGCAGACACTTCTGCAGGCGGAAGGCAAGAATTTCCCGCTCGCGGCATGGGACTGGCGCTATTACGCGGAAAAGCTGCGCAAGCTGCGCTGCGATATCGACGAAACAGCGATCAAGCCGTATCTGCAGCTCGAGCACATCATCGAGGCTGCGTTCTACACCGCAAACCGCCTCTTTGGATTGACCTTCGAGCCTCGCGCGGACGTGCCGGTATGGCACCCGGAGGTGCGGGTCTGGGAGGTGCGCGATGCGCAGGGACGCCATCGCGGTCTTTTTTTCGGCGACTATTTCGCTCGCCCCTCGAAGCACAGCGGCGCCTGGATGACGACACTGCGCGACCAGGAAAAGCTCAGGGGCGAGATCCATCCGTTGGTCATCAATGTGATGAATTTTTCCAAAGGGCGCGCTGGCGAGCCGACGCTGCTTTCCTTCGACGACGCCAAGACGCTGTTCCACGAGTTTGGCCACGCATTGCACGGACTTCTCTCCGACGTCACGTACCCGCTGGTCGCGGGGACGAGCGTGCTCAAAGATTGGTCGGAGCTGCCTTCGCAGCTCTACGAGCACTGGCTGGAACGGCCGGAACTGTTGCGACGCTTCGCGCGGCACTACCGCACGGGCGAGCCGATCCCGGAGGATCAACTGCGGCGGCTCGTTGCGGCGCGCACCTTCAACCAGGGCCAGGCGACGGTGGAATACGTGGCCTCGGCACTGATCGATCTCGACATCCATTTGCAGTCCGAGACCGATGAGGCCTTCGATGTCGCCGGCTTCGAACAAGCGGCGCTCGCGCGCATCGGGATGCCCGCCGAGATCGTGATGCGTCACCGGCCCGTCCATTTCCAGCACATCTTCGCAGGCAGCGGCTACGCTGCGGCCTATTACAGCTATCTGTGGTCGGAGGTGCTCGACGCCGACGCGTTTGCGGCGTTTGAGGAGGCCGGCGACGTCTTTGATCGGGAAACCGCGAAGAAGCTCCATGATCACGTCTACGCCGCCGGAGGCGCACGCGACCCGGCCGAACTCTACACGGCGTTCCGCAGGCGATTGCCCACACCCGACGGCTTGCTCAAACGGCGCGGCCTGAGCGAGGCAGCCACCCCAACGCCGGAATGATCGACCTCCACACCGCCGGGCATCGCCGTGGAATCGTGGCCGCGCCGCATCACGCAGCCGTCGAAGCCGGACGCGCGGTGCTGGCCGAGGGCGGCAATGCACTCGAGGCCACGGTCGCAATGGCGGCGAGCATCGGCGCGGTTTATCCGCACATGGCCCAGCTCGGCGGCGACGGCGTTTGGCTCATGCGCGAACCCTCGGGACGCGTGCGCGCGCTGATAGCTGCCGGCCGCGCCAGCGCCAATGCGCGGCGCGAAGTCTACCGCGAGCACGAGACGATTCCCCCGCGTGGCGGGCTCGCGGCGCTCACCGCGCCCGGCGCGATTGCGGGTTGGATGCTCGCGCTCGAGGCCGCCAAGACCTTCGGCGGGCGAATGGGGCTTGGCGATCTGCTTGCGCCCGCGGTCGCGCATGCGAAGGCGGGCGCAAGCGTGACCAAGAGCCAAGCGCGTTACACGTCCGAAAAACTCTCCGAGCTCGAACATGTGCCCGGCTTCGCGCAGGTTTTTCTGCTCGACGGCAAGCCGCCCAACGCGGGCGCAACGCTCAAACAAACGGCGCTCGCCGCCACGCTCGAGCATCTCGCCCGCGCCGGGCTCGACGACTTCTATTGCGGGGATGTCGGGCGCGAGATTGCCGGCGATCTCGATCGCATCGGCAGCCCGGTCACGCGTGGGGACTTGGAGCGCTGCCGCGCCACGCTCGTCGAGCCGTTGGCGGCGGCGCTGGATGATGACACGGTCTTCAACACGCCGCCGCCGACGCAGGGGCTTGCCTCGTTGCTCATCCTCGCGCTGTTCGGGCGCTTGCGCGCTCCACAGGGCGAGGGATTCGAGCACGTGCACGGGATAGTCGAAGCCACGAAGCGAGCCTTCGCCGTGCGCGACCGAGTGATCACGGATCCCGATCGCAAGCCGCATCTGGTCGAGCGCTATCTCGCGGCGCCGTTCCTCGACCGTGAGGCTTTGGCGATCGATCGCCACAAAGCCGCACCTTGGCAGCCCCCCGCCGCGAGCGGGGGCACCGTCTGGATCGGCGCCGCCGATACCTCGGGTCTTGTCGTGTCCTACCTCCAGTCGCTCTACTGGGAATTCGGCTCCGGGGTCGTGCTGCCCAGGACCGGCGTGCTGATGCAGAATCGGGGCGCGAGCTTTTCGCTCGATGCCGGCGCCTTGAACGCGCTCAAGCCGGGCCGGCTGCCATTCCACACGCTCAATCCGGCGCTCGCGGTGCTCGCTGACGGCCGCGTGATCGCTTACGGGACCATGGGCGGCGATGGCCAGCCGCAGACGCAGGCTGCGGTATTCACGCGTCACGTGCGCTACCGGATGCCGCTCGCGCGTGCGATCGAGGCCCCGCGCTGGCTGTTGGGCCGGACCTGGGGCGCGGCCCACGGCAATTTGCGCTTGGAAGCCGGTTTCGAGGATGCGCTTCTCGAGCGCCTGCGAGTGGCGGGCCACCCGGTCGAAGTGCTGCCGGAGCCGCATTCCGACCTCATGGGTCATGCCGGCGCGGTGGTGCTCCACCCGGATGGCACGTTCGAAGCCGGTCATGACCCGCGCGCCGACGGCGGTGCGGCGGGGACGTAGATTTCACGTTACTTTGCACTGACTTGGGGCGTGCGCGCCTACTTTCTGCCGCAGTCCGTGATATCGTGCCGCCAATCCGTCCGCAGGAGCTTGGCCAGCGCATCGATGATGCACCGTCCCCTCATTTGCGCGTTTGCAACAGGTGTGGCTCTCGTGATCGCGACCGCAGCGGCGCGCGCGCATCCTCACATCTGGGTGACCGTCAAGAGCGAGCTCGTCTACGCACCCGACGGGACCCTGACCGGCGTTCGCCACGCCTGGACCTTCGACGACATGTTCTCCGTGTTCGCCACCCAAGGCATCGAGTCGAAGACGAAGGGCGAGTTCACCCGCGAGGAGCTGGCGCCGCTTGCCGAGGTCAACGTCACCTCGCTCAAGGAATACGACTACTTCACCTATGCCAAGGCGAGCGGAAAGAAGGTCGAGTTCGAGGACCCGCAGGCGGGCTATTATCTCGACTTCGATCCCAAGGACACGGTGCTGACGCTGCACTTCACGCTTCCGTTGAAGGCGCCGGTCAAGGCCAAGGACCTGACCCTCGAGGTCTACGATCGGGAGTTCTTCGTCGACTTCAGCATCGCCGAAAAAGATCCGGTCAAGCTTGTCGGAGCACCCGCGCACTGCAAGCTCTCGATCGGGAAGCCGCAGGAAATGAGCGCCGCATTGACCCGACAGCTGAACCAACTTGGTGCCGACCAGCGAGATCCCTCGCTCACCATTGGGGCTGAATACGCGAACAAGATTTTCGTGAAATGCCCGTGAAAAGTATCTGCGGCCGGCGACCGATCGTTCATCTCGCGTTGCTGACCGCCGTCATCGCTGGCCTTCTGTTGGCAGCCGGCGTGGTCGACGCCGCATTCGCGCAGGCGAGCCCGTTCGGCGCGCCACGCGCGCCCGCGCCGGCCGTGCCCGTGGGGGGCGTGCTGGGTTGGATCTTCGCCAAGCAGGCGGAATTCTATCGCCAGTTCTCCGGCCTGATCCGTGCCGCCAAGGCCGACGGTAGCGCGGTCTGGAGCCTGGTCGGGCTGTCGTTCCTCTACGGCATTTTTCACGCCGCTGGTCCTGGTCACGGCAAGGCGGTGATCTCGTCATATATCGTCGCTAACGACGAGACCTGGACCCGCGGCGTGGTTCTCTCGTTCGCGTCGGCGCTGTTGCAGGCGCTTGTCGCGGTGTTGGTGGTCGGGATCGCGGCCGTATTGCTGAGCGCGAGCGCGACGACCATGGGGCGTGCGGTGAACGCGATCGAGATCGTTAGCTATTCGCTCATCATCCTCATCGGATTGAGACTGCTATGGGTGAAGGGGCGCGCGTTTCTGTCGCTTCTGCGCACGCTCCACCGCCCCGCGCCCCTGAGCGCCGCCGCGACGCCGCAGCCCCACGATCATGCGCACCATCACCATCATGGTCACGACCACGCGCACCACGCGCATGGCGATGCGCATCATCATGAGCACTCGCACGACGACGCGTCGGCATGGGGGCACGCGCACGCGCCCGAGCCGGAGGAGCTTGCCGGCCCGGGAGGATGGAAGCGCGGCCTATCCGCAATTGTTGCGGTCGGCTTGCGCCCGTGCTCTGGAGCGATCCTGGTGCTGGTGTTCGCCCTGGCGCAGGGGCTGTTCTGGACGGGAGTCGTCTCGACCTTTGTCATGGCGGTGGGCACCGCTGTCACGGTTGCCACGATCGCCTCGCTTGCCGTGGCGGCCAGGGCCTGGGCCAAGCATATCGCCGACGCGCGCTCCGGCTATGGCATGTTGGCGATGCGCGCCATCGAGGTCGGCGCGGCGGTGGTGATCATTGCGTTCGGCACATTGCTGCTCACCGGCTACATGGTGACCGAACGTATGGTCGGGATTTAACCCGCAACCTGCTGCATCAGCCGGCACCCGAAGCGTTTCAGCACTCCTGTCGTTGCAATTCACGGAGGGCCAAGAATGGCAGCCGAACAACTCTCCACACGTTGCTGCGTCGTCGGCGGCGGACCATGTGGGCTCATGCTCGGCTTTCTGCTCGCCCGTGCCGGTGTCGACGTGATCGTGCTCGAGAAACACGCCGATTTCCTGCGCGATTTCCGCGGCGACACTATTCATCCCTCGACGCTGGACGTGATGGCAGAGCTCGGCCTGCTCGACGATTTTCTCAAATTGCCGCACCAGAAAGCGCCCAACATCGGCGCAATTTTTGGCGGTCACCAATACCCCTTCGCCGACTTCAGGTATCTGCCGACGCGCTGCAAGTTCATTGCGCTGATGCCGCAATGGGACTTCCTCAACTTTCTCGCCGACCGCGGCAAGAGCTACCCGTCGTTCCACCTTCGCATGCGCGCCGAGGCGGTCGATCTCATCAAGGACGGCAACCGCTTCACGGGAGTGCGCGTCAACACGCCGGAGGGCGCGCTCGAAATCCGGGCTGATCTGACCGTCGGCTGCGACGGGCGGCACTCGACGGTGCGCGAGCGCGCAGGTTTCAGCATCGATGATCTCGGCGCGCCGATGGACGTCTTGTGGTTTCGGCTACCGAAGAAACCGAGCGACCCCGACGAAACCATGGGCCGGTTCGATGCAGGGCGCATCGTGGTCATGCTCAATCGCGGCGACTATTGGCAATGCGCTTTTGTCATTCGCAAGGGCGCGATCGAAGAGACCAAGCGCGCTGGATTGCCGGCCTTCCAGCAAAGCATCGCGCGACTCGCGCCAGCCTTCGCCGACCGTGTCGATGAGCTCAAGGATTGGGATCAGATCAAGCTTTTGACCGTGGCGGTGAATCGGCTTCGTCGGTGGCACCGGCCGGGGCTTCTTTGCATCGGCGATGCCGCGCACGCGATGTCCCCGATCGGCGGTGTCGGCGTCAATCTTGCGGTGCAGGATGCAGTGGCGGCGGCCAACTTGCTGTGGCAACCCCTCAAGACCGGCACGCTGCGCGAGGACGATCTCGAGCGCGTGCAGAGCCGGCGCGAGTTTCCCACCCGCATCACCCAACGGCTCCAAGTCATTGTGCAGAACAACGTGATCGACCGGGTGCTGGGCGCCGGTCAATCGCTGCGGGCTCCTTTGCTGCTGCGGCTCTTCTCGCGCTTCGCACCGCTGCGCGCGATCCCGGCATGGCTGGTGGGCAGGGGGGTGCGGCCGGAGCACGTGCACACTCCTGACGCCCCGGCCGCCGCGGGCTAACGCAGGGCCAACGCGAGCGCTTTAGCCCGCGAGGTCCTGCGGCTTGAGCGTGATCGGCGTGCCGTGCGGGGTGCGCTCTGCCGCGCGACCCCAGGCGTCGCGATAGCGCCCGAGCATCTGGCCATCCGCTACGCCTTTCGCGGCGACGATGCGCTCCAGTGTGTTGAGCCAATGCCGGTAATAGGTCTCGCCGGTGTCGGGATCGCCGGCGGCCTGGGCGCGCTTGATCTCCTCCGCCAGCGTGGCGGCCCACTCTGGCCACGTGAATAGCCCGCGCGCATGCAAAGCAACGGCGATCGCGAAGGCCTGCGCCTCCCACGGTTCGCGGAAAACCGGGCCTTGCGCATCGCGCGGAATGCTGGGCACGGCATCGGCCGCGCGGCGGGCAAGCGCGGGGTCGATGCCGCTCATTCACGCCGGCTCGAGATAGGGCTCGAACGCGTCGATCGACACCTTGAGGGTCGGATCCGCGTCCGGACCCCAAAGCTCTTTTGCTTCGAACATGACCGTGTAGAGCCACTGGGGGTTGTCGCCCTTGTCGACTGCCATCGTGTCTGGAAATGCGTGACAGCCGTGCACCAGATCGATCACGCCGGCGCGCCCGCGCGCGTAGCGCGGCAACCGCGTGTGGGTCGGCGGATGGATGTTCTTGGTGCGCACACGGTCTCCCGGCTGGAAGCGGGCGGGGGCCTGCGCCTGCCGGTAGAACGAGCCGCGCGTCATCCCTTGCTTACCGTCCTTGACCAAGTCCGGCGTGAGCTTGCGCGCGAGCGGCTTGCCGCCGCGTAACGCGTGGCCCGCCGAAAGCTCGTCGGCACCGGCGTAACCGCGCTCGACGAGGTTGCGCTCCATGGCCAGCGCCCAGCGCTGGTAATAGGACGCGGAAAGATAGGTCCGTGGCGGGAGCCGCTCTTGCGCGAAGCGGGACGCGTCGATGGGCCACGCGCCGGCATAGCCGAGCGCGCGTTGCATGGCCAGCACGCGGGCTTCCCATGGGGCATGAAAGACCGGCTCGTTCGGTTCGGGCTCGACCCGTCCGAAGCCGTCCATCCCGCCCATGTCGTGAACGCCGTCCATCAGGCAACCTCCTCGGGCCGCTTGGGAAGCCCGGTGCCGATCATGGCGTCGCGCGTGACGAGTTGAGCAAGGCGCTCCTCGCTCCAGCCCTCGGTGCCGCTCGGGCGCATCGGCAACACGAGAAAGCGGGTTTCCGCAGTCGAGTCCCACACGCGGACCTCGGTACTCGCCGGCAGCTTGACCCCGAAATCGGCGAGCACGCTGCGCGGGTCCTTCACCGCGCGCGAGCGGTAGGGCGCGGATTTGTACCAAACCGGAGGCAGGCCGAGCACGTCCCACGGATAGCAGGAGCACAGCGTGCAAACGACCATGTTGTGCCGCGCGGGGGTATTCTCGACGGCGACCAGATGGTCGCCGACCCGGCTCTCGTGACCGAGCGCGCGCACCGCCTTGGAGCCGTCGTCGAGCAGCGCGCGCTTGAACGCCGGGTCGCGCCAGGCCTTGGCGACCACGCGCGCGCCGGTGTGGGGACCGATCTTGGTCTCATAGGCTTCGATGATGAGATCGAGCGCGGCCAGATCGATATAGCCCTTCTCGGTCAGGACGGTCTCCAGCGCGCGTACGCGCAACTGCGTCTCGGTGAGCTCCGAGCCGTGCTCATGATGATCGTGCTCGGCCATGGGCAATCCTTGAATGTTCGATCGGGAATATTCCATCGAGCGGATGATGCAGTATCCTCCCCGCCCGGAGCCAAGTCGAGGGCGGCGCTGCCGCCGCAAGAGACGAGGGTCAATGACTGCCGCGCAACTTTTCGACATCAAGGGCCGCGTGGCGCTCGTCACCGGCGCCTCGAGCGGCCTGGGCTTACGCTTTGCCGAGGTGCTGGCAGGCGAGGGCGCGCCGGTGGCGCTGGTCGCGCGTCGCGCCGATCGGCTCGCGGCACTCAAGGCTCGCATCGAGGCGGCGGGCGGCCGCGCCATCGCGATTGCCGCCGACGTGACCGATCGCCATGCCATGATCCGCGCGTTCGACGAAGCCGAGAAGGCCTTCGGTACCGTCACCATCCTGGTCAACAATGCCGGCGTCGCGCATTCCGGCCGCGCGGTGGAGCTTTCGGAAACGGAATGGCGGCGCGTCATCGGCATCGATCTCGACGCCGTATTCTTCTGGGCGCAGGAGGCGGCGCGGCGGATGCTCGCTGCCGGCAAGACCGGCGCCATCGTCAACGTCGCCTCGGTGCTCGGCTTCGGAGTCGCCAAAGGCACGGCAGCCTATGCGGTGGCAAAAGCCGGGGTCGTCCAGCTCACCAAGGCGCTCGGGCTCGAGCTTGCCTTCAAGGGCGTGCGCGTGAACGCCATCGCGCCCGGCTGGATCGTCACCGATCTCAACCGCGATTATCTCATGAGCGAGCAGGGCGGCGCGATCAAACGCGAGATCCCCGTGGGCCGTTTCGGCGAGGAGCGCGATCTCGACGGTGCGCTGCTTTTGCTCGTCTCCGACGCCGGCTGCTTCATCGCCGGCGCCACGATCGTCGTCGACGGCGGGCAGATGGTGGCGCTGCGGGGGTGAGCGAACGTACCATCCGACAAACAAAGGGACGCTGGGCATGGACTTCACTCTTTCCCCTGAGATCGAGGACATCCGGCTGCGCACGGGCCGCTTCGTGGAGGAGCACGTGCTGCCGCTCGAAGCCGATCCCGGCAACTATGACGATCACGAGAACATCCGCCTCGACGTGCTGCGCGCCGTGCAGGCCAAAGCCAAAGCGGAAGGCCTGTGGGCGCCGCAGGCGCCGAAAGAGTACGGCGGCATGGGGCTGCCCGTCATGGGCTGGGCCGCCATGTACGAGGAGGCGAATCGCTCGATTTTCGGTCCGCTCGCATTCAATTGTGCGGCGCCCGACGACGGCAACATGAACCTCCTCGCGCGCGCGGGCACGCCGGCGCAGAAGAACAAGTGGCTCAAGCCCATCGTCGAGGGCAAGGTGCGCTCCTCCTTCGCGATGACCGAGCCTGCGCCCGGCGGCGGCTCAGACCCCGGCATGATCCGCACCCGTGCGGAGAAGAAAGGGGCCGGCTGGGTGATCCACGGCCACAAATGGTTCATCACCGGCGCCGGGGTCGCCGACCATTTCATCCTCGTTGCGCGCACGTCGGAGGACCAGCGGCGCGGGCTCACCGCGTTCCTCTATCACCGCGACCAGCCGGGCTGGCGCATCTTGCGCCGCATTCCGATCATGGGGCCGGAGGAGCACGGCGGCCATTGCGAGCTCGTATTCGAAGGCCTCGAAGTGCCGGACGAAAACGTGCTGATGAAAGTCGGCGACGGGCTGCGGGTCACTCAGATCAGGCTCGGGCCCGCGCGGCTCACGCACTGCATGCGCTGGCTTGGGCTTGCCAAGCGCGCGATGGAGATCGCGCAGGCCTATGTCGCCCAGCGCGAAGGCTTCGGCGTGCGCCTTGGCGACCGCGAGAGCGTGCAGATCAATCTCGGCGAGGTGGCGCAGCAAATCCAGATCGGGCGTCTTTTGGTGATGCATGCCGCTTGGAAGCTCGACCAGGGCGATCACGCGCGCAAGGAAGTGTCCATGGCCAAGGTGCACGTCGCCGACACGTTGCATCGGGCGGCCGACGTCGCCATTCAGCTCAACGGCGCGCGCGGCTACTCCAAAGACACGATCCTGGAATGGATTTACCGTTACGCCCGACAGGCGCGCCTCGTCGACGGCGCCTCCGAGGTGCACAACATGGTCCTCGCGCGCTTCATGCGCGAGGAGGGCCGCGATTTCTGGCGCTGGAGCGCGGGGAATCGCGTGTGAGCCGCAAAGAGCGCACCGATTAATCACCCAAACCACTCGCCGCTTTTCCGTGCATGCCAAATACTTGTGCACGGCCAAATTGGACCCGGAAATAGCGCATTGTACGCAACGGATACACCCCGAACCATCGGTGGTCCGTTCAATAATCAGAACCGGGAGTAAGAGCTTTATTGCCACGATCATGAAATTACTGGCCGTGATCTCCATATTCCGGTATCGGAGCCGGCCCCAAAGCATCCTGTGACGCAGCAGATTGTACGGCTCTGGTTCAAGCTCGAGATCTTTCCCATGCACATTCGCGTCGGCTTCGAGATTGTCTACGAGTTCGTCGTGCGGACGCCGATGGTGCTGATGCTCAACGTGCACCCGTCGCGGGCGCTGCCCATCACGCGATACCTGGATACGTTCGGCAACGTCTGTACGCGGCTGGTGGCGCCGGCGGGCGAGCTCACAATCTCTGCCGATGCACTGATCGCGGATTCGGGTATGCCCGACCCAGTCGATCTGGCGGCGCGCCAACAGGAGATCGCGGAGCTGCCGCACGATACGCTGGTATTCCTGCTTGGCAGCCGGTACTGCGAAACTGAGCCGTTAATGGATCTGGCTTGGTCGCGCTTCAGCAGTACGCTCGCAGGTTGGTCACGCGTGCAGGCGATCTGCGATTTTGTGCATTCGCATGTTCACTTCGGCTATCAGCACGCCCGCGCCACTAGGACCGCGGTCGAAGTCCTGGGAGAGCGCCGCGGCGTATGCCGCGACTTTGCCCATCTGGCGATCGCGCTGTGCCGTTGCATGAATATTCCGGCGCGTTATTGCACCGGATACCTCGGCGACATTGGCGTTCCCCCTGAGCCCGAGCCGATGGATTTCAGCGCCTGGTTCGAGGTCTATCTTGGGGGTCGTTGGCATGCATTCGATGCCCGCCACAATGTTCCTCGCATCGGCCGCGTCGTGATGGCCCGCGGGCGCGACGCCGCGGACGTGGCGTTCAGCACCACGTTCGGCGCGAACGTGCTCAAGCGCTTCATCGTGCGCAGTGATGAAGTGCAACCGTCCGGTGTTGGGGTCGTCGAACGCCTGGTGGCTTGAGCCGATCGCATCCTCGTGCGGGTCGGCCTGCCCACTTGTTGCTTACATCGCTTATTGCGCCTCGAGTTCGGCCGCGGTCTGCAGCGGCTTCTGCTCCATGACGGCGATCGCGATGAAGGTAATCGACATGCTCGCGGCGGCCACCACGAACAATCGGCCGAAAGCCTCGGCCGGATTTGCCGCGCCAAAGGCGCTGCCGAGCGATTGGCCGGCCGGCGCACCGGCCAAAACGATGGCGCCGAACACCGCGATGAGCATGGTCGCGAACAAGTTTCTGCTGAAGTTCATCGTCCCGACCGAAATGCCGAGCTGATGGCGCGGCACCACGTTTTGCATGGCGACCGCCGTGAGCGAGGGCAGCGGCCCGAAGCCGGCTCCGATGGCGATCAACGTGAACTCGAACGACAGCGGCGTCATGCTCTCTGCCTGCCATGCCAAGGTGCCAACGGCGGCGGTCGAGAGCAGCAGCCCGATCATTGGTAAGAGCTTGTAGTGTCGCACGCGCCCGAGGACCTGTCCGGCGAGACCGGCGCTGGTGTTGAGCGCAAGCATCAGGACGACCAAGCTCAGTCCCGCTTGGCTCGCTGAAAGACCCATCACGCCTTGCAGGTACATCGGTAGAAAGACGTTGAGCCCTATGATGGAGCCCCAGCCGAAAGCGTTGGCCACGATCGCGCAGCGCACGATCCGATTCTTGAGAATCGAAATCGGGATGAGCGGCTCCGACGCCGTGAGCAAGCGCAGGACGAACAGGGCACCGACGATCAGCGTGAGCGCAAACAGCCCGAGTATCGGCGGCGACGTCCACGCGTAGCGCACGCCGGCGAGGTTCAATGCCAGCATGAATGCGACGCTGGCAATTACCATCAGCGCGACGCCGGAGATGTCCAAGCGATGCGGTCGCTCGTGGCGGGGCAGGCGGCGCAACAGCGAAGTGGCGATGGCCAACGCCGCGAGTCCCATGGGGATGTTGATCCAGAAGATGACCGACCAATGCAGGTGCTCCGCGATCAAGCCGCCGAGCAGGGGGCCGCAGCCGCCGGCGGTGGTGTAGGTCACCGCGAAGTAGCCGTAGTAGCGACCGCGCTCCTTGGGCGAGACCAGGTCGCCGAGCACGATCATGCCCATGGACGAAAGGCCGCCGCCGCCCAGCCCGTGCAGCACGCGGCCGAAAATCAAGAGCAGCATGTTCGGTGCCAGCGCGCAGGCGAGCGAGCCGGCCATATAGGTCGCAATCGCGATGCGAAGCGTGAAACGGCGGCCGTGAATGTCGGCGATCTTGCCGTAGAGCGGGATGATCGCCGTCGATGCGAGCAGGTAGGCCGTGATCAGCCAAGGCACGCTGTGCATGTCGTCGAAGTCGCGTCCGATCGTGGGCAGCGCGGTCGCCAGAATGGTCTGGTCGAGCGATCCCATGAACGTCGGCAGCAGCACGCCGAGAACGATCACCAGCGTCTGGCGGTGCGTGAGGGCATCACCCTCACGGCGGGCGTAAGCATCCATGGGCAGGAATGGTCAGATCCCGGAATTGGCACGCGGCCGCAGTCCGCGCGCCCAGGCACGAGGCGTGTTGTAAAGCACGCCCGGCGGTTCGGCCAGTTGCGCGCCTCCGATCCGCTTGCGACATCGCACCGGCGGGCGGAACGCCGAACGTGTGCTGCAGTGCGCCAAAATGCGCCAGCCGCAGCAGCGCCGACATTTCCTTGCCGGCGCGGGCTCCGGCGCGAAATTGCCAGTCCGCTCAGTTTCTTGGCATTGCTGCCGCACGGCAGGGGACTATATGTGTTCACCGACCCTAGCGCGCGTTTCGTCGCGAGGGCACACTGCCCGGGGAGACCTGCGCGATGGCGCTCAACCAAGTCACGCTCGACGACAAATACGACCTCACCAAGAGCCGCATCTTCGTTACGGGCTTCCAAGCCATCGTTCGCCTCTGTCTGACGCAGAGGGAGCGCGACCGCCGCGCCGGCCTTAATACCGCGGGGTATGTCACCGGCTATCGCGGTTCCCCTCTGGGCACGCTCGACCAGCAGTTCATCCGCGCCCAACGCTCCCTCGATAAATATGACATCCGTTTCCAGGCCGGCCTCAACGAGGACATCGCCGCGACCGCGATCTGGGGTTCGCAGCAGGCGGAACTCCGCGGGGAGGGGAAGTTCGACGGGGTGTTCGGCCTCTGGTACGGCAAAGGTCCGGGGGTCGACCGCACCGGCGATGTGTTCCGCCACGCCAATTTCGCCGGCACTTCCAAGCACGGCGGCGTGCTGGCGCTAATGGGCGATGATCACACCGCCGAATCCTCGACCACGGCGCATCAATCCGAATACCACTTCATCGACGTCATGATCCCGATCCTCAATCCCGCGGGGGTTCAGGAGATCCTCGACTACGGCCTCTACGGCTGGGCGATGTCGCGCTTCTGCGGCACCTGGGTCGCGCTCAAGTCCATGCACGAGACGGTCGAATCCACCGCTGTCATCGACGGCAGCCTGGAGCGGGTCAACATCGTCATTCCCGAGGACTTCATCGCGCCCGAAGGCGGGCTCAACATCCGCCTGCGCGACACCATCCTCGGCCAGGAGGCGCGGCTGCACGATTACAAGCGCGACGCCATGCTCGCCTTCGTGCGCGCGAACAAGCTCAACAAGTACATCACCTCGGGCGGCCGGCGGCCGAAAATCGGCATCATCACGGTGGGCAAGAGCTATCTCGACGTGCGCCAGGCGCTCGACGAGCTCGGGATCGATGAAGTCAGGTGCAACGATCTCGGTATTCGTCTCTACAAGATCGCATGTCCCTGGCCGATCAGCCAGCAAGACCTCAAGACATTCGCCGATGGCCTCGAGCTCATCATCGTGATCGAGGAAAAGCGCTCGCTGATCGAGGTGCAGGTGCGCGAAGAGCTCTACGGCACGGCGAACCAGCCGGTCTGCATCGGCAAGAAGGACGAGCAGGGCAAGTGGCTGTTCCCGGTCAAAGGCGCGCTCGATCCCAACGAGGTCGCAATCTGCATCGGCGAGCGCATCCTGCAAAGGGTTGGTCCCAACGAGGAGATTGCCGCGCGCGTTGCGGCGCTGAAGGGCGCGCAGCGGATTCTGGCCGAGACGCACGATGTCGCGGTGCGTACTCCCTACTTCTGCTCGGGTTGTCCGCACAATTCATCGACGGTCGTGCCCGAAGGCATGCGCGCCTATGCCGGCATCGGCTGCCATTACATGGCGCAGTGGATGGATCGCTCGACGCTGGGCTACACCCAGATGGGCGGGGAGGGCGCAAACTGGATCGGCGAAGCGCCGTTCTCGAATCGCCCCCATGTCTTTCAGAATCTTGGCGATGGCACCTACAACCATTCCGGCTATATGGCGATCCGCGCCGCAATCGCCGCGGGCGTGAACATCACCTACAAGATCCTGTTCAACGACGCGGTCGCGATGACCGGCGGCCAGCCCAATGACGGCGGCCTCACGGTGCCGCAAATTGCGCGTCAGGTGGCGGCCGAAGGCGCGCGACGCGTGGTCGTGGTCACGGACGAGCCGTGGAAATACGCCAAGAACGAGGAATGGCCGCGCGGGCTGACCATCCATCACCGCGACGAGCTGATCCCGATCCAGCAGGAGCTCGCGGCGATTCGCGGCGTCACCGTGCTGATCTATGACCAGACTTGCGCCGCCGAGAAGCGCCGCCGCAGGAAGCGCGGGCGCTTCCCCGATCCCGACAAGCGGGTGATCATCAACGAGCTCGTGTGCGAAGGCTGCGGCGATTGCGGAGTCAAATCGAACTGCGTCTCGGTGCAGCCGCTCGAGACCGAGTGGGGCCGCAAGCGCACCATCGACCAGTCGAGCTGCAACAAGGACTTTTCCTGCGTGAAGGGGTTCTGCCCGTCATTCGTCACCGTGCACGGGGCAAAGCTTAAGCGCGGCACGGGCATTGCCGGCGCGCAGGCGCTCACTCCGCTGCCGGATCCCAAGCTGCCGGCGATCGCAAAGACCTACGACATCATCGTCACCGGGGTTGGCGGCACCGGCGTCGTCACCATCGGCGGCATTCTCGGCATGGCGGCCCATCTCGAGGGCAAGGGCGTCGGCATCCTCGATATGGCCGGCCTCGCGCAGAAGGGCGGGGCAGTCTACAGCCACATCCGCGTTGCGGAGCGTCCGGAGGATATCCACGCCATCCGCATCGCGGCGGGCGGCGCCAATCTGGTGCTCGGCGGTGACATCGTGGTGGCCGGCAACAAGAAGGTGCTCGCCGCGGTGAAGCACGGAACGACCGAGATGGTCATCAACCTCGCCGAGGTCCTGCCGGGCGATTTCACGCGCAACGCCGACTTTTCACTGCCGACCGAGCGGCTCAAGCGCGCGATCCTCGCCGATGCCGGGGCCGAGAAGACGCACTTCATCGATGCGACGCGGGCTGCGACCGCACTCCTCGGCAACAGCATCGGCAGCAACATCTTTCTCGTCGGCTACGCCTATCAGCTCGGCGCGGTCCCGCTCTCGGCTGCCTCGATCATGCAGGCGATTGAGCTCAACGGCGAAGCCGTGGAGATGAACCAGGCCGCATTCCATTGGGGGCGCCGCGCCGCCTGCGAGCCGGCGGCAGTCGAGGCTCTGATCAAGCCGGCACCGGACGCGCTCAGCGATGCGCGGATACTCTCGCATTCTTTCGAGGAGATGGTGGCGCGTCGCGTCGCCTATCTCACGGCCTTTCAGGACGCCGCTTACGCGGCCCGCTACCGCCGCTGCGTGGAGGAGGTGAAGGCGGTCGAGGCCGCACGCGCCCCGGGCAAAAGCGGTCTCGCCGATGCGGTGGGGCGCTACCTGTTCAAGCTCATGGCCTACAAGGATGAATACGAGGTGGCACGCCTCTATGCCGACGAGTCATTTGCCAAACAGGTGAGGAGCGAGCTCGGCGGTGAGCATCTGCGCCTCTACGTGCATCTTGCGCCGCCGCTTCTCGCCCGCGCCGACAAGGTGACCGGCGAGCCGAAAAAGATGACGTTCGGGCCGTGGATTTTTCCGCTGTTCCGGCTGCTCGCGAAATTCAAATTCCTGCGCGGTACCGCCTTCGATCCGTTCGGCTACACGGTCGAGCGCAGGCGCGAACGCGCGCTCGTGCGCGAATACGAGATGATGCTCGAAGAGGTGCTGGCGCGACTGAGCGGCGAGAACCATCACATCGCGGTCGCGCTCGCCGCAATTCCGGAAAAAATCCGCGGCTTCGGGCACGTCAAGATGCGTCACCTCAAGGCCGCCAAAGCCGAGGAAGCCGCGCTGCTCGATCAACTGCGCGCAGGGCCCGCACCGCTGCTTAAGGCCGCCGAATAGCCGCCGCAGCACACGCCCCTCCGGCAGGGAAAGTCCAAGTGCGGACTTGACCTGCGCTCAAGCCCATTTTCTTATGCGACGACAACGGCCTGCCGACAAACGGCCGGGAAGGGCCTCGCGGCCCGCGGGATTTGACGCGGTAAAGGGAGGATTGCCGTGGCGACCGAAGCCGCAGACACGTTCCCCAAGCTCCTGATCCGCAACGCTGGCCTTTATGCGGGCCGGCCGGCCTATCGGCACAAGGACCTCGGGATCTGGCAGGCGTGGACCTGGGCGCAGGTGCTCGAGGAGGTGCGCGCTTTTTCGCTCGGTTTGCAGGAGCTCGGCCTCGAGCGGGGCGACAAGACCGCGATCATCGGCTCCAACCGGCCGCGCCTCTACTGGGCAATGTGCGCCGCACAGGCGCTGGGCGCCGTTCCGGTGCCGATCTATTCCGATTCCGTCGCCGAGGAGATGGCCTACATCCTCGATCATGCAGAGGTGACGATCGCGGTGGTCGAAGATCAGGAGCAAGTGGATAAGCTCCTTTCGATACGCGACCGCCTGCCCCGGCTCTCCCTTATCGTCTATGACGAGCCGCGGGGGCTGCGCGACTACGACCACACGCGGCTCAAATGGATCGCCGACGTGCAGAAGCTCGGGCGCGACCGGTTGGCCGCCGACGCGACCGCGCTGCAGCGGTGGGAGGGGGCCGTCGCCGCGGGGAGCGGGCCGGATCTCGCCATCATGCTCTACACCTCCGGCACGACGGGACGCCCCAAGGGCGTCATGCTGACGTTCGACAATCTCATTATCTCGGCGATCAACGGCAATCGGTTCGATAGCCTCGGCCCCGATGAACAGGTGGTGGCTTATCTTCCGCTTGCCTGGGTCGGGGATCACGTGTTCTCCTATGCCCAGCCCTTCACCGCGGGGTTCTGCGTGAACTGTCCGGAGAGCCCGGAAACGGTGGGCGAAGACCGGCGCGAAATCGGAACGACCTATGGCTTCGCGCCACCGCGGATCTACGAAAACCTCATTACGCTGACGATGGTGCGTATGGAGGATGCGGGGCGCTTGAAGCGTAACCTGTTCCACTACTTCATCGCCGTCGCGCGGCGCTGGGGCGAGAAAATCCTCAATCGGGAGAAGGTTCCGCTGCACGCTCGGCTGTTGTACTGGCTCGGCGAGCGTCTGGTGTATGGGCCGCTCAAGAATCGGTTGGGCGTGTCGCGCATCCGCCTCGCCTACACCGCAGGCGAGGCAATCGGCCCGGAAATCTTCCGCTTCTGGCGCGCGCTCGGCGTCAACCTCAAGCAGCTCTACGGTCAGACCGAGGCGTCGGTCTACATCACTGCCCAGCCGGACGGCGAGATTTATGCCGACACTGTCGGCAAGCCGAATATCGACGTCGATATCAAGATCGCCGACAACGGCGAAGTGCTGTTCAAGTCCCCCGGTGTGTTCGCAGGCTACTACAAGGACCCGCAGAAGACCGCGGAGACCAAAACTTCCGACGGATGGGTGCATACCGGCGATGCCGGGTTCATCGATGCCAAGACCGGTCATCTCAAGATCATCGACCGGGCCAAGGACGTCGGGCGTCTCAACGACGGCTCGTTGCTCGCGCCGAAATACATCGAGAACAAGCTCAAGTTCTATCCCAACATCCGCGAAGCCGTGGTCTATGGCGACAAGCGCGATTTCGTCTGCGCCATGCTGAACATCGACCTGACCGCGGTCGGGAACTGGGCCGAGCGTAACAACATCGTCTATGGCTCCTATCAGGAGTTGGCCGGGCATCCGCGCGTTTACGACATGCTCGCCCAGCATGTGGAGGAGGTGAATCGGTCGCTGGCAGAGGAGAAGGCCATGGCCGGTGCGCAGATTCGGCGCTTCCTCATTTTGCACAAAGAGCTCGACGCCGACGACGGCGAAGTCACGCGCACGCAGAAGGTCCGCCGCGGCTTCGTTGCCGAACGCTACGCGCCGCTGATCACGGCGCTCTACAGCGGTGCGCGCGAGGCCGACATCTCGACCGAGGTGACGTTCGAGGACGGTCGCAAGGGCATGCTTTCCGCGCGCGCGCGCGGAGCCGCGGCATGAGGGCGCCGAGCGGGCCGGATGTCGTAGCTGGCGAGGTGCTGCTCGCGGTCGAGAACGTGTCGCTCGCCTTCGGCGGGGTCAAGGCGGTCAGCGGCGTTTCCTTCGACATCCGCAAAGGCGAGATCCGCGCCATCATCGGCCCCAATGGCGCCGGCAAGACCTCGCTGCTCAACATCATCAACGGCTTCTATCACCCGCAGCGAGGCCGCATCACCTTCAAGGGCAAGGCGCGATCAGCGATGCGGCCCTACGAGGCGGCGCTCGGCGGCATTGCGCGCACTTTTCAGAACGTGGCGCTGTTCAAGGGCATGACCGCGATCGACAACATCATGGCGGGGCGCACCTTGAAGATGCGCCGCGGCTTCTTCTGGCAGCTCATACGGATCGGGCCGGCGCTTGCGGAAGAGGTCGAACAGCGCCGTCGCGTCGAGGAGATCATCGACTTTCTCAAGATCCAGCATGTTCGCAAGATCCAGGTCGGGAAACTACCTTACGGTCTGCAGAAGCGGGTGGAGCTCGGCCGCGCGCTCGCCATGGAGCCGGATCTGCTCCTGCTCGACGAGCCGATGGCCGGGATGAATCTGGAGGAGAAGGAGGACATGTGCCGCTTCATCCTCGACGTGAACGCCCATTACGGCACCACGATCGCGCTGATCGAGCATGACATGGGCGTGGTGATGGATTTATCCGATCGCGTGCTCGTGCTCGATCACGGCATCAAGATCGCCGACGGCAAGCCGGCCGAGGTGCAGGCCGATCGCGCCGTCATCGACGCTTATCTCGGCCTCACGCATTGAGGGCGCGATGCTCGGCCCCGTTCTCGAAACGCTGATCGGCGGCCTCATGACCGGGGTGCTCTACGCGTTGGTCGCGCTCGGCTTCGTGCTGATCTTCAAGGCGTCCGGCGTGTTCAACTTCGCGCAAGGCGCCATGGTGCTGTTCGCCGCGCTGTCGTTTGCGCGGCTGTCCGAGTTCATGCCGCTGGTGCTCGCATTCGCGCTCTCGGTTCTGATCATGATTGCGCTCGCTTACGCGATCGAATTTTTGGTCTTGCGCCGCCTGGTCAACCAGGAAGGCATCATCCTGTTCATGGCGACGCTGGGAATCGCGTACTTTCTCGAGGGCTTCGGGCAGAGCATCTGGGGCAGCGACATCTACAAGATCGGGCTCGGGTTGCCGACTAATCCGATCTTCATTCTGGAGTCTGTCTTTCCCGGCGGGCTGTTGATCGACCCGGTCGAGCTCATTGCCGCGAGCATCTGCGCCGTGATGGTGCTGGTGCTGGCGGTCTTCTTTCAGGTGACGCGGATCGGCCGGGCCTTGCGCGCCGTCGCCGACGATCACCAGGCCGCGCAATCCGTCGGCATCCCGCTCAATCGGATTTGGATCATCGTATGGGCCGCGTCGGGGCTTGTCGCGCTCGTGGCCGGCATGATGTGGGGCGCCAAGCTCGGCGTGCAGTTTTCGCTTTCGCTCATCGCGCTCAAGGCGCTGCCCGTGCTCATCCTCGGCGGCCTCACCTCGATCCCGGGGGCGATCGTCGGCGGCTTGATCATCGGCGCGGGCGAAAAGCTCGCCGAGGTCCTGCTTGCCCCGATCCTCATCCGCACCTTCGATCTCGCCGGCGGCGGTATCGAGAACTGGTTCGCCTACGTGCTCGCGCTCATTTTCCTGCTCGTTCGCCCGCAGGGACTGTTCGGCGAGCGTATCATCGAGCGGGTGTGACGCCGTGCTTTACCGCGAAGTCGGTCAGTACAAGACCTCCTACGAGGCAGATCAGGCGATCTTTCCGATCGCGCAGGATCGCTGGTTCGTGGTTGGCCTCCTCGCGTTCGGCTTTCTCGTGGTGCCGCTGTTCGCGGGGCAATATTTTTACACCGAGGTGCTGATCCCGGTGCTCATCCTCTCGATCGCCGCGATCGGGCTCAACATCCTCACCGGCTATTGCGGCCAGCTCTCGCTCGGCTCCGGCGGCTTCATGGCGGTGGGCGCCTACGCCGCCTACAATCTCGCACTGCGGCTGCCGCAGACCAACATCATCCTGGTCTTCCTGTTTGCCGGCGTCATGGCGATGCTGGTCGGCCTGCTGTTCGGGCTGCCCTCGCTGCGGATCAAGGGCTTTTATCTCGCGGTCGCGACGCTCGCTTCCCAGTTCTTCCTCGAATGGGCCTTCGCGCGCGTCAAATGGTTCACCAACTACGCGCCGTCCGGCTCGGTCGCGGTGAGCCGGATCGAGCTGTTCGGCATTCCCATCGATACGCCGGCCAAGACCTACATCTTCGTGCTGGCGATGACGGTGGTGCTCGCGCTAGCCGCCAAGAATCTGGTGCGTGGCCGACTCGGTCGCATGTGGATGGCCATTCGCGACATGGATATCGCGGCGGAGATCATCGGCATCCGGCCGCTGCAGGCCAAGCTCTCCGCGTTTGCGGTGTCGTCGTTCTATATCGGGGTTGCGGGGGCGCTGTGGGGGTTCCTGCGGCTCGGCTCGTGGGAGCCGTTGGCGTTCGACGTCAACCGCTCGTTCCAGGTGCTGTTCATGATCATCATCGGCGGGCTCGGCACCATCCTGGGCTCTTTCCTGGGCGCCGCGTTCATCGTGCTTATTCCCATTTCTCTCAACCAGCTGCCGGCATGGCTCGGGATTTCGATGTCGACCGCAGCGATTTCGCATATCGAATTCATGTTGTTCGGGGCAATTATCGTGTTTTTCCTGATTGCCGAGCCACACGGCCTGGCCCGGCTATGGGCGATCGCCAAGGAGAAGCTTCGGCTGTGGCCGTTCCCGTATTGAGGCCGCGACAATTCGCGGGCACACTCGCCCCCAGAGGCGGGGTAGAACCCCGCGATGGCCGGCCGGCAGCGGCCCGGCGCGTCAATGGAGGAATGCCTATGATCGGCAAGACACTGACCGCAAGACATGCCGGGATTGCGCTCGCGGCGCTCTTGGGCGGCCTGGCGATGGCTGCGCCGGCGCTGGCGCAGAACGAGCAGTTCATCCCCATGCTGGTGTATCGGACCGGCGCCTACGCGCCGAACGGCGTCCCGTTCGCCAACGGCCTCGCCGACTACTACAACCTCGTCAACGAACGTGACGGCGGCATCAATGGTGTCAAGATCGTATTCGAGGAATGCGACACCGGCTACGCCACCGATCGCGGCGTGGAATGCTACGAGCGCCTCAAGGGCAAAGGCCCCACCGGCGCCGCCTACGTCATCCCGCTCTCGACCGGCATCACCTTCGCGCTCACGGAGAAGGCGCCGATCGACAAGATCCCCATCATCTCCATGGGCTACGGCCGCTCGGAATCGCGCGACGGTTCCGTATTCCAGTGGAATTTCCCGCTGCTCGGCACCTATTGGACTGCCGCCGACATCATTCTCCAGTTTATCGCCGATCAGGAGCGCGGCTGGGACAAGATGAAGGGCAAGCGGATTGCTCTCGTGTACCACGACTCGCCCTATGGCAAGGAGCCGATCGCGCTCCTGCAGAAGCGCGCGCAGATGCATGGCTTCGAGACCATGTTTCTGCCCGTCACCCATCCCGGCGTGGAGCAGAAGGCGACGTGGCTGCAGATTCGGCAGAACCGTCCCGACTACGTGCTGCTGTGGGGCTGGGGCGTGATGAATTCGACCGCCATCAAGGAGGCGGTCGCCGTCGGCTATCCGCGCGAGAAGATGTACGGCGTGTGGTGGTCCGGCGCCGAGCAGGACGTTCGCCCGGCCGAAGAGGGCGCCAAGGGTTATAACTCCGCCGCCCTTCAGCACACGGCGGGTCAATTTCAGTTGCACCAGGACCTGAAGAAGTACCTCTACGACAAGGGCAAGGGTTATGCCGCGAAATGGGATGAGACCGGGGAGATCCTGTACATCCGCGGCCTGATCAATGCCATGCTCGGCGTGGAAGCGATCCGCACCGCGCAGGAGAAGTTCGGCAAGAAGCCGATGACCGGCGAGCAGGTTCGGTGGGGCCTGGAAAACCTCAACGTGACCGCCGACCGGCTGAAGCAGCTCGGTTTCGAGAACGAGCTGAAACCGATCAAGGTTTCGTGCGAGGACCATGAGGGCACGCGGATGGGCCGCATTCAGACCTGGGACGGCAAGAAATGGAATGTCGCGTCGGATTGGATCACGTCCGACGATTCCGTCATCGCGCCGATGGTCAAGGAGGCGGCGGCCAAATACGCGGCGGAAAAGAACATCACGCCCGGGTGTCTCGTGACCAACTGATGCCGGTTGGCTCCGATCGCAACGTGGAGGGGGCGGCCCAACCGCCTCCTCTCGGTGCAGGTGCGGCGGCGGATCGCATCGCGGCGACGGGCGCCGCGGCGCCGATCCTTTCCGTCAACAATATCGAGGTGGTCTACGACCACGTAGTCGACCACGCTCAAGGCGATCTCCAACCTTCTCTCCGCCGAGCGCGGCGAAGTGACCAAAGGCTCCATCATCTTCGACGGTGAAGAGGTGCACGCACGCTCGCCCAACGAGCTGGTGCGGCGCGGCTGCATCCAGGTCATGGAGGGGCGCCATTGCTTCGCGCACCTCTCCGTCGAGGAGAACCTCTTGACCGGTGCGTTCACGCGCGGCGGCGCTGGCGCCGCCATCCGGCGCGACCTCGACCTCGTCTACTCCTATTTCCCGCGGCTCAAGGAGCGCCGCAGTGCGACCGCCGGCTACATCTCCGGCGGTGAGCAACAGATGTGCGCGATCGGACGCGCGCTGATGTCGCGCCCGAAGATGATTCTCCTCGACGAACCCTCGATGGGGCTCGCGCCGCAGCTCGTGGAGGAGATTTTCAAGATCGTCGGCGACCTCAACGCGAAGGAGGGGGTTTCCTTTCTTCTTGCGGAGCAGAACACCCGCATGGCGTTGAAATACGCGCGCTACGGCTATGTGCTGGAAAGCGGCCGCGTGGTGCTCGACGGCGATGCCAAGGCCTTGGGCGAGAACGAGGACGTGAAGGAATTCTACCTCGGCATGGCGGAAGGGCGGCGCAAGTCGTTCCGCGAGGGCAAGCACTACCGGCGGCGCAAGCGCTGGCTGGCGTAGTTCTTTTCGCCATGTCGCTGGGCCTGCAAGCGTTCGATCTCTCCGCCATTGGACCCAGCGGCGATGCCTTTGCGAATCCGTCATGGCCGGACTTGTTCCGGCCATCCACGACTTTCGGTGCCGCGAGGGCAAGACATGGATGCCCGGGACAAGCCCGGGCATGACGCCGGAGATGCCATGCGTTACGAGCACTACGACTCGCTCGAGCTCCGCGATCCCGACGCGCGCGAGCGTGACTTTTTCACCCGGCTGCCCGATCTCCTTGCGGTCGCCATGCGTGCGCCGGGATGGGCGAGGCAGCTTGCCGGCATCGATCCCCAAGCCGTGACCTCGCGCGCAGCGCTCGCCAAGCTGCCGCTGCTGCGCAAATCCGATCTCGCCACGCGCCAGAAGGAGGCGCCGCCGTTCGGCGGGCTCAATGTCACGGCGCCCGGGCGCCTGCGGCGGCTGCTGATGTCGCCGGGGCCGATCTCCGAGCCGGAGGGCAAAGGCAGGGATTTCTGGGGCGCGGCGCGCGCGTTTTTCGCCGCGGCCTTCCGCTCGGGCGACATCGTGCACAATTGCTTTTCTTACCATCTCACGCCGGGCGCTTTCATCATGGAGTCGGGTGCGCATGCGCTCGGTTGCGCCGTCATCGCCGCCGGCACCGGCAACACCGAGCAGCAGCTCGAGGCCATCGCGCATTTCCAGCCGAGCGGCTATGTCGGCACGCCGGACTTCCTGAAGATTTTGCTCGATGCCGCGGCGAAAGCGGGCAAAGACGCCTCCTCCCTCAGGCGGGCCCTCGTATCGGGCGCGGCCTTGCCGAGCTCCCTGCGCCAGGAATTGGCAACGCGCGGCCTCGCAGTGTGCCAGTGCTACGCGACCGCCGATCTCGGCGTCATCGCCTACGAGAGCGAGGCGCGCGAAGGCATGATCGTCAACGAGACGCTGCTGGTCGAGATCGTGCGGCCCGGCACCGGCGATCCGGCGGCATTGGGCGAGGTGGGCGAAGTGGTCGTCACCGCGTTCAACCCGGACTATCCGATGATTAGGCTCGCGACCGGCGACCTCTCGATGGTGATGGCGGGCCGCTCGCCGTGCGGACGCACCAATATGCGCCTTGCCGGCTGGATGGGCCGCGCCGACCAGACCACCAAGGTCAAAGGCATGTTCGTGCATCCCGGGCAGGTCGCGCAGGTCGGCGCGCGCCATCCCGAGCTCGGCCGCCTGCGCCTCGTGGTTGCGCGCGCGGGCGAGCAGGATGTCATGACCTTGATCGCCGAATGCCCCGCGCCGAGCGCCTCTCTGCAGGAGGCGGTCACCGCGACGTTGCGCGCGGTGACGAAGCTGTCCGGCGACGTCAAGCTCGTGGCCCCGGGCAGCTTGCCCAACGACGGCAAGGTGATCGCGGACGAGCGGCCGGTGGGATGAGTTGGCGGACCGACTCGCTCTCGCCAGGGCGTGTCATGACGCCGAAAAACTCCCACTTGCATATGCTATTGTTTTTCCTCGCGGGGATTGTGTAGCTGGATCGACCAACTTGATGCAGGACGCATACCAGCGGCGGTTGGTACTCCATCCGCCGTCATTGCCGGGCTTGACCCGGCAATCCATCTCGTTGAATGAAGCGCTTCTTTTTCGATGGATGCGCGGGTCAAGCCCGCGCATGACGAGTCGAGGATAACAGCCGTTGGTATCACTTTTTATCTTTACGACAGCAGCGGATCGGGCCCGTCGCTGAAATTCGGTGGGATGGACGCGATGAACGAAGCGAGCGCCCCGGCCGCCACCGTCGATCGGCCGGCAGTCGCCGGCAAGATCGGCGTGCTGCTGGTCAATCTCGGCACGCCCGAGGCCGCCGATGCCGCCTCCGTGCGGCGCTATCTCAAGGAATTTCTCAGCGATCCGCGGGTGATCGAGGATCAGGGGCCGCTCTGGCAGCTCGTGCTCAACGGCGTGATCCTGCCGATCCGGCCACGGAAAAAGGCGCGCGACTACGCCAGGATCTGGAACTACGAACGCAACGAATCTCCGCTCAAGACCATCACTCGCTCGCAGGCCGTCAAGCTCGCGCGCGCGCTCGAGCCGCTCGGCAAGCACCTCGTGATCGAGTGGGCCATGCGTTACGGCAATCCGTCTATTGCGTCCAAGCTCGGCGAGCTCGTCGCACAAGGCTGCGAGCGCATCCTCGTCATCCCGCTCTATCCGCAATACTGCGCGGCGACGACGGCGACCGCGTGCGACGAAGTGTTTCGCGCCCTCGCGCGCATGCGCCATCAGCCCTCGGTGCGCATCGCGCCGCCTTATTACGATGATCCCGTTTATGTCGAGGCGCTGGGGTCCTCGGCCGGGGCGGAGCTCTCTCAGCTTCCGTTCAAGCCGGACGTGATCCTCGCCTCGTTCCACGGCGTGCCGAAAGCCTATGTGGATAATGGAGATCCCTATTATGCGCAGTGCGTGGAGACCACGCGGCTTCTGCGCGAGCGGCTCAATCTCGACGAGTCGAAATTGATGATGACGTTTCAGTCGCGGTTCGGCCGTGGCAAATGGCTCGAGCCGGCGACGAATCGCACGGTCCGAAAACTTGCCAAGGACGGCGTGAAAAATCTCGCGGTGATCACGCCGGGCTTCTCCGCCGATTGCCTGGAAACGCTCGAGGAGATCGCGATCGAGAGCGCGCGGCTGTTCAAGAAATACGGCGGCGAGAACTTCGCGGCGCTGCCCTGCCTCAACGACAGCGCGCCCGGCATGCTGGTGATCTGGCAGATGGCGCTGCGCGAGCTCAAGGGCTGGGTGTGAGCTCGGCGGGTGGACCTCGGGCATGTGGCGCGGCTCCAAGCCCACCGCTCGCTCTATCCGTGCTATTGCTGCGCACGCCGAGCCAAATGTCGCTGAGACGGAATGGCGATGCCTCGACCCTGGTCGGAACAGCGAAAGAAGCGCCTGTCGTCGATGCAGGCCGCGGGCCGGCGTCCTGACGAGATCGCCGCGGCGCTCGGCTTGCGCCGCGAGCAGGTGGTCGCGCGGCTCAAGCTCATCGCCAGTTGGGAGCGCAACCGGGTAGTTTTCGCCAAGGCATTGCGGAAACGGGCGCAGGCGCGCCTCGCGCGCGGTCGAAAGGCGATCGCGGATATGAAGAAGGCGATCGCAACCGGGATGGCTCGCAATCGGGCCATAGCGCAAGCCTATGACGCCGGAGCCACCTGGCGGGAGATCGGCGCGCATTTTCGCCTCACCCCGGAGGCTGCCAGTGCCGCGGGGCGGAGATATCGCAGCGGCCGGCGGTCGGTGAAGACGCGGAAGGGAAGGCGTCCCGCGCGCGCTCGGGGACGCAAGCGCTGACGCGCGCAGCTTCCTCGCGCTCGCAGCTCATTGCGGCTTGTGCGGCGGTGATGGAAGGGCAGGCTGCATCCACGCAATTTGTGACTGGACGAGACCTTTGCGAATCTTTCAGCCTGCGCGCGAGGCCGAGACGCGCTCACGATTTTGATGAGGCTCGCAGCGTCGTTGTCGTCGTCTCCGGCTAAATCCTTGAATCGGGTGGATTCTTTAGGTGCATTTTGAAGCATTTTCTGCGTACGTTTCGCGCTTGACTGCAAAAAAGAGCCGTAGTATGGATACGCATCCTCGCTCCTGAGGGGTGTCTTCTAGAGCACCTTCCTGAAGGCGGAGCGAGGAGTGGCGTCCCGCGGCGGCCGGCTGGTAACCGCTCGCCCCGGGAGGTTCGGCACCCCGCCCTCCGGGCACTACGACCCGGGTGCGAGGAGCTCGCTAGAACCGATCCGGGAGCAATTCCGGTGAGGGAGAAGCGCGGCGCCCGGCCCAAAATCGCCACGGTGGAGCGCCGAGAGGCGAGCGTCCCGCGTTAAGGGACGCAAGGCGCCTCACAAGCGCCTGGCGTGCCGCGTCACGTGCACGCCCAACGGGTGCTTAGCACCAGCACCCGTACGTCTCTCGGTGCTCCGCC
>WNFR01001481.1_pt1 | contig 36395 bp, 30 predicted proteins | sample 5400221 | NCBI WGS metagenome assembly WNFR01 (sample SAMN13153357, study PRJNA577476) | soil metagenome | isolation source: 40 cm soil under Madrone tree | place: USA:California | collected 2016-06-14 | reverse complement strand
TGCGGCGTGGGCGCCAGCTTCGACGCCTCGGGGCCGACGAGCACGGCCTCGAGATTCTGCGGCTGGAAGTACGTGTGCGCGACGCGCTCGACGTCCTCGCGCGTGACCGCGGCGAGCTCCCCGAGGTAGCGCGTCTCGTAGTTCGGGTCGCCGAAGACGCATTGCGAGTAGCCGAGAAGGCGCGCTTGCCCCTGCATCGTCTCCTTGCGGTAGACGAACTCGCTCTCGAGGTTGCTGCGCGCGCGCGTCAGCTCGGCGCGGCTCACCATCTCCGCGCGGACGCGCACCAAGGCCGACAGCAGCTCGCGCGTCGCCGCCGCGATCTTCTTCCGCTCGAGCGACGCCAGCGCGACGAACAGTCCCGGATCCTGCGGCGTGTAGGCGAAGGCGGAGACGGAGTTGACGAGCTCCTTCTGCGCCTCGAGCGAGCTCACGAGCCGTGTGCTCTCGCCGCCGGCGAGGGCGTAGGCGAGGAGATCGAGCGCGATCGCGTCCGGATCGTGCGCCGACGGGATGCGGAAGCCGAGCAGCAGATGGTGCTCCTGCACGGCCATGTCGATCGCGGTCGTCCGCATCTCGAGCTGCGGCGGCTCGACGGGCCGCGCACGGGCCGGGAGCGGCGCCGGCTCCCAGTCGGCGAACGCGGTGTTCACCTGCGTCCGCACCGCATCGAGGCCGACGTCGCCGACGACGACCAGCACGACGTTGTTCGGGCGGTACCAGCGCTGGAAAAAGTCGAGGACCCGCGCGCGATCGAGCGCGGAGATCGTCTCGCGCCAGCCGATCACCGGCCTGCCGTAGGGGTGGTTCTTGAACGCGAGGCGGAAGAGATCGGTGTAACCGCGCGAGACCGGCATGTCCTCCGAGCGTTTCCACTCCTCGAGCACGACGTTCAGCTCGCGCGCGAGCTCGTCGGCGTCGAACGTCGAGTTGCGAAGCGCGTCGGCGAGAATGTCGAGGCCGGTCGCGAAGTATCGGCCCGCGAGGACGAGGTGATAGACGGTGTGATCCGCGGTGGTGAACGCGTTGATGAGTCCGCCCGACGACTCCACCTCCACCGCGATCTGTCCGACGCCGCGACGCGTGGTACCTTTGAACAGCATGTGCTCGTGCACGTGCGCGACGCCGGCTTCCGCGTCGTGCTCGTCGGCGGCGCCGACTTTCACCCACGCTTGCAGGGCGACGACGGGCGCGAAATGATCCTCACGCACGATGACCTGCATGCCGTTCGCGAGCGTGAAGCTCTCGGTGCCCGCCGCACCGGGTCCGCCGGCGTGTCGTGCGACGACGACGGGACGCACGCGGTCGGATTTCCTTGACTCCATGTCCGATTTATCTAAAGTACGGTCGCGTTCCGCGCCAGCAGCAGCAACGGATCTTCTTCACTCGAATCGTCAGCGCGCGACAACCACTCCACGCAACATCGGAGGGGGGTGAACTATTGCATGGCCGGAGTCAGGGTCAAAGAGAACGAGCCCATCGAGAGCGCCATCCGGCGCTTCAAGAAGCAGTGTGAGAAGGCCGGCATCCTCGCCGAGCTTCGCAAGCGTGAGCACTACGAGAAACCGAGCGTGAAGCGAAAGAAGAAAGCGCTCGCGGCGAAGAAGCGCGCGCTGCGTCGCGCGAGTCGAACGCAACACGGATAGGCATCGCGGACCGGCGGCGGCAGAGGCCGCGCCGGTCCGTTGTCGTTTGCAGGTCGTACTCCGAGGTTGGACGAGCGGGTGGGGTGGATGGGGCGGCGGATTACTTACGGGAACGGGGCGTGCGGGTGTGAATCGCATCGACGTGGTCCTCGCGATCGTGCTCGTCCTGTTTGCCGCCCGCGGCTTCTGGCGCGGGTTCTCGCGTGAGTTCTTCGGCTTCGTCGGGCTGATCGGCGGGCTCGCCCTCGCCGCCGCGAGCTACGCCCGCGCGACCGCGTACCTGCCCGACGCCGTTCCCGATCGCGTCCGACCGATCGCCGCCTTTGCGGCCGTCTTCTTCGCCGTCGACTTCCTCGCCAACGTCGTTGGTGCGCTCGTGCACCGTCTGCTCGGCATCCTCTTTCTGTCGCCGGTGAACCGTCTCGCCGGCGCGGTGTTCGGCGTCGCCAAAGGCGCGGCGATGTCGATGATCGCCCTACTGTTGATACGGGCGTACACGCCGCTCCCCGGGTTCGTGAGCGAGCTCGAGCAGTCGCGGATCGCGGGCCGTCTCCTCGGTCTCGCGGGCGAGCTGCGCGACGAGCACGCGCCGCGCGAGCGGGTGCTGCGGATCGACGACGAGTCGGCGCCGCTGCCGCGCACGAGTCGCGCGCCGGCGGAGGGGTACTGACGGTGCGCGGCCGCATTCCCGAGGACGTGCTCATGCAACTGCGCGAGCGCGCGAGCATCGTCGAGGTCGTCGGCGCCCACGTCGGCTTGAAGCGCGTCGGCCGCAATCACGTCGGCCTCTGCCCGTTCCACTCCGAGAAGACGCCGTCCTTCACCGTCAACGAGGACCGCGGGATCTTTCACTGCTTCGGCTGCGGCGCTGGCGGCAACGTGTTCTCGTTCCTGATGCGCCTCGAGGCGGCGCCGTTTCCAGAGGTCGTCGAGGGGCTCGCCAATCGCTACGGCGTCGCGCTGCCCGAGCGCGGCGAGGACGATCCGAATCTCCGGCGCCGTGAGGCGCTCTTCCGACTGAACGAGCAAGCTGCGCGCTTCTTCCAGCGCGTCCTCTGGGATTCCGACGGCGCCGCGCCGGCGCGCGCGTACCTCGAGGAGCGCGGCATCGGCCGCGAGGTCGCTGAGCGCTTCCTCCTCGGCTACGCGCCGCCCGGGTCGGACGTCCTCGTCCGCAAGCTCCGCGAGAGCGGCCGCTCGCTCGAGGCAGCGGCGCAGCTCGGTCTCGTCGCCGCGCGCCGCGACGGCGGCGGACACTACGATCGCTTCCGCGCGCGACTCATGTTCCCGATCACCGATTCCTCGGGCCGCGTCGTCGGCTTCGGCAGCCGCAGCGTACCGGGCACACCGAGCGCCGGCGGCGATCTGCCGAAGTACATCAACTCGCCCGAGACGCCGCTGTATCGGAAGGGCTCGCACCTCTATGGTCTCGCGATCGCCCGCGACGCCATCCGCCGCGCCGACCGCGCGCTCGTCGTCGAGGGCTACTTCGACGTGCTCGCGCTCGCGCAAGCGGGGATCGGCCACGTCGTCGCCTCGCTCGGCACGGCGCTCACGCTGGCGCAGCTGCAGGTGCTGAAGCGCTTCACCCGCAACGTCATCGCGTTCTTCGACGGCGACGCCGCCGGGCAAGCGGCGGCGGAGAAGAGCCTGCCGATCTTCCTCGAGGCGGGACTCTGGGGGAACGCGGCGTTCCTGCCGGCCGGCGACGATCCCGACACGTTCGTGCGCCGTGAGGGACAAGACGCGGCGCTGGCGCTCCTCGCGCGCGCCACACCGCTGCTCGAGTTCTACCTCGACCGCGTGGTCGCGCCGACGAGCACGCCGGGCGAGCGCGCGCAGGTCGCGCAGCGAGTGGCGACGTGGCTCGGCAAGATCGCCGATCCGTTCGAGTACGACATCACGGTGCGGCGCGCGGCCGAGCGTCTCGGCCTCGGCGAAGAGATGCTGCGGCGCCAGCCGACGCGGCCGCGCCCGCAACCCGCACCAGCGGCGACCGCGAGCAAGGCGCCGGGCCCGGAAGCAATCCTGATCGAGCTGATGCTCGCGACCTCGGCGGCGATCGCGCGCGTCGACGCGAGCGACGGCGCCGCGCTCTTCACCGATCCGGTGTTCCGCGCGCTCGCCGACGAGATCGTCGCGACCGCGCGCCGCGGCGATCCGATCGACGCCGCGACGTTGCTCTCGCGCCTCGACGACGCGACGGCGGCGCACATCGCCGGACGTCTCGTCGACGACGCCGTTCCCGGAAGCGACGATGTCACGCTCGCGCAGCTCGTCGACGATTGTCTCGCCAAGCTGCGCGCGGATGCGACACTGCCGGTTCGTCAGGCGCTCTTGCGCCGGATACGCATGGCTGAAATGGAAGGCAACGTCGCTGCGGTCGTCGAGGCGCAGCGCGAGCTCGAGCACGTAAAACGGAGCGCAAGCCGATGACCCCGATCGAGCTTCGTGAACGCAAAGACGTGCAGCAGCTGATCGCCGTTGGCAAGGCGAAGGGATTCGTCACGCTCGACGACGTCGGCCGCCACTTGCCGTCCGACTTTCTTTCCCGTGACCGCATCGAGCACGTCCTCGCGCTTTTCGGCGAGCACCAGATCGCGCTCGTCGACGACGACGAGGACGACGTCGACGCCGAGCCGCTGCCCGACGACGTCGATGCGCTCGAGGCCGCGGCGGTCGAGGTCGAGGTCGAGGAGACGCCCGAGGTCGAGGTGCTGCCCGCGAGCGCCGACCCGGTGCGGCGCTACCTCCACGACATCGCGCGCATTCCGCTGCTCGGCCGCGAGGGCGAGGTCGAGCTGGCGCGCATCGTCGAGGAGGGCACGAAACAGGTTCGCGAGGAGGCGTTCGCGTCGCCGCTCGCGATCGCCTACGTCTGCGATCTCGCCGACCGTCTCGAGCGCGGCGACGTCACGATCGACGGCGTCCTCGGCGAGGTCGAGGACGAGCAAGAGGACTCGGACGGCGCGCGTGCCGAGCGGACGCGGGAGTTTCTTGCCGCGGTCGTGCGCGTGCGACGGGTGGCGTCGAGCGGCGGACGCACGCCGGCGGCGTTGCGCGCGGCCCGCGAGAAGCGAGTCGAGGCCGTCGCCGCGCTCGGCCTCGCGCGCCGGCACTTCGCGGCGATCGTCGGCTCGATTCGCTCCGCTGCCGCCGCCGCCGAGCGCTGCCACGGGCTGCTGCGCCGGTACGAGGATCGCTATCAATGTCGCGCGCTCGACCTCGCGCGCTTGGCACATTCCATCGAGCTCGACCGTCGCGGCAGCCGCCCGGCCTCGGCGCGCCTGCGCGACGCACAGCGGTTCTTCAGCCGCCACCGCGTCGCGGCGACGGACGCCGTCGCGCTCGGCACCGAGATCAAGCACGCGCTGCGCGAGCTGCGCGAGATCGAGCGCAGCGCCGGCGTCGCGACGCGCGAGCTCGCGCGCGTCGTCGGTATCATTCGCGAGGGAGAGCGCCGCGCCGAGGACGCGAAGACCCGACTGGTCGAGGCCAACCTTCGTCTCGTCGTGAGCCTCGCGAAACGCTACACCCAGCGCGGCTTGCCGTTCCTCGACCTCATTCAAGAAGGCAACATCGGCCTCATGCGCGCGGTCGAGAAGTTCGACTACCGCCGCGGCTATCGCTTCTCCACGTATGCCACGTGGTGGATCCGCCAAGCCGTGAGCCGCGCGATCGCCGATCAAGCACGGACGATCCGCGTCCCCGTGCACATGGTCGAGGCCCTCAACAAGGTCATGCGCACGATCCGGATCATGGTGCAGGAGACGGGTCGCGAGCCGACCGAAGAAGATCTCGCGGTGCGCCTCGGGCTGCCGCTCGAGAAGGTGCAGCGCATCGTCCGGATCGTGCAGGATCCGATCTCGCTCGAGACGCCGCTCGGCGACGAGGGCGACAGCCACCTGGGCGATCTCGTCGCCGATCCGCACGCGGTGTCGCCCGCGGACGCCGTCGCCGGCTCGCATCTCCGCAAGCAGACGGCGCGCGCACTGTCGTCGCTCTCGCCGCGCGAGGAACACATCCTGCGCATGCGCTTCGGCATCGGCGAGGGCATGGATCACACGCTCGAGGAGGTCGGCCAGGCGTTCGCCGTCACGCGCGAGCGCGTCCGCCAAATCGAGGCGAAAGCCCTCCGCAAGCTCCGCCATCCCATGCGCCGCCACCACCTCCGCGACTTCTACTAAAGCCCGCGCGCTGGAGACGGCGGCGAGTCGCGAGCGAGAAGACGCGACGCCCTTAAGCGAGGACAAGCAGCTTCGCGACCGAGCAACGAAGTATCGCGACGCAAATCGCCCCAGTCACTTTGACGGAAGGGGCAGTGTCTTGTATGCAACAGTCGTCGCGTGCCGTGATGTGCGGCCACACCACTCAGACCACCGGCGGGCCCATAGCTCAGTTGGTTAGAGCGACCGGCTCATAACCGGTTGGTCCCAGGTTCGAGTCCTGGTGGGCCCACTTCAGACAGAGGAGACCGCTTGGGGAATCAAGTCGAGCTGCTGGTGAGTCTGCAAGTCGTCGACCAGCAGCTCCGTGAGCGCACAGAGGCGATCGACGCCCTCCAACAAGGGCTCGCCGGAATCGAAAGCGAGCTCGCGGCCCAACGCAAGCTCCTCGACGCGTGCCGTGCCGAGCGCGCCGAGCTCGAAGCGCGCCGCCGCGAGCTGCAAGGTGCCCTCGACGACGAAGAGTCCCGGATGAAAGACCGGCGGATGCGTCTCAATCGCATCCGCAACGAGAAAGAGGCCTCGGCCGTCCGGCGCGAGATCGAGGTCGGCAAAGAGGGCAACCAGAAGATCGAAGAGGATCTGCTGGTCGTCTATGAGGCCCTCGACACGGTCACTGCACGCGAGGCCGAGCTACAGAAGGATTACGACGCGATCGAGGTGCGGCGCGCGGAGCAGCAAGCGAAGGTCGACACGGAGGTGGCGACGCTGTCGGCGGGACTCGACGAGGCGCGACAGCGGCGCGACGAGCTGGCGGCCACCATAGACTCGGAGCTGCGGCGCAAGTACGAGGCGATTTTCGTGCGGCGACGGGGGCTCGCCGTCGTGGAAGTGCGGGGCGGGACGTGTCAGGGGTGCCACATGCGCGTCGCGCCGCAGCTCTCCAACGAGATCCAGCGCAATCAGCGCGTGATCGACTGTCCTAACTGCCACCGTATTTTGTACGCCCGCGCGGATACGTCCGTCTCCGCGTGATGCCGGCGCGCGATCGCGGCCCATCTGCTGCGTTGCTCGGTCGTTCGCTTGTGCGGCATAGCTCCCGCTATGCCTCCGCGCTCACTCCCTCGCGCCTTGCATCTGGGCCACGCTCACGCGCCGGCCGCAGCGTCGTTGCTGAGCGCCGTGGGGGTGCGCGGGGCTTCGCCCGCGGCACGATAGTGGATGCGACGCGCGCGTCCGCCCGCGTCGCCACCTCTCGGCGCGGCGCCTCGCGCGCGGCGCGTGGGCGGTCTTGCTAGCTGCGGGTGAAGATGGGGGTGCGCTTCTCTAGAAAGGCTTGAAGCGCTGTCAGGTGATCGGTGGTGGTGATCAACGTGGCGAGTGCTTCGGCTTGGGCGGTTCGTGCTTGTTGTGGCGTGAGGTCGGGGGCAGCGCTGGCGAGGCGTTTGGTGGCTTCCACCGCGAGCGGGGCGCGTGAGGCGATGCGGTCTGCCAACCGTAGCGCTGCGGGGAGGAGATCGGATGGAGGATGGAGGTCGCTGACTAGGCCGAAGCGGGCGGCGGATTCGGCGGCGTAGGGTTGGCCGGTGAAGAGCATGTGTTTGGCGTTGGCGATGCCGATCGTGCGGGGGAGGCGGTAGGCGGAGGCGGTGAGGCCGACGTTGACGCCGGCGCAGACGAACTGCGCATCCGTGGACGCGAGGCGGAGGTCGCAGCAGAGGGCGAGCTCGACGCCGCCGCCGACGCACCAGCCGTTGACGGCGGCGATCACGGGGGTACGAAAGGCCTCGACTTGGTCGAGGAGGCGGGCGAAGTCGAGGAGGTTCGCGCCGGGCTCGCCACCGCCGGCGACGGCCGCGAATTCTTCGCGGAGGTCGTCGCCGCTGCAGAACGCTTTGCCGCTGCCGGTGACGACGACGGCGCGCACGGAGAGATCGGCGGCGAGTCGGGTGAGCGCCTCGCGCAGCTGCGCGCGCATGGCGGTGCCGAGCGTGTTGCGCGGGGGGTTGTCGATCGCGAGCAGCGCGACGTGCTCGCCTTCGCGTGTCACGTGAATCGTTCCGCTCATTGCGGTGCTCCTTGCAGTAGCGCTCCGCTCGCGACGAGATCCTCCACCTCGGCGGCCGAGAACCCGGCTTCGAGCAAGACCTCGCGACTGTGCGCGCCGATCTCCGCCGGACCGCGGCGCAGCGCCGTCGGCGTGCGCGACAAATGAATGGGACTGCCGACGAACTGACGCTCGCCCATGCGGACGAGCACGCCGCGTGCCTGTACCTGCGGGTCGGCGAGTGCCTGGTCGATCGTGTTGATCGGCCCGCAGGGGATGCCTTGCGCGAGGAGCTTCTCCAGCCATGCAGCCGTCGTGTCGGTGGTGAGACGCGCTTCGATCGCCGCCTTCAGCTGGTTGCGATTCATGAGACGTGAGATCGGGTCAGCGAAGCGCGGATCGTCGCCGAGCGCGCCGTGTCCGGTCGCGTTGCAGAAGCGCCGCCACAAGCTCTGGTTGTTGATGCCGACGACGATCCATCCGTCTCCCGTCTGCAGCGCTTCGTACGGCGCCGCGAGGGGATGCTGCGAGCCCCGCGGCTGCGCCACCGCGCCGAGCGTGAGATACATCCCCGTCTCCCACACGGTATACGCCAGCGCCGACTCGAGGAGCGTCGTCTCGACGCGCTGTCCCTCGCCCGTCTTCTGCCGGTGCGCCCACGCGGCGACGACGCCGAGGGCCCCGAACGTCCCCGCGTTCAAGTCGGCGATCGGCACCGCCGTCGACGCCGGCGCCTCGCCCGGATGCCCGACGAAGCTCATGATGCCGCTCATCCCCTGCGCGACGAGGTCGAGCCCGCCGCGCTCGCGATACGGCCCGTCGTGCCCGAACCCCGAGATCGAGCAGTAGATGAGCGCCGGATTGACCCGGCTCAGATCGTCGTACCCGAGCCCCACCCGATCGAGCGCCCCCGGCCGAAAATTCTCCACCCACACGTCCGCCCACCCGGCGAGCCGCCGCAATGCCGCCGCCCCGTCCGCCTTCGCCACATCGACCGCGATCGCGCGCTTGTTCCGATTGACGAAGTCGTACGCCCGAAAGTCCCCGAGCGCAGTCCGCGTCACCTCCCCCCGTGGCGGCTCGATCTTCACCACGTCCGCCCCCAAGTCCGCGAGCAACATCGCGCACCACGCCCCCGCGATGACGTGCGTACAGTCGAGCACGCGCATTCCACTCAGCGGTCCGGAGGAGCGAGATGTATCCGCCATGCGATGTCCTCCCGCGATGCAGCGCGTCTCCTGCTACCAGCACGCGCTGTGCGACGCGAGTCATGCGCGTCGCGCCGACGGGCAAAACTCATTGCGTTCGCGAATATCGAGGTGGCAGACTCCCTGCCGGTCGAACCGTCATGCGTGTGTACGTTCCGCCGCCATCGTTGTCACAGTACGTCGACTACTTCTGGCTGCAGGAAGGTGCGGCACCGCGGGACACGCTGGAGCGCATCGTCCCGACTGGGACGACCGAGCTGGTGATCGCGCTGGGCGACCCACCGCTGCGGACGTCGAGCGGCTCTGCAGGCGGCGTGCTACAGCTGGTCGGTTCGGCGATGGTGTGCGACGCGCAGTCGTCGCCGTTCGTCGTCGATACACGCGCGCAAACGCTGCTGATCGGCGTGCACTTCAGACCGGGCGGCGCCTTTCCGTTCTTCAACCCGTCGGCAGCCGAGCTGCGCGACCTACGTGTCGGCCTCGATGAGCTGGAGCACGCGACGCTTCATAGAGCTCTTCAACCGCGAGGTCGGATTGACACCCAAGCTCTTCGCACGTGTGCGCCTGCGGCAGCATTCCTACGCGTGGGCGGATCGCGCCGAGTTGAGGGTGATGACCCGCGAAGCGCGTTGTGAGCGTGCCTCGTCCGACCACAGGAGAATCGACATGGAAGCGCATGACATTCGGGCCGGCCGCTGCGTTTCCGAAACTCGCGGCGTTCGGCTCCGGCGGAGTGTACGTCGGTCGCTTCGCCGGTGACTCGAGTCCGTGGGAGTTTCATCCCGACGCCGACGAGCTGCTCCACGTCTTGGATGGAGAACTCGAAGTGAAGGTTCTGACAGCCGATGGATCGAAACAGGTTGCAGTGAAGGCCGGTTGCTTCTTCGTCGTGCCCGAAGGCCATTGGCACCACGTCAGCGCACGCCCGACGGCCACCCTGCTCGCCGTATCCCCACGAACAGAGGTTTCATTCGAAGACCCACGATCCCGCCGCCGAGAATAGAGTGTTCGAGACGAAGCGTGCCCACGAACCGAATTTCCCGCGCTGCGCCCCAATCGTGCGACGGACGACCGGCCCGCAGGGCCGGAAAACGTGCACGGAAGGGTGGTGCGTGATAAGCGTTCTTCGGTACCGATAGACCGTCGGCTGCCGAGCGTGCCCCAGATGCGAGGCGCGAGGGAAGTGAGCAGCGCAGGCGTAGCAGCGCTACGCCGAGCAGCGGAGCGACCGAGCAACGAAGCAGATGGGGTACGATCGGCAGCCGACACCAGACCGGATCGGACGGTCGCGTTGCTACGACTAGCAACGAGGAAAGTCCGGACTCCACAGGGCAGAGTGGCCGCTAACGGCGGCTCGTCGTGAGACGGGGAAAGTGCCACAGAAAGCAGACGGCCGGCGCGCGAGCGTCGGTCACGGTGAAACGGTGAGGTAAGAGCTCACCAGGTCGCGGGGTGACCCGCGATGCTCGGCAAACCCCACTCGGAGCAAGACCAAATAAGAGGGTTCGGCGGCCCGCCTCAGACCCTCGGGTATGGTCGCTGGAGCCGTCCAGCAATGGACGGCCTAGAGGAATGACCGTCGCCTCCCGCGAGGGAGGAACAGAATCCGGCTTACAGATCCGGTCTGGATCGGCTCACTTACCAGGGCATGGAGCAGCGCCTCGCCGGCCGCGACGCCGCCGCGGGCCACCACGCTCCCGTCGCCGATGGCATCGCGACGCTCGCGCGCATAGAAGTCGAGGTCGACCGATGCGAGCTCTGGCACGCGCGCTTCTCGGAATCGCCCTTGCGGTGTGTGGCACGACGCCGACGACGGCGGCGACGATCGAAGGCGTCGTTGGGCTGCGCCGGACGGGCGCCGCGCCCGTCGCGAAGGCGCGCTACCCGACAGCGGCGAATTACACCGTCGGCCCGCCCGATCCAACGGCGGCGATCGTCTACTTGGACGGCGACTTTCCCCCGGCGGCCGGCGCGCCCGCCGTCGCCGAGATGGCGCAGCATGCGTACCAATTCTCTCCCGGTCTGCTCGCGATCCGCACTGGCAGCGTCGTGCGCTTTCCGAACCTCGACGACGAGTACCACAGCGTATTTTCGTACTCGAAGCCGAAGCGGTTCGATCTCGGGCGCTACGCCAAGGACGAGACACCGGCGGAGCTGACGTTCGATCAACCCGGAGTCGTGCGTGTCTATTGCGAGATCCACGACCACATGCGGAGCGCGATCGTCGTCCTCGACACGCCGTATTTCCAGAAGACCGACCCGGACGGTCACTACCGCTTGACGGACCTGCCGGCGGGGCGGTGGGTGTTGAAAGCCTGGCTCGAGGACGACACGATCCGCGCGCAGCCGGTGGAGCTGCCCGTCGGCGCGGCGCTGCATGTCGACTTCCCGGCGCCGTGACGATCGCATCGCGGACCAGCGCCCCCGTCGCATCGCCGACCGCGCGCCAGATCGGGGCGAACGGAGCGCCGAGCGACGTAGGCGGACTGCACAGTCCGTTGAGGAGCGAGGCGCGAGTACGGCCCGAGATGGCGTGCGATTGGCGCTCGCAGCAGGGACCTGGTGAGAAATGCGGGCTAGCGCCGGCACCGCGCCCACAACGCGTGGCACGCTGAGCTTCCGCGCCAAGCTCCTCCTCGCGATGATGCTCGTCGTCGCGGCGGTCACGACCACGACGCTCGCGGTCACGCGACGGTTCGTCGAGAGGGCGTACGCGCGTGTGACGCGCGAGCGGTTCACGGCCGAGGCCGACGCGTTCGCGGCTCTCCAGGAAGCGCGCCTCGCGGCGGCGCGCAGCCGCGTGCGCAACCTCGCGCGCTCGGTCCGTCTCGTCGCGGCGGTGAACGAGCGCGACGTCGCGCTCCTCTACAAGATCGCCGTCGACGAGCTGCGCAACGTCCTCGAGCCGGATCCCGACGCCGGCGGTCTCGCGCCGGCGACGTTCTTTCGCGTGCTCGACGGCGGCGGCACCGTGCTGCCGCCGCCGACGCAGCAGGCGGGCCTCGTCGACGACCCCGGACGCCCGCGCTGGGAGCCGCAAGTCGCCGCGGCGGCGCGCGCCGCGATCGACGACCGGGTGCAGCACATCGGGTACCTCGACCCGCGCGTCGGCGACCGGCGCGTGCTGCACGAGGTGATTGTCACGCCGATCGTCGACCGCTTCGCCGACAAGGCGATCGGCGCGCTCGCGATCGGCTTTCCCGCCGAGGAGCGCGATCCGGCGGCGGCGCGGATTCCACGCGGGGTGTGGCTCGGCCGTCGACTGTATTCGCCGACCCTCGACACGGCGCGCGGGCGTGGCGCGCGACGGCTGCGCACCGAGTTGCGCGCGCGGCTCCCGGCGGCGGCCGCCGATGCGGCGAGCGGCGACTTCGACGTCGTCCTCGAGGGTCATCCCTACCGCGTGTTCTACCGCCCGCTGCACGCGGAGTCGCGCCTGCCGCCGGCCTACCTCGTCGGCCTGCACTCCCTCGCGGCCGCACGCGACGAGCAGCGCCGGCTGCGCGACGCGATCCTACGCGTCGCCGCCGTCGCGCTCCTGCTCGGGCTCGCGGCCAGCACGCTCCTCGCGCGGACGCTCGCCGTGCCGCTGCGGGCCCTCGTCGCCGGCGCCGCTGCGATCGCACGCGGCGACCTCGGCGCGCGCGTTGCCGTGCGCCGCCGCGACGAGGTCGGTCGCGTTGCCGCGGCATTCAACGAGATGGCGGCGGGACTCGCCTTGAAGGAACGCTACCGCAGCGTGCTCGACGTGATCGCCGACAAGGCGGTCGCGGAACGCTTGCTTGCCGGCGCGATCGCCCTCGGCGGCGAGACGAAGGACGTGGCCGTCCTCTTCTGCGACATCCGCGGCTTCACGGCGCTGAGCGAGCGGATGGCGCCGCACGACGTCATCGTCATGCTGAACGAGCATATGACGGCGCTGACGGCGATCGTCCACGCGCACCACGGCATCGTCGACAAGTTCGTCGGCGACGCGTTGATGGCGATCTTCGGCGCGCCGACGACGACCGGCGACGACGCGCTCGCGGCCGTCGAGGCCGCGTGCGAGATGATCGATGCGCGGCGGCGACTGAACGCAACGGCGTCGCCGCCGCTCGAGATCGGCGTCGGCATCGCGTCCGGCGCCGCCGTCGCCGGCTGTATGGGCTCGGCGCAACGCATGAACTACACCGTCCTCGGCGAGCGCGTGAATCTCGCCGCCCGCCTCTGCGCGCACGCGGGGCGGATGGAGGTGCTGATCGACGACGCGACACGGACGCGCGTTGCCGGCCGCGTCGGCGTCGAGCCGGTCGCGAGCATGCGCCTCAAGGGGTTCGCGGACCCGGTCGACGTCTACCGGGTGCGGAACGCGGCGGTGGAGAGCGTCGCGTGAGCTGGCGGCGCGTGCGTGCCGCACTCGTGGTCCGCTGGGACGGGTGCGCCGGCCGCCGACGCTCGCGCGCCGCGTTCGCGATCGGCTGCAGTCGTCCGCTCGCAGCGCTCGCGATCGTCGTGACGTTCGCCGCGGTCTTGGCTGCCGATGCGCGCGCCCTCGCGTCCACCGATGCGCCCGCAGTCGCGTCTGCCGGCGGTGAAGGGATCACGCTCGGGGATCGCCTCGACCGGCAGCTCGTCGCCGACGTCGCCGGCGGACGGGCGCGTGTGCAGCTGAGCGGGCTCTTCGACCTGGAGGGCTACTACATCGACCAGCGACCGCCCGGGCTCATCTTCGGCGGTGACGACTCGTTCGCGAATCCACGGCTCTCGCTCTTTCTCGATACGCGCGTCGGGCACTCCTGGTACCTGTTCGTCGAGGCGCGCGCCGACCGCGGCTTCGATCCGCGCGCCGACTCCGCGTCGTTTCGCTTCGATCAGTACTTCGTGCGCTGGACGCCGCTCGCCGACGGCGCGCTCGACCTGCAGGTCGGGAAGTTCGCGACGGTCGTCGGCAATTGGGTGGCACGCCACGATTCGTGGACGAACCCACTCGTCAACGCGCCCTTGCCGTACGAGAACGTCACGACCGCCTCCGACGTCAAAGCGGCGCCGAGCGCGTCGGCCTTCCTCGATCGTCGCCGGATCCCCGACAAGAAGCGCGAATGGCTGCCGCTCGTCTGGGGTCCGGCGTACACGTCCGGTGCGGCCGTGTTCGCGCGTCACGGCGCGACGGACGTCGCGCTCGAGGTGAAGAACGCGTCGCTGTCGTCGCGACCCAAGGAGTGGGACGCCCGTGCCCGCGGTTTCGCGTATCCGACGGTCGGGGGACGCATCGGCTGGCGCCCGAGCGCCGCATGGACGCTCGGCGCGTCGCTGAGCGGCGGCACGTACCTCGACGACGACGGCGACACGACCGGCGTCGGATTCCGCGTCGGCTCCCATCACGAAACCCTCGCAGCCGTCGACGCGGCCTATGCGTGGCGTCACCTGCAGCTCTGGGCCGAGACGTTCGTCGGCCGCTTCGAGATCCCGCGCGTCGGCAACGCCGACACCGTCGCGTACTACGTCGAGGGCCGCTACAAGCTCACGCCGCGCCTCTTCGCCGCGCTACGCTGGAATCAGCAATTCTTCGGCGACGTCGACAACGACCACGGCCACGACCGCACCTGGGACCAAGACGCCTGGCGCGTCGACAGCGCCATCGGATGCCGCCTGAACCGCCACGTCCAAGCGAAGCTCCAATACAGCTACAAGCACCAGCGCGGCGATCTCCAGCAAGGCGAACAGCTAGTCGCCGCGCAGCTCACGCTGAAGTTCTGACTCCGCGCCCATCCCGTCGTCGCTGCGAGATGCGTCGCACCCGTTGACGCCAGCGCATAAGCGCGATCGCCGGTTGCTGGTCTCGGACGTCGAACGATCGGCGCTACTGCGACGGGGTCGCGGGTCGGCGAAGCGCGCATAAAGAGCGAGCCATTACGATCTTTACCCCGCTCCGGAGTACGGAACGTCTAATCCATGCCCGGCAACCCGCGCGAGCGATCCTCGCGCGGAGCCGACCCGCGACCCCGTCGCGCAACGACCGTCTTTTCGATGCTCCGAGCCCAGCGCCGCCAGCGAGATTCGTCTTTTTGCGAGCGACGAAAGATTTTTCTTGACATCGGTGTTGCACTTCACCTATACGCCCGGTGGGTCAAGGTGGGATGAAGTGGGTTATAAGGGATTGAGAACGTCGAAGGGTGGAAGATTCCAGTGTTCTTTGGCCGGTTTGACCACACCATCGACGCCAAGGGCCGCATCAGCATCCCGGCCCAGTTCCGCGACGTGCTCCTCGGCGACCCGCGGCTCATCGTCGCCCCGTACACCGTCTACGGACAGCGCTGTCTCGATCTCTATCCCCAGGCGGAGTGGCAGAAGCTTCTCGACAAGTTCTCGGCGTTGCCGCGGTTCAGCCCGAACGCGGTCAAGTTCGAGATGGGGTACTTGGCCCGCTCGCATCGGTGCGAGCTCGACGCCGCAGGCCGCATCCTCTTGCCGCCGGTGCTCAGGCAATACGCCGCGCTCAAGAAGGATGTCGTCTTCCTCGGGGTGCATGCACGATTTCGGCTGATGGATCAGGAGAGTTGGGTGAAGGTGGAGAGTGAGCACGATGCCGAGGCAGTCGCCAACCCGGCGATGTACCAGGACCTCGGGATCTGACGCTTGCTCGCCGAAGAAGTGGTGGTGGCGGAGGGGTGGTGGAGGAAGAGGGGCGCGCCCGGAGTAGCGGACCGGGGGGTCACCGGGCGCGCCTCGCTGATGCGAAGGTGAGTCAACGTGTCGAGGCCACTTCGGCAATTCCCCGCTTGGGGGTTGAATTGGGGGATGCCGGACGATCGACGACACGTTGCGGTGCTGGCGGATGAAGCGGTCGCGTACCTGCATGCGCGCTCCGGTGGACGCTACGTCGACGGGACGCTCGGCGACGGCGGCCACGCGCAGCTTCTCCTCGAACGCAACTCGACGATCGAAGTCCTGGGAGTCGACCGCGACTCCGTGACGCTCGCCGCGACCGCTGCGCGGCTCTCGACTTTCGGCGGACGATTCCGAACGTTTCACGGTAACTTCGATGAGCTCGGCGCGGCGCTCGCGCAGGCCGGCTGGGACCGCGTCGATGGGATTCTCTTGGACCTCGGTCTCTCCTCCGCCCAGCTCGACGATCCCGCACGCGGCTTCGGCTTCCGCGCCGCCGGCGCGCTCGACATGCGCATGACACAAGGCGAGGGGTCGTCCGCGGCCGACCTCCTGGCGACGCTCGACGAGCGCCGCCTCGCCGAGTGCCTCTGGCGCTACGGCGAGGAGCCGGCGGCGCGACGCATCGCGCGCGCGATCGTCGCCGAACGGGAGCGGCAGCCGATCACCGACACGACCGCGCTCGCCGATCTCGTCGCCCGTGTCGCGCCTCGTCGTGGCTCCCTCCACCCCGCAACGCGTGTGTTTCAGGCTTTGCGCATCGCCGTCAACCGCGAGCTCGACCATCTCGATGCGCTCCTCGCGCACGCCCTCGGCTGGCTCCGTCCGGGTGCGCGGCTGGTGATCATTGCGTATCATTCGCTGGAGGACCGACGCGTGAAACGCGCCTTCCGAGACTGGGCTACCGCCTGCCGCTGCCCGCCAGCGCTGCCACGGTGCATCTGCGGCGCGCGCGCCCGGGTGCGGCTCCTGACCCGCAAGGTCGTCACGCCGTCGGCGGCCGAGGTGCAGGCAAACCGTCGCGCGCGCAGCGCTCGCCTCCGCGCCGTCGAGGTGATGGAGTCGGCCGGATGAGCGTCGTCGGCGCGCCGCCGAGCTGGATCGGCCACGTGGCCGCGACGCCGCGCGGCGCGCGCGGCGGCATCGCCGCGGTCCGCCGCCGCATGACGTCGGCGGAGCGGCGCCTCGCGCGCCAGGTCGGTCTCGGCGCGCTCGCCGCGCTGGGGATCGCCCTCACGCTCGTCTGGGTGCGACTGCATGTCGTCCATACCGGCTACGAGCTCTCGACGGCGCGGCAGCTCGAGCTCCGTCTCGAGCAGGAGCAGCGCGAGCTCGAGATCGAGATCGCGACTCGGACGTCGCCGCGGCGGCTGGAAGAGGTCGCCCGCCGCCGACTCGGTATGGGCCCGCCCGCGCCGGGCCAGATCGTGAGCGAGCAATGAGCGCGCGCATCATCGCCGTTGCCGGCGGCATCGCCGTGCTCCTCATCCTGGTCGCCCTGCGCATCGTGCAGCTGACTCTCAGCGACAGCCCCGGTCTGGCGCGCATGGCGCGCGAGCAGCAACGCGAGCACGTGCAGATCTCCGCGCACCGCGGCGCGATCGTCGACCGTCACGGGGAGACGTTGGCGTCGAGCGTCGACCGGCCGTCGATCTTTCTCCGCCCGAAACAGGTCACCGACCGCCCGCGCGTGCGGAGCGCGCTCGCGATGCTCGGCCTGCGCCAGCAGCAGATCGCGACCAAGCTCGACAGCCACGCGCCGTTCGTCTGGCTGAAGCGTGCCGCGACGCCGCGCGAGCGCGACGACCTCGAGTCGCTGAAGCTCGACGGCGTCGGCGACGTCACCGAGGCGCGCCGCTTCTACCCGCACGAGTCGGCGGCGGCGCACGTGATCGGCCTCGCCGGCGTCGACCTCCAGGGCCTCGAGGGGATCGAGCGCTACTACGAGCGCGATCTGCGCGCTGAGCCGCGGACGCTCGAGGTCGAGCGCGACGCGCGCGGGCGCGAGATCCTGACTGACGGCGTCGAGATGCCGCAGGAGATGGAAGGCGCGACCGTGCAGGTGACGCTCGACCTCGGGATCCAGGACGTCGCCGATCGCGCGCTCGAGCGCGGCGTGCGCGAGGCGCGCGCGAAGGCGGGCACTGCGATCGTGCTCGACCCGTGGACCGGCGAGGTGCTGGCGCTCGCCAACGCGCCGAGCTTCGATCCGAACCGGCGCGCGACCGCGACGCCGTCGCGCCGCCGCAACCGCGCCGTCACCGACTTTTACGAGCCCGGGTCGACCTTCAAGCCGCTGCTCGTCGCCGCCGCGCTCGAGCACGGGGTCGTCCGGCCGGACGAGATGATCTTCTGCGAGAACGGCCACTACCCGGTCGGCAAATGGATCATCCACGACCACGGCAGCCACGGCTGGCTCTCGGTCGCCGAGGTCTTGCAGGTCTCGAGTAACATCGGCGCGTCCAAGATCGGCGAGCGCCTCGGAGCCGAGCGCTTCTTCGAGCTGCTCTCCGGCCTCGAGCTCGGGCGGCCGACCGGCATCGATCTTCCGGGCGAGGTCGGCGGCATGCTGCGGCCGCTGGGCGACTGGTCGCGCATCGCGCTCATCACGACGAGCTTCGGGCAGGGCATCGCCGTGACGCCGCTGCAGATGGCACGCTCCTACGCGGCGATCGCCAACGGCGGGCTCGTCGTCAAGCCGTACGTCGGTGTGCGCGCGATCGCGCCCGACGGCGAGGTCGTGTGGGAGCATCATCCGACGGTCGTCCGCCGCGTCATGAAGCCGGAGACCGCAGCGACCGTGACGACCATGCTGGAGCGCGTCCTCGACGAGGGCGGCACCGGCACGCGCGCGCGCGTCGCCGGCTTCCGCGTCGCCGGCAAGACCGGCACGGCGCAGAAGATCGAAGCGGGCACCGGGCGCTACTCGCCGCACGCGCGCATCGCCTCCTTCATCGGGTTCCTTCCGGCGGACGCCCCGCGCGCCGTGATTCTCGTGCTCCTCGACGAGCCGGAAACGTCTCAGTACGGCGGCATCGTCGCCGCGCCGATCTTCGCGGAGATCGCGGCTGGCGCGATGGAGCGTCTCGGCGTCACCGCGCCGACGCCGCCGGACGTGCAGCAGGCGAGCGCCACCGTGCCGGCGCAAGAGCCGCCGCCGAGCGCGCCGATCGGCATGCCGTCGTTCATCGGCCTCAGCATGCGCGCCGCGCTCGAGCGCGCGCGCGATCTCGGCTGGGCGGTGCAGGTCGTTGGCAGCGGCTACGTCGCCAGCCAGACGCCGCCGCCGGGCGCGTCGGCGGCGCCGGGGAAGGCGTTGACCTTGAGCCTCGCCCCCGCGAGCGACGCGCTATGACCGGCGCGGCGCAGCCGTGCAGACTCGGTGAGCTCCTGCGCCACATCGGCGAGGTGCCGGCCGCCATTCACGGCGATTCCGCGGTCGTCGTGCGCGGCGTGAGCGCCGACTCGCGTACCGTGGGCGAAGGCGATCTCTTCGTCGCGCTCCCGGGCACGCGCACCGACGGCGCGCGCTACATCGCCGACGCGTGCGCGCGCGGTGCCGTCGCCGTCGTCGCCGAAACCGCGCCGCCGCCCGGCGTGACGTGGGTCGAGACCAGCGCCCCGTCGCGCCTCCTCGCGCGCGTCGCCGCGCATCTCCATGGCGACCCGACCCACGATCTGACGATGGTCGGCGTCACCGGCACGAACGGCAAGACGACCGTCACGTACCTCCTCGAGGCGATGTGGTGCGCCGCCGACCTGTGCCCGGGCGTCATCGGCACGATCAGCTATCGGTTCGGCGGCGACATCATCCCGGCGCCGCTCACGACGCCGCCGGCGCCCGAGCTCTTCGCGCGGCTCGCCGCCATGCGCCACGGGGGCGCGACGCACGTCGCGATGGAGGTGTCGTCGCACGCGCTGGTGCAGCATCGCGTCGAGAGCGTCGCGTGGGACGTCGCCGTGTTCACCAATCTCGGGCGCGATCACCTCGATTTCCACCGCGACGCCGATGAGTATTTCCGTGCCAAGGCGCTCCTCTTTCGCGCCCTCGAGCGCAGCCCGAAGTCGCGGCGCACGGCGGTCGTGAATGCCGTCGACCCGCGCGGCCGCGAGCTGCTCCGCGATCTGCGCGTGCCCGCGCTCACGTTCGGCGCCGGCGGCGACGTGCGCGCCGAGCGCCTCGCGATGACGCTCGACGGCTCGACGTTCGATCTCGTGCTCGGCGCCGCGCGTGTCCGGGTGCGCAGCCCGCTCGTCGGCGCCGGTCACGTCGAGAACGTCCTCGCCGCCGCCGCGACCGCCCAGGCGCTGGGCGTCCCGGTCGCGGCGATCGTGCGCGGCGTGGAGACGTTCGCCGGCGTGCCGGGGCGCCTCGAGGCGGTGCAGGCGGGCCAGCCGTTCACCGTGCTCGTCGACTACGCGCACACGCCCGACGCTCTCGCCGGCGTGCTCGGATCGCTGCGGCCGATGGTCAGCGGCCGGCTCTTCTGCGTCTTCGGCTGCGGCGGCGACCGCGATCGCGGCAAGCGACCGCTCATGGGCGCGATGGTGGCGCGCGCGGTCGACCTCGCCGTCCTCACGTCCGACAATCCGCGTACCGAGGACCCGCTCGCGATCATCGCCGACGCCGAGCCCGGCCTCGCCGCGGGCGGGATCGCGCGTCTCGCGACGCTCGACGGCGGCGGACGAGGCTATATCGTCGAGCCCGACCGGCCGCGGGCGATCGCGGCGGCGATCGCGGCGGCGCGTGCCGGTGATTGTGTCGTCATCGCCGGCAAAGGACACGAGGACTACCAGATCGTCGGCACGACGAAGCTGCCGTTCGACGATCGCGCCGAGGCGCGCCGGGCGCTCGCCGCCGTGTACCGGCCGGTGGAGGGAAGCGCGTGATCGTCCCGAGCAAGGGATCAGCGGCGCCGACATCCTGGCGGCTCGCCGACGTGGTGCGCGCGACCGGCGCCAGCGTACACTGTCGCGGCTGTTTCGCGACGTTCACCGCCGTCGGCACCGACTCGCGGCAGCTGCAGCCGGGCGCGATGTTCGTCGCGCTCAGGGGCGAGCACTACGACGCGCACGCCTTCCTCGGCGAGGTCGTCCGCGCCGGCGCCGCGGGCGCGATCGTCGAGCACGTGCCGGACGAGCTCGAGGAGCGCGACGATCTCACCGCGCTCGTCGTCCCGGATACGTTGCGGGCGTTGCAGGATCTCGCCGCGTACCGGCGGCACCAGCTCGCGCCGTGCGTCCTCGCCGTCACCGGGTCGAACGGCAAGACGACGACGAAGGAGATGCTGGCGGCGATCCTCGCCGCCGCCGGCGGCGCCGCCGGCGTCTTGAAGACGCAAGTCAACCTGAACAATCTGATCGGCGTGCCGCTCACGCTCCTGCGCCTCGCCGGCGAGCAGCACGCGGTCGTCGAGATGGGCATGAACGCGCCCGGCGAGATCTGGCGGCTGGCCGAGATCGCCGATCCGGACGTTGGCGTGATCACCAACGTCGCCCCGGCGCATCTCGAAGGGCTCGGATCGGTCGACGGCGTCGCGCGCGCCAAGGGCGAGCTCTTTGCACGCATGCGGCGCGACGCGGTCGCGGTCGTGAACGCCGACGACGCGTACGTCGCGGCGCTCGGCGACGCGTTTCCCGGCCGCGTCGTCCGCTTCACGGTCGCACCCGACGTGGCGGCCGACGTGCGCGCCGAGGACGTGCGCGTCGGCGCCGACGGGACGGCAGCGTTTCAATTGCGTGCGGGTGACGCGGCGGCGGCGGTGCACCTCCAGATCGCCGGCCGGCACAACGTCGCCAACGCGCTCGCCGCGGCGGCGGCAGCGCATGCGGTCGGGGTCGGCCTCGAGGCGATCGCGGCCGGGCTCGGCGCGGCGACGGCCGTCGGCAGCCGCATGCGGGTGCACACGCTCGCGAGCGGCGTGACCCTCGTCGACGACAGCTACAACGCCAACCCGGCGTCGGTCGCCGCGGCGCTACGCAGCCTGCGCGAGGCGCCGGCCGCGCGCCGCATCGCCGTGCTCGGCGACATGCTCGAGCTCGGCGCGACGAGCGCCGAGCTGCACCGCGGCGTCGGCCGCCTCGCCGCCGAGCTCGGCATCGACGCGCTCTACCTCTACGGCGACCATGCGGCGACGACCGCCGCGGGCGCGATCGACGCCAGCACGGAGCGCGGCGGCTCCGGCGGTCTCACCGCGGACGCGGTGCGCGTTTTCCCGACCCACGCCGCCGTCGCCGCCGCCGTCGGCGGGCTCGCGCGTCGCGGCGACTGGGTGTTGGTGAAAGGCTCGCGCGGCCAACGAATGGAGGAGGTGGTGCGTCTGCTCGGCGCCGCGGAGTGACATGCTCTACTATGCCCTGTACTCGCTGCACACGACGCACACGATCTTCAACGTCTTCCGCTACACCACCTTTCGCAGTCTCGTGGCGGCGTTGATGGCGCTCTCGATCTCGTTTCTGCTCGGGCCGAGCCTGATCCGCCGCTTGACCGAGAATCAGATCGGGCAGCCGATTCGCACCGACGGTCCCGAGCGCCACAAGGTGAAGGCGGGGACGCCGACGATGGGCGGGACGCTGATCCTCTTCTCGCTCGTCCTCGCGACGTTGCTGCTCGCCGACCTCGGCAATCCGTACATCTGGCTCGTGCTCCTGGTGACGCTCGGCTTCGGGGCGATCGGCTTCGTCGACGACTACCGCAAGTTTCGCTACGGCACCTCGGCGGGCCTCGCGCCGCGCCACAAGTTCCTCGCGCAGTGCGCGGTCGCGACGCTCGGCGCGGTGCTGCTCTTGTTGGTTCCGGAGTTCCAGCCGACCATCGCGGTGCCGTTCTTCAAGAACGTGAAGGCCGACCTCGGGCTCTTCTACCTGCCGTTCGCAGCCTTCGTCATCGTGGGGGCGTCGAACGCGGTCAACTTGACCGACGGCCTCGACGGCCTCGCGATCGGGCCGGTCATGATCGCCGCCGGCACGTATGCCGTGTTCGCCTTCGTCACCGGCAACGTGAAGCTCGCCGACTACCTCCAGATCCCGTTCGTCGGCGGCGCCGGCGAGCTGGCGGTTTTCTGCAGCGCCCTCGCCGCGGCGGGACTCGGATTTCTCTGGTTCAATGCCTATCCGGCGCAGATGTTCATGGGCGACGTCGGCTCGCTGCCGCTCGGCGCCGCGCTCGCGATGGTCGCCTTGATCACCAAGCACGAGCTCGTGCTCGTCGTCGTCGGCGCGATCTTCGTCGTCGAGGCGCTCTCGGTGATCGCGCAAGTCGCGTATTTCAGGTGGACCGGCGGCAAGCGCATCTTCCGCATGGCGCCGATCCATCATCACTACGAGCTCCTCGGCTGGCCGGAGCCGCTCATCATCGTGCGCTTCTGGATCGTGTCGGTCATCTGCGCGCTCGTCGCGCTCAGCACGCTGAAGCTGCGGTGACCGGATGACGATCGCCGACGACTACCGCGACCGTCGCATTTTGGTGATCGGCTACGGCCGCACCGGCGCCGCCGTGAGCCGCTTCTTCCTCGATGCCGGCGCGCGCGTCCGCGTCGCCGAGCGCCGCCGGCCGGCCGAGCTCGGCGACCTCGACGCGCGGATCGACCTGCGCCACGGCGACGCGGATCTCCACTGTCTCGACGGCGTCGACCTCGTCGTGCCGAGCCCCGGCGTCGCCGCGCACGCGCCGCTCGTGCGGGCGGCGGTGGCACGCCGGATTCCGGTGCGCGCCGAGATCGAGATCGCCGCGCGCGCGCTCGCGATCCCGCTCCTCGCCGTCACCGGGACGAACGGCAAGAGCACGACGACGGCGCTCCTCGGCGAGATGGTGCGCGCCGGCGGCGAGCGTCCGTTCGTGGGCGGCAACCTCGGGACGCCGCTCATCACCGCGGTCGACGGCGCGCACTCGATGGCGGTCGTCGAGGTGTCGAGCTTCCAGCTCGAGTGGGTGGAGCAGTTCCGGCCGCGCGTCGGCGTGCTGTTGAACGTCACTGAGGACCACCTCGACCGCTACGCCGGTCTCGACGCGTACGGCACGACCAAGCTCCGGCTCTTCGCCCACCAAACCGCCGACGACGTCGCGGTGTTGAACGGCGGCGACGCGTGGATCCGCACGCACGCGAGGGGCCTCGCGGCGACGACGCTCTGGTTCGGGGCGGGCGAGGGCGCGGTGCTGCGCGCCGACGCGGCGGCGATCCGCATGCGTGTCGGCGGGCGCGAGGAAACGTACCCGCTCGCGAAGGTCGCGCTCGACGGCGCGCACAACCGCGAGAACATGATGGCGGCGATCGCCGCCGCGCGCGCCGTCGGCATCGCGCCCGCCGCCGTACAGTGGGCGCTCGAAGCGTTTCGGCCGCTGCCGCATCGGCTCGAGCTCGTGCGCGAGCGCGGCGGCGTGCGCTGGATCGACGATTCGAAAGGCACGAACGTGGGCGCGGTGGTGAAGTCGCTCGAGGGCCACCGCCGCAGCGTGGTCCTCCTCGCGGGCGGCATCGAGAAGGGCGGCGACTACGGCGTGCTCGTCGAGCCGGTGCGGCGCGCCGTGAAGCACGCGATCCTTTTCGGCGCCGCGCGCGACATGCTGGCGCGTACCCTCGGCGGCGCGACGGAAGTCGAGCTCGCCGACACGCTCGCCGACGCGGTGGCGCGCGCCGCCGCGGTCGCCAAGCCGGGCGACACGATTCTACTCTCGCCGGCCTGCGCCAGCTTCGACATGTTCCGCGACTACGCCGATCGCGGCAATCAGTTCCAAGCGCTGGTGCAGGCGCTATGACGGCGCGCGCGCTCGCGGCGCCGCTCGGCGCGATGCCGTATCGCGTGACGCGCCGTCACGCGCCGCGCGCGGCGCGCCGGGTGAGCGTCGTCAGCCACGGCGCCGATCGCTGGATCATGTTGACGGTTGCGCTGCTCGTCGGCCTCAGCATCGTCATGGTCTTCAACACCAGCTACTTCTTCGCCGGCGAGCGCTTCGGCGATCCGTACTACGTCTTTCGCAAGCACCTCGGATCGATCGTGCTCGGCCTCGGCGTCTGCCTCGCGGCGTCGCGGCTGCGCTCCACGACGTACGAGCGGCTCGCGTATCCGCTGCTCGCCGTGGTCGCGCTGGCGCTCGTCGCCGTCCTCGTGCCCGGCCTCGGCATCGTCCGTGGCGGCGCGCGCCGCTGGATCGGGCTCGGCGCAATCAACGTGCAGCCGTCGGAGCTCGCGAAGATCGCGGTCGTGCTGTACCTGGCGCGCTCGATCGTCCGCAAAAGCGGTCGCATCGAGACCTTCAGCGTCGGCATTGTGCCGCACGTGATCGTCGTCGCCGTGTTCGCGGCGCTCGTCGTCGTCGAGCCCGACTTCGGTACGGCGGCGCTCCTCGCCGTGTTGCTGCTGGCGATGCTGTTCGCCGGCGGCGTGCGCGTGCGGCATCTCGTGGTGCCGCTCCTGCCGGCGCTGCCGCTCGCGGCGTACGCGATTCACAGCAGCCCGTACCGGCTGCGACGTGTGATGGTCTTCCTCGACCCGTGGCAGCACCCGCGCGACGCCGGCTTCCAGCTCGTGCAATCGTTCATCGCATTCGGCTCGGGCGCGGCGTTCGGGGTCGGGCTCGGCGAGAGCAAGCAGAAGATGTTCTACTTGCCGGAGGCGCACACCGACTTCATCTTCTCGGTGATCGGCGAGGAGCTCGGGCTCGTCGGCGCGCTCCTCGTCGTGACGCTCTTCGCCGCGCTCGCGGTGCGCGGCTTCCGCGTCGCGCTCCGCCACCCGACGCAGTTCGGTCGCCTCGTCGCGTTCGGCGTGACGGTGCTGCTCGTGGCGCAAGCGGCCGTGAACATGGCCGTCGTGCTCGGCCTCTTGCCGACGAAGGGGTTGGCGCTGCCGTTCGTGAGCTACGGCGGCTCGGCGATGATCGGCGCCCTCGCGAGCGTCGGCGTGCTGCTCGCGCTCTCGCGGGAGTCCGGGTGAGGTCGTGCGGCTCATGATCGCAGGCGGCGGCACGGGCGGCCATCTCTTCCCCGGCGTCGCCGTCGCCGAGGCGGCGCGCCGACGGGATCCGGACGGCGCGATCCTCTTCGTCGGCAGCGAGCGCGGTCTCGAAGCGCGCGTCGTGCCGAGCGCGGGCTTCGTCCTCGAGGCATTGCCGACGACGCCGCTCCGCGGCCGCGGCGCCCGCGACCGCGTGCGTGCGATCGCCGGCCTCGCCGCCGGCGTGGGGCGCGCGCGGGGTGTGATCCGCCGCTTCGCGCCCGACGCGATCGTCGGCCTCGGCGGCTACGCGTCGGCGCCGGCGGTGATCGCGGGACGGCTCGCGGCGACGCCGATCGTGTTGCTCGAGCAGAACGCGCGCCCGGGCCTGACGACGCGGCTCCTTGCCCGTTTCGCCGATCGGGTCTGCGTCAGCTTCCCGGAGAGCGCCGCGGCATTCGCGGCCGGGAAGGCGGTCGTGACCGGGAACCCCGTCCGCTGGCGCGCCGCCGACGGCGCGGTGGCGTCGTCGCCAGCGGCGTCGAGTGGGACGGCAATGTCTGCGTCGTCGGTGCCGACAGGTACGGCGACGTCTGCGCCGTCGGCGGCGTCGCCTGAGACGACGGCGGGCGGCCGCGGTCTCGCCCTGCTCATCTTCGGCGGCAGCGCCGGCGCGCGGACGCTCAACCTCGCCGGGCCGGCGCTCGCGGCGGCGCTCGCCGACGTGCCGGGTCTCTCGATCGTGCATCAGACCGGCGCCGAGGCGGAAGCGTCGGTGCGCGCCGCGTATGCCGCGGTCGGGATCCGCGCCGACGTCCGGCCGTTCATCGCCGACATGGGCGCGGCGTACGCGGCCGCCGACGTCGTCGTCTGCCGCGCCGGCGCGACGACGATCGCCGAGCTCGCCGCGCTCGGGAAGCCGGCGATCCTCGTCCCGTATCCCTACGCCGCCGACGATCATCAGCGCGCGAACGCCGAGAGCCTGGTAGGCGTCGGCGCGGCGGCGATGGTGCTCGACGCCGAGGCCAGCGGCGAGCGGCTCGCCGCCGAGGTGCGGCGTCTGCTCGCGCCCGCGGCGCGTGCGACGATGGCGGCGCGCGTCCGCGCGCTCGCGCATCCGGACGCCGCCGAGCGCGTGCTCGCGACCGTCGAGGCGCTCGTTTATGCTCGGACAGGCGGGAGGCGGAGGTCGGCATGACGCTCACGAGCAAGCAGCGCCACATTCACTTCGTCGGGATCGGCGGCATCGGCATGAGCGGCATCGCCGAGGTGCTGCTGAACCTCGGTTTCGTCGTCACCGGGTCCGATCTCGCCGCGAGCGACGCGACCGAGCGCCTGACGCGCCTCGGCGCGACGATCGCGCTCGGCCACCACGCCGATCGCATCGGCCCGCGCACCGACGTCGTCGTCATTTCGTCAGCGGTGAGGTTCTCGAACCCGGAGGTGGTGCGCGCGCGTGAGCTGAAGATCCCGGTGATCCCGCGCGCCGAGATGCTCGCCGAGCTGATGCGCATGAAGACCGGCCTCGCCGTCGCCGGCACGCACGGCAAGACGACGACGACGTCGCTCCTCGGTCACGTGCTCGCGCAGGCGGACCTCGACCCGACGCTGGTGATCGGCGGCCGGGTGAAGGGCCTCGGCTCGAACGCGCACCTCGGACACGGCGAGTACCTCGTCGCCGAGGCCGACGAGAGCGACGGCAGCTTCCTCCTGCTGACGCCGGCGTACGCGGTCGTCACCAACATCGACCCCGAGCACCTCGACCACTACGGCTCGATCGACCGCGTCCACGAGGCGTACCTGCAGTTCATCCATCGCGTGCCGTTCTACGGGCTCGCGGTCCTGTGCATCGACAGCGTCGCGGTACGCGCGCTCCTGCCGCGTGTCCGCAAGCGCTTTCTCACCTATGGCCTCGCGAGCGACGCCGATCTGCAGGCGGTGCACACCCGCGTCGCCGCCGACGGCACGCGTTTCGACGTCCTCGAGCGCGGCCGCTGGATCGGCGAGGTCGAGCTGCGCATGCTCGGCCGCCACAACGCGCAGAATGCGCTGGCGGTGATCGCGGTCGCGTGCGAGCTCGGCATTCCGTTCGAGACGACGGCGCGGGCGCTGGCGTCGTTCGAGGGCATCCACCGGCGCTTCGAGGTGAAAGGCGAGGTCGGCGGCGTCACCGTGGTCGACGACTACGGGCACCATCCCGAGGAGGTGAAAGCGACCTTGCGTGCGGCGCGCGAGGGTTTTGGCCGGCGGCTCGTCGTCGTCTTCCAACCGCATCGCTACACGCGCACACGCGATCTGCTGTCGGAGTTCCTCGGCGCGTTCGACGACGCCGATCTGCTCGTGCTCACGGACATCTATGCCGCGGGCGAGGAGCGCATCGACGGCGTGAGCGGCGAAGCGCTCTACGACGCGCTCCGCCGCCGCGGCCACACCGACGTCCGCTTCGTGCCGGCGCGCGCCGACGTCGCCGCGACCCTCGTGCCGCATCTCCGCGGCGGCGACATGGTCGTCACGCTCGGCGCCGGCGACGTGTACGAGGTCGGCGACGACCTCCTGCAAGCGCTCGCGCGCGAGCGCCCGGCGGCGCTGCAATGAGCGATCGCCGACCGACGACGACGACCGGCGCGGCACCGAACGAGGTTCCGACGCGCGTCGTCGACGCGCTCCACGCCGCGGCGCGCGCCGCCGAGTCGGTGCGGCCCGCGCGCCGCGACGGCGAGAGCGTCGTCGAGGCGGCCGAAGATCCGAGCCACGAAGGCGCGACGTCGGCGGTGGCGGCGAACGGCGCCACGGCGGCGGGGCGAGTGGCGCGCGCTGGCGACGGTGCCCCGTCGAGGCACGTCACCGCCCCGACACGCGACGCGGTGGCGGCGGTGCTCGTCGCTGCCGGAGCCGACGTCCGTCGCGACGAGCCGCTCGCGCGTCACACGAGCTTCCGCATCGGCGGACCCGCCGATCTCTTCGTCGCCGCGGCGACGGTATCGGAGCTACAAGCGGCGCTGCGCGCGGCGCGGGCGCACGGCTATCCGGTCTTCTTTCTCGGCGGCGGCAGCAACCTCCTCGTCAGCGACCGCGGCGTCCGCGGCCTGGTTCTGAAGCTGGGGAAGCCCTTCGACTTCGTCGAATGGGAGCCGGACGACACCGGCGCGAGCCTGCGCATCGGAGCGGCGGTGCCGTTCAAGCGTATGGTCGCGGAGGCCGTGGCCGCCGGCCTCGCCGGTCTCGAGTTCGGCGAGGGCATCCCCGGGACGATCGGCGGCGGCATCTTGATGAATGCGGGCGCGTTCGGCGGCGAGATCGGACGCGTCGTGACGGTGCTCGAAGCCGTCGACGAGTCCGGCGAGCACATCGAGCTGCCGCGCGAGCGCCTCGGCTTCGCCTACCGGCGCTTGACGCTGCCGACGCGGGCGCTGATCACCGCGGTGCGCGTGCGTCTCGAGCGCGGTGACGCCGCCGCGCTCGCGGCCTCCGTCGCCGATGCGAAGGCGCGGCGCGACCGGCACCAGCCGAAGGGACGGCCGAACGCAGGCTCGATCTTCAAGAACCCGCCCGGCACGTTTGCCGGCCGGCTACTGGAGGAGGCGGGTCTCAAGGGCGCGCGGCTCGGCGAAGCGATGTTCTCGGAGCGCCACGCGAACTTCATCGTCAATCTCGGACACGCGCGGGCCGTCGACGTGAAAGGGCTGATCGACCTCGCGACGCGTGCCGTACGCCGCCTGCGCGCGATCGAGCTCGAGCCGGAGGTACGGCTGGTCGGCGAGTGGTGAGGAGGCGCAGCGGTCGCGGTGTTGCGGCGGTGTGGGTCGTGAGGGATGGGCGGAGTGTGAAGACGCCGCAGCGGCGGTGACGAGCGTCGCCGACGAGCGACGGAGAAGGGCGAACGCGAGGTGAGGAGAGGGGCGGCACGGGGGCGGTACCGGGGTAAGCACGTCGCCGTGCTGCTCGGTGGCCTGTCGTCGGAGCGCGAGATCTCGCAGCTCTCCGGCGGGAACGTCGCCGCGGCGCTCGCGGGCCTCGGCTACCGCGTGACGCGCGTGCCGGTCGGCCGCGATCTCCCCGCGCGCCTCGCGCGGCTGCGTCCCGACGTCGCGTTCAACGCCCTCCACGGGACGTACGGCGAGGACGGCTGCGTGCAGGGCCTCCTCGAGGTGATGGCGATCCCCTACACCGGCGCGAGCGTGCTGCCGAGCGCGCTCGCGATGCACAAGGCGACGGCGAAGGTATTGTGGCACGCCGCCGGGCTGCCGACGCCGCGCTGGACGGTGATCGCGGCGAACGCGCGCGGACCTGCCGCGACGCCGCGGTTGCCGTCACCGCTCCCCGTCGTCGTCAAGCCGAATCGCGAGGGCTCGAGCGTCGGCGTCTCGATCGTCCGTCGCCGCGCCGACCTCGGGCGCGCGGTGCGGCTCGCCGCGCGCTCCGGCGGCGACGTCCTGATCGAGGAGTACGTCCCGGGCGCCGAGGTGACGGTGGGCATCCTCGACGGCCGCGCGCTCGGCGCGCTCGAGGTCGTCGCGAAGGGCGAGTTCCACACCTACGACGTCAAGTACACCGCCGGCCGCGAGGAGTTTTACATGCCGGCGCGGCTCGACCGCGCGACGACGCGGCGGGTGCTGGCGCTCGCCGAGGCGGCGCACACGGCGCTCGGCTGCGACGCGTACAGCCGCGTCGATTTCCGCGTCGACGGCCGCCGGCCGTTCGTGATCGAGCTGAACACGCTGCCCGGGCTGACCGCGCTCTCGTATCTGCCGCGCATCGTCGCCCCGGCGGGGATCGACTTTCCGGCGCTCTGCGAGCGCATCCTCGACGGCGCCGCTCTGCGCCTGCGGGAGACGCGACGATGACGGTCGCGCGGCGGCTGCGAACGGCCGCGCGCGCCACGTCGCGCGCGACGCTGCGTCTCGTGCGTGCCACGTCGCGGTCGTCGACGCGGCTCGTCCGTGCAGGGCGACGTGGCCTGCAACGCGCTGCCTGGCGGATACGGCATGGCGCCCGCATTCTCGGCCGGTGGTCGCGACGCGCGATGGGCGCCGTCGTGCGCGGCACGCGATACGCGGCGTACGCCGCGATCGCGCGCTGGCGGACGGCGACGGCGCTCGCTGCGCTGGTTGCGGTGGCCGGCGTCGGGTTCGTCGAGCGCGCACCGCTCGCCGACCGGGCATTGCACCACCCCTACTTCGCGGTGAGCGAGATCGTCGTCGCGCCGACCCACCACGTGCGCCAAGGCGCGCTGTTGCAATGGATGGGCCTCCGCCCGGGCATGAGCATCTGGAGCCTCGAGCCGCGCGCGCTCGAGCGCCGGCTCGAGGAGCATCCGTGGATTCGCCGCGCCCACGTCGAACGCCAGTTTCCGCGGCGGTTGACGGTGCAAGTGGTCGAGCGCGAGGCCGCCGCCGTCCTCCTCATCGACCAGCTCTACTACGTCGACCAGAGCGGCGCGGTTTTCGCCCGCGTCGGCAGCGCGGACACGCTCGATTTGCCGTTCGTGACCGGCATCGAGGCAGCGGTCTTGAACGGCGAACGGTCGTATCCGCGCCATGCCGTCCGGCAGGCGCTCAGGTTGGTGCAGCTCATGGGTGCCGCGGGACTTCCATTCCGCGTCTCAGAGGTGCATATCGAGCGAGACCAGGGGGTGACGGTCTTTCCAGTCGAGCCCAAGGTGGCGCTCGAGTTCGGGTGGGGGCGGTTCCCGGAGAGGCTCGCGCGTCTCGGCGAGGTGCTCGCTAGGTATCGGGGACGCGAGAGTCAGCTGCAGGAGATCGATCTGACCTACGACTCGCAGGTGGTGGTGCGGTTGCGGCAGGGTGGCAGCGGTCATGGTGATGGGCGGCGCGTGCGCGCGTAGCTTCAGGCGGTGGGGGCGCGGATGGGGATGGGAATGACGAAGCGGGCGTTGGTGGCGGGCCTCGACCTCGGCACCTCGAAGACGACGGTGCTGGTCGGCAGCGTCAGCGAGCGCGGGGTCGACATCGTCGGCCTCGGGACGGCGCCGTCGCGCGGCCTGCGCAAAGGCGTCATCGTCCACCTCGAGTCGACGGTGGCCGCGATTCGCAAGGCAGTCGCGGAAGCCGAGGCGATGGCGGGCTGCGAGATCCGCCAGGTCGTCGCCAGCATCACCGGGGCGCACGTGCGCGGCGTCACCAGTCACGGCGTCGTGGCGGTGCGGAACGGCGAGGTGTCGGCGAATGACGTCGACCGTGTCCTCGATGCCGCCCGCGCCGTCGCCCTCCCCGCCGACCGCGAGGTGCTGCACGTCCTGCCGCAGGAGTTCATCATCGACGACCAAGAGGGGATCCGCGAGCCGCTCGGGATGGCCGGCGTCCGCCTCGAGGCCAAGGTTCACATCGTGACCGCGCACGCCTCGGCGTTGCAGAACGTGCTCAAGTGCTGCAGGCAGGCGGGACTCGTCGTCGAGGACGTCGTCCTCGAGGCGCTCGCCGCCGCCGACGCGGCGCTGACGCCGGAGGAGAAGGACCTCGGGGTCGCGCTCGTGGACGTCGGCTGCGGCACGACCGACGTCATCCTCTTCCACGGCGGTGCCGTTCGTCACACGGCCGTCTTGCCGCTCGGCGGCGCGCACCTCACCAACGACATCGCCGCCGGTCTGCGGACCCCCACGATCGAGGCCGAGAAGATCAAGCAGCGCTTCGGCTGCGCCCGCGCCTCCAAGGTGCCGCGGCACACCTCGATCGAGGTGCCGAGCGTCGCCGACCGTGAGCCGCGCATCCTCTCGCGGCACATCCTCTGCGAGATCATCGAGCCGCGCGTCGAGGAGATCTTCACGCTCGTGAGCCGCGAGATCATCCGCTCCGGATTCGAAGGAAACCTCGCATCGGGCGTGGTGCTGACCGGCGGCACGGCGCTCCTCGACAGCGTGACCGACGTAGCGGAGCACGCGCTCCGGCTACCGGTGCGGATCGGCGTTCCGCAGCACGTCACCGCGCTCGCCGACCTCGTCGCGAGCCCGCTCTACGCGGCGTCCGTCGGTCTCCTCGTCGCGGGCGCGGGTGGCGGCGGTCTCGGACGCCCGACGTCGATGCGCGATCAGGGTCTCATCGGACGGGTGCGCGATCGCATGACGGACTGGCTGCGAGAATTTTTCTGAGCGAGGGAAATATCGGGGGAAAATAGGTGACAGCAAATGCGAATTACGCTACAGGAGGTGCGGGATGGGGAGGCGGCATGGACGCGGGGCAGGGGGTAGCCACGGTGGCCGTTCGTCGACGAGTTCGAGCCCGGTGGCGTCGCATGGTGAAGGAGGAGGTGGGGCGATGAGTGATTTGTCCGGTAGCGATCAGCTGAGCGCGCGCATCAAGGTGGTCGGCATCGGGGGCGGCGGTGGCAATGCGGTCAACACGATGATCGCGGCCGGGCTCCAAGGCGTCGACTTCATCAGCGCCAACACCGACGCGCAGGCGCTCGCCGCCAATCTCGCTCCGGTGAAGCTGCAGCTCGGCTCGCAGGTGACGAAGGGCCTCGGCGCCGGCGGCAGTCCCGAGATGGGACGCAAGGCGGCGACCGAAGATGTCGAGCGCATCCGTGAGTATCTGACCGGCGCCGACATGGTATTCATCACCGCCGGCATGGGCGGCGGCACCGGCACCGGCGGCGCGCCGATCGTCTCGCGCATCGCGAAGGAGTTGGGCGCGCTCACCGTCGGGGTGGTGACGAAGCCCTTCCTCTTCGAGGGCAAGAAGCGCGGCAAGCAGGCCGAAGAGGGCATGCGGGAGCTCAAGGCGAGCGTCGACACGCTGATCGCCATTCCCAATCAGCGTCTCCTCGCCGTTGCCGGCCGCACCACGTCGATCCTCGAGACGTTCAAGAAGGCGGACGACGTGCTGCTGCAGGCGGTGCGCGGCATCTCGGATCTCATCACCGTGCACGGCCTCATCAACCTCGACTTCAACGACGTGCGCACGATCATGTCCGAGATGGGCATGGCGCTCATGGGCGCCGCCACCGCAGCCGGCGAGAACCGCGCCGTCGAGGCGGCGCAGAAGGCGATCTCGAGTCCGCTCCTCGAGGACGTCTCGATTCAGGGCGCGCGCGGCGTGCTGATCAACATCACCGGCGGCCTCGACCTCGGTCTCCACGAGGTGAACGAAGCGGCGACCTTGATCCAAGAGGAAGCCGACGACGAGGCCAACATCATCTTCGGCGCCGTGATCGACGAGAGCATGAACGACCAGATCCGTATCACGGTGATCGCCACCGGCTTCGGCGAGCCACGCGAGGAAGTGAAGCGCCCGCCGACTACGGCCGGCGCGGCGAATGCGCAAGCGGGGTCGCCGCGCGTCGCGTACAGCCGCGAGGGAACGCGCGACGCCGTTCGCGAAGCCGCCGCCGCGGCGCAGCGTCGCGTCGTGCGTGTCGGCGTGATCGACGACATCGAAGGGACGATGTGGCGGCGCTCCGGCGGTGCGGCGAACGAGCGCACCGAGCCGATCGATCTCACGGTGCCGGACGAGGAGGACAGCCTCGACATTCCGACGTTCCTGCGCAAGCAGGCGGACTAGAACACTTCTCAGATCCGTTCCACGGGCGCGCGCCTTTCCGGGCGCGCGCCCGTTTTCATCGGCGCGGCACGCGCGCCCGACAGCCGGCTCAGCTGTCGTTGATCGTCAGCGGAGCAACGCCCCGCCCATGTCGAGCAACTCGTGGGTTCTGGGCATCTCGCTCGTCAGCACCTGTTGCGCACGACAGACGTGCTCGCGAATGACGCATTCGCCGATGTCATCGAGGGAGTCCAGACCGGGAACGCCGAGCGCAGAGCACCGCGACTCCATCCCGTCATATCCGAGCCCGACGGCGGCGCGGATGTCGGCGAGGTCGAGGACGGACACACCCGTCCGCGAGGGGCCGCATGCTTTGCCGATCGCCTTTCGCAATCGTCCCTCGGCGCTTCGCGGGTCGTGGAACAGCGCCCCGGTGAGCTTCTTGCACCGCGCCTCAGCCTTCGGCCGGCACCGCGAGTCGTCGGGCTTTTGCTGCACGCACCTGAACATCGCGGCGCTACAGCGCTGGTATGCGCCAACGACCTTTTGAAGGAACCGCGTGGCGCTCACGCCGATCGTCGTCTGACATTTGACCGCTGCCTTGCCGCTGGTCTTCGGACTCCCGAGACCGAGGCTATCGACCGTGGCGGGGTAGTCGACGCACTCGGCCGCCGTCACGCCGAAGTCGCCGAGCATCAGCAGGTCGCCGCCGCGTGGCACGCTGGCCGCGAACAGCTGCGCGGCTCGGCAGCGGTGCTCGTGCACGAGATGATCGGTCACGGCCGCGAGCACGTCGCCGGTTGAAAGTGTCGTATCCGCGCACGCCGCGATCTCACTGCCGAACCCGAGGCCGCTGGGCGCACAGAGATCGTCGCGCGATACACGCGGCGGTAGGCCAGCTTTCTTCGGGCCGCAGCTCTTCGAGATTTTCGTCGTCGTTTTTGCGATCAGACCCTTCGGACCGCCGGTCAGGGCCGCCGCCAGCTTGACGCAACGCGTGCGCGCCTTGTCGAGGCAGCCGGCGTCGTCGGGCTTTTGTTGGATGCACTTGAACACCGCATCCGAGCATTGCTCGAGGCGTGTCCGCGTCACCTGCGCCAACCGCAAGCCGGCGCTTCGCATCGTCGCCTCGCAGTTCGTCGCGCTCTTACCGCGCAGCTTCGGGTCGCCAATGCCGGCGCCCCGGCCATCCGCCATCGGGACGCACTCCGGGTCGTCGCGGTCGACGAGCCCATCGCCGTTGTCGTCGATGCAGTTGTCGCAGATCTCGACTGGCGGGATGCAGGAGGGATTCGCACTGCATAGCGCGTCGTCACAATTCACCGCTTTCGCTGTGACCACGCAATCACCGGTCGCCGAGTCGCACGTGCTCGACTGCTGGCACGGATCATCGGGAGTGCAGTCTCGGGGGCTGCCGGCGACACAGATCCCCGCGCCGTCGCAGGTGTCGGCGAGCGTGCACGCATCGCCGTCGGAGCACGGTGCGCCGCTCGACTTCGCCGGGTGTGAGCAGGTGCCGGTTTGCGGATTGCACGTACCGGCGTCGTGGCATTGGTCGGGCGCGGTGCAGACGACTGCGGGGCCCGGCACGCATTGGCCGTTTGCGTCGCAACGGTCGCCGGTCATGGCACTGGTCGGGCGCACTGCAGACGACCGCGGCGCCCGGCACGCATTGGCCGTTCGCGTCGCAGTGGTCGCCGCCGTCGGCGCCGGTGCCGGTGCAGGCGTTGCCGTCGGAGCAGGACGTGCCGGTCGGCTTCACCGGATTGGAGCAGGTGCCGGTTTGCGGATTGCACGTGCCGGCGTCATGGCACTGGTCGGGCGCACTGCAGACGACCGCGGCGCCCGGCACGCATTGGCCGTTCGCGTCGCAGTGGTCGCCGCCGTCGGCGCCGGTGCAGGCGTTGCCGTCGGAGCAGGACGTGCCGCTCGACTTCACCGGATTGGAGCAGGTGCCGGTTTGCGGATCGCACGTGCCGGCGTCGTGGCACTGGTCGGAGGCGATGCAGACGACCGCGGCGCCCGGCACGCATTGGCCGTTCGCGTCGCAGCGATCGCCGCCGTCGGCGCCGCTGCAGGCGTTGCCGTCGGAGCAGGACGTGCCGCTCGGCTTCGCCGGATCGGAGCAGGTGCCGGTTTGCGGATCACACGTGCCGGCGTCATTGCACTGGTCGGAGGCGGTGCAGACGACCGGGGCGCCAGGGACACATTGGCCGTCCGCGTCGCAGTAGTCGCCGTCGTTCGCATCGGCGCCG
>WNFR01000617.1_pt1 | contig 36428 bp, 36 predicted proteins | sample 5400221 | NCBI WGS metagenome assembly WNFR01 (sample SAMN13153357, study PRJNA577476) | soil metagenome | isolation source: 40 cm soil under Madrone tree | place: USA:California | collected 2016-06-14 | reverse complement strand
TACGCGGTCTTTTTCTACATTGCCTATGAGTCCTGCATACATAAGGAGTTAGCTTGACTACCGAATCTGGTTACCTGTTTACCTCAGAATCTGTCACTGAAGGCCATCCCGACAAAATCTCAGATCAGATCTCAGATGCTGTGCTGGATGCAGCCCTCTCGGAGGATCCAATGGCTCGGGTAGCCTGCGAGACTTTGGTTACCACCGGTCTCGTTGTTATCGCCGGTGAGATCACGACAGACGCTCATATTGACTACACGCGAGTTGCTCGCGACACAATCCGCGACATTGGCTATACGAGGGCAAAGTTTGGCTTCGACTCGGAAACATGCAGCGTCCTGTCGGCACTGGATCGACAATCACCCGATATCGCCCTGGGCGTTGATACTGGCGGCGCCGGCGATCAAGGGCTGATGTTCGGCTTCGCCTGTAACGAAACACCGGAACTGATGCCTTTACCCATTCAGCTTGCGCATTTGCTCGCACGCCGCTTATCTGAAGTAAGAAAGTCAGGCGACCTTCCGTATCTGCGCCCTGACGGTAAGTCGCAGGTTACAGTCGAGTATCGCGACGGTCGGCCTTTCAGGCTCGAGGCGGTGGTCATCTCTTCTCAACACGACCCTAATGTAAGTAATGAACAACTTAGGGCCGAGATTGAAGAAAAGGTCATCAAGCAAACCGTCTCTTCAGAACTACTGGACAAGAATACGAAATACCATATCAACCCTACAGGCCGCTTCGTTACCGGTGGACCACAGGGTGATGCGGGTCTGACTGGTCGAAAGATCATAGTGGACACTTATGGTGGCTACGCACCCCATGGCGGTGGAGCTTTCTCCGGTAAAGATCCGACAAAGGTCGACCGTTCGGCCGCATACATGGCTCGCTACGTAGCCAAAAACATTGTTGCGGCCGGCCTTGCCGATCGCTGTCTTGTGCAGCTTGCTTACGCGATTGGCGTCGCGAATCCCGTATCTGTTTTGGTCGATACCGCAGGCACTGGTCGAATTAGTGAGGGGGCCCTCGCCAAGCTGGTTCGCGAAAATTTTGAATTGACTCCGCACGGAATCATTGAAGAGCTGAAGCTTCGCCGGCCAATCTATAAAGCTACGGCGGCATACGGACACTTCGGGCGAAATGAGGATGGCTTTAGCTGGGAAATAACAGACAAGGCTGAATCGCTTCGCGCTGCGGCCGGTATATAAACCTTCTCATCATCATCAGTTTTCTAGTAGAGGAACACCTAAAATGAGCGCTACACGTTCCGTCGAGTTCGACGTGAAAGATATCGGATTGGCGAAGCAGGGCAAGCAGCGGATTGAATGGGCTGAGCGCGAGATGCCGGTCTTGCGTTTAATTCGGGAGCGATTCGCCGAGGAAAAACCACTAAACGGAACGAAGCTGGTAGCCTGCGCCCACATAACGACTGAAACAGCTAACCTGGCCCGGGCCCTCCAGGCTGGCGGGGCGGAAGCAATCCTGATCGCGTCTAATCCGCTTTCAACCCAGGACGACGTTGCTGCTTCATTAGTTTCCGACTGGGGAATTCCCGTCTATGCAATCAAAGGCGAATCAACTGAAACTTATAATCGCCACGTGCGCACAGCACTGGACTCCCATCCGGAAATAATCATCGATGACGGCTCGGACGTTGTGGCTACGTTGATAAAGGAACGGGGCGATCAGGTAAAGGAGCTCGTTGGCTCTACCGAGGAGACGACTACCGGGATCCAGCGACTCAAGGCTATGGAAATAGCCGGCGTGTTGAGTTTTCCTACGATAGCCGTGAACGACGCACAGACCAAGCACTTTTTTGACAACCGCTACGGGACTGGCCAGTCGACTCTCGACGGAATTATCCGCGCTACAAATATTTTGCTTGCGGGCCGGAATTTGGTAGTTGTTGGCTACGGATGGTGCGGAAAAGGTGTGGCGCTCCGTGCAAGAGGGATGGGCGCCAACGTTATCGTAACTGAGATCGATGCTATCAAAGCCGTTGAAGCTGTGATGGATGGTTTTCGCGTTATGCCAATCGCCGAGGCCGCTGCCGTTGGCGACATCTTTGTCACAGTTACCGGCAACCGGCACGTTATCGACGGTGATCATTTTGCTCGCATGAAGGACGGTGCGATTGTTTGCAACAGTGGCCACTTTGATTTGGAACTGAATCTCGTGGCTCTGCGCGGGATGGCTGCTGATCCGGTGACGATGCGACCATTTGTCGAAGAGTACAAGATCAAAGCCAACGGCCGGCGGGTCATTGTGCTGGGTGAGGGCCGGCTAATAAATCTCGCGGCCGCCGAAGGACATCCCGCGAGCGTAATGGATATGAGTTTTGCCAACCAGGCGTTGTCGGTTGAATACCTGGTAAAGAACAAAGGAAAACTCGGCCCTGGAGTTCACCTGCTACCACAGGAGGTCGATACTGAAATAGCGAGCCTTAAGCTGCAAGCCCTGGGGATCTCAATCGATACCTTAACCGCAGAACAGATCGAATACATTTCGAGCTGGGAAACCGGCACTTAGATCAGGTGCGCACGCGCGAAAGAAAATAAGTACCCGCCGCCGCAAAGATAATTAGCGGAGACCACCCAGCGACTGCCGGTCGGAGCAGTCCGTGGTTTCCCAGCTGCTGAAAACCGCCTCCTACCGCCCAGTAAATCACGCTTAAGACGACGGCAGCGCAAAGCGCGATAATCGTTCCTCGGCGGCCAAACGACACCGCCAGCGGCATTCCTATAAAGGCCATAATGATCACGCTGAAAGGTCCTGCATACTTTCTTTGCAGTGCGACTGCCAGCGCCGAAACGTCCATTCCCCGTTTTTTTGCAGCTCTTAAATAGCTGCTTAAGCCGGTCGCGCTTAACTGCGACGGCTTATCGATGGTTGGTCTAAAAATCTCGGGAGGCTCTATCGCCCCAACAATTTTTTCGGCCTCAACCTCACGTTCGACTTCCATTCCACGCAGCGTCAGTGTTTCTGCATCACTGATCTTGAGATGAGAAGGGTCGGTCCATCTGCCTTGTTTGCCCTTGATCACTTTGCTCAGGTGCACTCCTTCGGAATCGAGTTCATAGACCGTCGGATCGACGAGCACTCGATGCTCTTCGTCGAACTCATATGAGTAGAGACGATGGTTCTCAGTTGAAGCCAACCACTGAAGACCGGTGCCGGTAATTGCGCGAGCTTCACCCCCTTTGATCCTGGCGCGAAGTGCGTCCTGTTTTAGATTAGATGAGGGCATTAACTGTTCCTGGACCAGCCAGGAACAACACCCGATGGCTACGGCAAAGAGCAATCCAGGTAACATTAAACGGTAGACGCTCTGTCCTGAAGCCCACCAAGCTATGGCTTCACGCCGTCGTGCCAGCAGTGCATAAGTGATAAGCACCGAGATCAGCATGGCGGACGGGAATAATTCGACTGTAATCAGGGGCAGCAGAAATAGTAGATACTTTGCCACCAGCGCGGCGCCGGCATGAGTAATAGCGATAAACCGCCATAGCTCGAAAAGCGTAAAAATGTTGAAAACAGCAGCGAGGGCGACGAAGCCCACGAGAAAACTGAGTGCAAGTGTCCGAAAAAGCGTGACATCCATTAAGCTGGGAAACCCCCAAGTGCCGACACCGAGCGTATGCTTTTGCCTGACTCGAGTTGGGTCTCTTGAGATATCTTTCGTTGTGGTATCCCTCTGTCGTGCGCGCCAGGACGAGAGGGGCAGCCGATTAATGAATAGCAACGTCAGACTCAGCAGCAAGACAAGAGCAGTGGCCATCCATTCCCCGACAAAAGGCGAAAGAGTACCTACGCGCGCGAGAGATTCGCCGAGCAGTGAGATCAAGTAGTAAACAATCACGACAGCCAGCGATAGTAGAATGCCAATGCTACGGCCGCCTCGTCTGACACGCAGTCCAAGTACTCCAGCCAAAAGAGCGAAGACGAGAGGGGATATCGAAAGCGCAAGCCTGCGATAAACTATTCGTTGCGCTTCCCTTCTCTCAGTTCCGCTCCCACTGGCAGCCTGCCTCTTTAGTTCGCCCCAGTCCATCGAATCTGCATCGCTGTCTTTTTGGTTAAGGCGCTTCATTAGATCGGCTCGGCCTGTATTGATGACGATTCTCAGTTGATCTGACCTCTCCACCACGTAGGACTTCTGATCGACAGTCTCCGCTGAAGGATACTTCGTTGCCAGTACATCCGTAAGAACCAACTCTGATTGACTCCCTGAAGAATCGATTCGACCAGAACGCGACGTGAGGATTTCAGTAGAGTTGTCTTCCAGTTGAGTAAAAATGAACACTCGGCCCCATATCCCCTGTGCTTTGTCTCCATCTCTAACGTAAATAACGTAGTGTGGGAGCGTGCTGAAAGTGCGTGGATCTACCGGGGAATCGAGTTTTGCGAGCGCTCCCTGTAATGCCACGCGCTCAAGATCTCGAGCAGCCTGCGGAGCTTCACGTAGGTGTATGTACGTCGTTGCACAGGTCAAAGCCAGGCCCATTAACAAGACCGGCCACAACATGGTCCAAGCGCCAATTCCGGCGGCGCGCATAGCCACAATCTCGCTGTCTGTGCCCATGCGGGAAAAACCAATAACAATCCCCGCAAGCGTGGCCATTGGAATCGTGAAGACCAGGACCCCAGGTAGAATTGCCGCACCAACGCCAGCCATGAGCGAGATGGGTAAGTCCGCAAACAGAATAACCTCTGCAAAGCGCTCCGCCTGCTGTGCGAAAAGGACGGCAGTGAGCATCAACAGTGAAAGTAAGACATAAGGCAGAGTTGCCCCGATGATGTATCTGGGCACGAGCATTCTTTTGAATCCAAAGGCAACCCGCATTAACTCTCCTGGCCTAAACGTGATTTCGGAGGCTATTGCACAAACGTAGGCCGTATTCTTGGTAAGCGTTCAAGCACACGGCCGATAATCTGATGTGTTAGTTCGGCCATTTCTTTTTTGGTTTGAGAGGAAACCTCACGTGATTCCTCAGCAAATTTTGCGGGAGACAGTTTTTCAGTAGCTCTTAGCTGCGCATGCAGCTGTGTCGATAAAGCGCTTCCCCGCCCCTGGCTACAAGGTCGGCAGCGAAGCGCAAGATCCGAACCCATGAAGACCGTCCCCTCAATATCAAACGCGCGAGCGCATTCCGCACACCTGCGCAGATCCGGAAGGAAGCCTTCAATCTTCAGCAACCACACCTCAAAATAGCGCAAGATGGATTGAAGGTCGACTGGTGACTGGGCGATGGCCTCAAGACAGGCCGTTGCCATTCTATAAAGTTTATCGTTGGCTTGATGGGGTGGTGAAAACTCTATGAGCAAGTCGCCCATATAAGCCAGTCCTGTAAGTATTGAGGCATCGGAGGAAAGGTTAAAGTGAGACCTTAAGATTTCAGTCTGGCGCAGTGAAACCAACTCTTGATGTTCTTTCTCATAGTAACTGAGTTGGATCAGCGTGAATGGTTCCAACGCTGCGCCGAAACGATTCTTTAGTTTTCTACAACCCTTTGCAACGCCTCGAATCAAACCTGACGAGCGGCTAAGACAGACCACAATCTTGTCGGCTTCCGCCAGATTATAAGTGCGCAGGATTAATGCCTCGGTCTCAAACAGCGCCATCTTTTGGAGTTCATGACCTGGAAGAATTACGTGGGGATGAAATAGAGCACCCAGCCAAGCACCAAGCCGATCAGCATGAATTCAGCAAATACCTTGATACCGTAAACGAAGCGTTCTTTGCTTGTGTCCTTTGCCACTGCGCCGAAAACCGCTGAGGCCAATATCGCGAACACGGTCATCACCAGGAAATGTCTCAAGGTTTCCTCCCCGCAGCAATATCAAAAGCGTCCAGCATTGTCAGATAATTAAGCAAACCCGCAATCAAAAGGAATGTGTTGCCGTATTCGAATGTTGCTCGGGCAGCCTGCTGAGGATCATCAGCAAACCCGACACCCATGAGCCAACAAATAACATACAAGACGCCTGATCCGAGGTTCGCGACCATGGGAGGGATTTGCAAGAGCGCAGACGATCCTTGCCCAGTCGAAAGGTCAAACATATGTCCGCCCATCGCAAGTCCCAGTACAAAGCAAAGCCAAACCGATCCGCCCATCACGGCTGCCCTACCCCATTTTCGTTGCATCAAGTGACCCGCACCGGGAAAGAACCAGGCGGCGACACCCACTAGCCAAGCCCGGGCAGGTGTTGGTTCCCTCGCTTCAACTCTCTCTTTCTCGATCCTGCTCAATTCCGCTCCTCCATTATCTGCACGATTCCATTAAAGCTAATCGATCGTAATTTAAAGTTTTACCTTAATCCAGAACCACAGCTCTCGTTTCAAATTGCTCTTAACACTAGCCGACCTTAACTCTAAACTTTAGGGGTCGGCGTCACGACTCCTAATACCTCACCTGAAGAATTTAGTCTCAGCTTCTTTCACTCATACATCAAGTATCCTGCTCGTAGGTCCAGAAATTCTGCGAGCCCCGCTTTCCAACCTTCCTCGATCGACTGCAGTTGAACTCCCTGCTCTATAGCCTCTCTGATTTTGCTGGTCCCGCTAATAATGTCAAACGGGTTCTGGTCGTAGACATACTCATACGGGGGATCCTTCCATCTGAACTGCTCAGGATACATGTCGTAAGCAAGCTTAACCATCGCCACGCCGGTGATCACGGACTCGAACGATTTCCTATCCTTCACATGTATCTGTACTCCGCCACAACTCACCCCTGCATGCTTTTGGAAAGTAGGTTGAAAAGCACAACTTCTAAAGAACACACCTGGAAAGCCAAGCGCATTCAAATTTGCCGCGTAAGCGTCTGGATCGATGTAAGGTGCACCGATTAATTCGAAAGGACGGGTTGTTCCTCTACCTTCGGACAGTTGAGTTCCCTCGAAGTGTACCGTGCCAGGAAAGACAGTGGCAGAATTCAAGGTAGGCATGTTTGGTGAAGGCATCACCCACGGCGCGTCCGTTTCGTCATGCCAGCACTCCCGTCCCCAGCCGTCCATTGGTAATACCTCTAACTCGCATCGGATGTTAAAGTGATCCTTGAACATGCGTGCCAATTCCGCCACGGTCATCCCATGCCTGGTGGGAATCGGGAACTGACCGACGAAAGAGGCATAGTCGGGTTCGAGTACATTTCCCGATACGGCCGCACCTGAGATCGGGTTGGGCCGATCGCACACAACGACCTTCTTCCCAAACTTCTTCGCCGCGCGCATGCAGTTGGCGAGCGTATAGACAAAAGTATAAATTCGACAACCCACGTCCTGCATGTCAAAAACCAAAACATCGACGTCCCGCAACATTGCTTCAGTTGGTTCCCTTGTTTCGCTGTACAACGAATAAACAGGAAGTCCGGTCTTGCGGTCAACACCGTGCTCAGTCTCGATCATATTGTCCTGGACGTCTCCGCGAATTCCATGCTGGGGTCCGAACAGCGCCCGCAGATCAAGTTCAGGATGCTTATGTAAAAGGTCGGCAGCGTGTTGATAGTTATGGTCTACTGAAGCCTGATTGCAGACTAGTCCCAACCGTGCACCACGCAAAGAGGCGCTGCCCTCAAGTAACTTCTCAAGTCCTAGCACAATGGTTTGCGGGTCCTTTGTCATTCGTTACTCTTGGTCATCGTCTCGACCTAAGATCTTACATGAACGTTGCCTATCGCCTGATTCACAAAGTGCTTAAATAGTTTTTGAGAGAACGTGTCGTTTTCCCAGCCGAGTTCCGGGTGCCATTGGACCGCAAGTACAAACCGATCCGATCTGGGATCTTCCATAGCTTCGACAACACCGTCACTTGCCCACGCGGTGGCGACTAAATCACGACCAATGACATCGATGGCCTGATGGTGGTGGCTGTTCACAAGGAGTTCGTTGGTAGTTGCAAGTCGTGCAATCATGCTTTCAGGGAGCAGTTTCACACTGTGGGAAGGTCGATCACGGGGAGCGCCCTGCTCATGTTTGATCGCGCCGGGCAATTGTGCTGCGATGTCCTGGATGAGCGAGCCGCCTCGATAAACATTCAGCACCTGCAGACCGAAACAGATAGCCAGAATGGGAATACCCGTTTGCTCCCCGGCTGCCAGGACCAGGAGATCAGTTTCGTCTTTAATCGCTTGCACGGCGCCCAAAGCCTGATGAGGCTGTTGGCCATAGCGCAGTGGATCGACGTCAGAATCACTGCCAGGCAGTAACACACCGTCAAGGCCGGCGATCACAGCACGAATATAATCCTCGTCAGGAATAAGACTGATGTGGACCGGCACGCCACCTGCCGCCTCAATCGCCTCGCTGTAGTGTCGCGAAAGGTAAAAACGTTCAGTCGGGAAATCTATCCGCATCGTGATGCCGATGCGTGGTCTCTTTTCCATCTTTTCAGTCCACCGCGGATAACATTGCTCGAAAAAGCTATCATAACCCAAATCGTCTCAGTCTGCGTTTCCGCGGCGTTGGAGTCAGCCGGCTTCTGTTTTCCTTATAAACGCCAAGTCGCAAAGGGAACCACAGGCACAGTGTCAATGAAGTCAGTACTGTAACGCGGTAGCGTCGGGTGAACGTTGCCAACTAAAAGGTTTCGGATTGACAGCTCGCCATCGCACCTATGACCCGACGCTACCGCGTTACGGTACTGACTTCATTGGGACTGCGGCTCCAAAAGCTCAACGGACCGAAGTGCAGAAGGAACCCACTTGAGCGGTGCCTTGACTTACATTCGAACGAATTCCTATAGTGCTTCTTTGAAAAACATGCCGAAAGACACTACCAGAGTGCGCAGCACAACTGTCCTGCTCGTGCGAAAGGATGCGCAGGTGGCGCTTGCAGGCGACGGCCAGGTTACGCTCGGTGAAACAGTCATGAAAGCCAGCGCCAAGAAGGTTCGCCGCCTCTACAACGATCGCATCCTCGCCGGCTTTGCTGGAGCAACTGGCGACGCGTTTGCGTTGTTAACGCGCTTCGAAAGTAAACTCGAGCAGTATCACGGTAATCTCGAGCGAGCTGCAATCGAGCTCAGCAAGGAATGGCGCACAGATAAAATGCTCCGACATCTGGAGGCCTTGCTAGTAGTCGCTGACAGCAAGAGTTCTTTCCTTTTGTCAGGCAATGGCGATGTCATCGCCCCCGATGAAGGCGTGCTCGCCATCGGGTCCGGCGGCTCATATGCTTTAGCTGCAGCGCGTGCCCTCCTGAAGCATACGGATCTCTCAGCGCGGGACATAGCCGTTGAGGCCCTGAGCATCGCTGGTGAGATCTGTATCTATTCAAATCAAAACATCGTAGTTGAGGAACTGTGATTCTCTTCTAAAGGATTGCCTACCGGAACGCATCCTACTTATTCTTGAGCAACACCAATGGTTATTTACTTGAACGGAGAAGTTGACGAGGAAGCTCGACTGGACGAGATGTCTCCTCGCCAAATCGTGGCCGAGCTTGATAAGCATGTCGTAGGACAACGCAATGCCAAACGCGCGGTTGCAATCGCGCTACGAAATCGCGTGCGCCGGCAGAAGCTTCCACCGGAGATGGCAGTGGATGTGATGCCGAAGAACATCATCATGATCGGCTCAACCGGCGTCGGAAAAACAGAAATCGCTCGTCGTCTCGCGCGCATGTCGAACTCACCATTTCTCAAAGTTGAAGCGTCAAAATTCACCGAGGTAGGGTATGTGGGGCGCGATGTTGAAAGCATGATTCGGGATTTGACTGAAATCTCCGTGGAAATGACGCGCCAGGAGAAGAGTGAAGAGATTGCTGAGAAAGCAGAACTAAACGTTGAAGAAAGAATACTCGACATTTTGCTTCCGCCACCCCGTTCCGCGTCGAGTTTCTACGATTTCGATGCTGAAACTACCGAAGAGAACCCCGCCGATCTGGAAGCACCCGCGCGCGACGAGCAATTCCGGCGCACGCGAGAAAAACTGCGCACGCAACTGCGTAGCGGTAAGCTCGACAATCGCCTCGTCGAGTTGGAAGTAAGGGAAAAAAGTTTTCCGGTAATTGAGTTAGCCGGACCGCAGGGCGTCGAAGAAATGGGTATCAACATGAAGGACATGTTGGGCAACCTCTTTCAGGGTCGAACGAAACGTCGAAAGATGCGCGTTGATGAGGCAATGGAATATCTCATGCAGGAAGAGGAAGAGCGACTCATCGATATGGACCAGGTGGCGCGCGCAGCCATCGAACGAGTCGAAAGCTCGGGCATCATCTTTCTCGATGAAATCGACAAGATTGCTGGTCGGGAATCAGGCCACGGGCCAGACGTTTCGCGTGAAGGAGTTCAGCGCGATATTCTTCCGATAGTCGAAGGGACCACGGTCAACAGCCGCTATGGCATGGTCCGCACCGATCATATTCTTTTCGTGGCAGCCGGTGCGTTTCATGTCTCGAAACCTTCAGATCTGATTCCGGAGTTGCAAGGCCGTTTTCCTATCCGCGTTGAGCTGGAGTCGCTGACGATTGAAGATTTCAAACGAATCTTGACTGAGCCGCGAAACGCGCTAATCAAGCAGTACCAGGCAATGATGGACACCGAGGGAGTCACCATCGAATTTAGCGACGATGCGATCGACTCAATCGCCAACTTTGCTGCTCAGGTTAATCAACAAACCGAGGACATCGGCGCGCGCAGACTGCAAACGATTATGGAGAAGCTACTGGAAGAAATAAGCTTCGAGGGTCCGGACCTGGAACAAAAACTTCAACGCATTGATGCCGCGTATGTCGAAAATATGCTTTCAGAGACTGTAAAGGACCAGGACCTTAGCCGGTACATTCTGTGAAAATTCTCAATTGCGACGCTAACCCGGGTAACGTCCAGCGAGCACCGGGCTTTTCGTCCCGCTCATTTCGGTCGCGTCTCCCAGCAAATAAAGGAACTTGTTTTCTCGGAGCTGTATGCCTCACCGTGACTGTGGTTTCCGCAGGATGTGGCAAACGTCGTCCGCCGCTACCGCCGGTTGAGCGAGTACAACAGCGCACTGAATTGCTAAGCGGTGCGCAACAAGGTAGTCGAGTCATATTGAGTTGGCCCGCACCACAACGTAACGCTCCCGACAGCAGCGTGCAAAGCATCAGGCGCATTGATGTATATCGACTGGCAGAGAAGCCGGGTGCGCCTTTACCTCTTACCGAGGATGAGTTTGCGGCGCGATCGACGCTCATCGGCTCGGTCACAGCCGAGCAGATTAAGAACGCAGGCGAGACGTTAAGCTACACGGATACACTCGAGCTTGCAGGTGAGCCAACTCGCCTCCGCTATGCGGTTCGCTACGTCAATGCTTCTGGCCAGCGTGCGGCATTTTCGAATTTTCTTCTCATTGAGCCGGCGGCACGTATCGCTCAACCGCCGACTCTATTGAAGACAGAAGTTAGTGAGGACGCCATCACCATCTCATGGCAACCACCCGTAACAAATATTGACGGATCAACGCCCGTCAATCTGCTGGGTTATAACGTCTATCGCATGGACGAAGCTCAAAACGAAACTAGTCAGACGCCTATCAGTTCCGCTCCTGTTTCCGGCACTGAATATGTCGACAAGAACTTTAAGTTCGGCAATACATACCGGTACATTATTCGCGCAGTATCGCTCGGAACGGAAGGCGCGCAGGTTGAGAGTCTGAATTCCAATTCCCTCTCTGTTTCACCCCGCGACATCTTTAAGCCATCAGCACCGGCGAAAGCAAGCATCGCGTCATCATTGGGTCGCATTTCTATTTTCTTTCTTACTAATCCCGAACCAGACATCGCAGGCTATAACATCTATCGCACGACAGATCCTACTCTGCCGAAGGAAAGCTGGACGAAACTGAACTCCGCGCTCTTGACGCGTACCACTTACCAGGATGAAAAAGTAGAATCTGGGAAAAAGTATTACTACTATCTGACCGCTGTTGACCAGGCGGGCAACGTGAGTGATCCGTCGGAAGTGGTCTCTGAAACCGTACCATAGTAACGCCATGAGATTCTGCCGTATCAGACATTCGAGCCTTGACCAACCTCGATATGCTTCAATTCAAGGCGCAAGCGTTTTCCCCTTCCTGAAGGGTGACTACTTTGAGCCGTCACCAGCAGAGAGCAACGCCATACCGATTGAAGAAGTGACGTTTCTTGCGCCGGTTAACCCTTCGAAAGTGGTTTGCGTGGGACGAAACTATTTGGAGCATGCCGCTGAGCTGGGAAATAAGATGCCCGATGAACCACTGCTTTTTTTGAAAGCGCCATCGGCTCTGATAGCCGATGGCGATCGCATCGAGTTGCCCCGGGCTTCACAGCAAGTAGAACACGAGGGTGAGTTGGGCGTGGTGATCGGTCGCCAAACTCGACAATTGTCGAACAACGAGGACCCTTTGAGTTATGTCTTAGGCTATACCTGCATCAACGATGTAACAGCACGCGATTTGCAGCGGAAGGACGTGCAGTTTACCAGAGCGAAATCGTTTGATACGTTCTGTCCTGTCGGCCCGTTGATAGTTACGGATATAGATCCGGCGAATGTGGAGGTTACTACGCGACTAAACGGCGAGGTCAAACAGCAAGGTAAGACATCTGACATGGCATTTTCAGTCTCTTATCTAATACGGTATATATCCTGGATTATGACACTTAACGCGGGCGATCTTATCGCCACAGGAACGCCCGCCGGAGTTTCTCGCATGAAACACGGAGACGTGGTTGAAGTTGAAGTAACAGGAATCGGCATCTTGCGGAATCAGGTTTATGATCCGACAATTGCCGAAGTCTCTTAACGAAATCGGAAGTCCACGGCATATATAGCCGGGAGGTTGTTATGAAATTCTTTCTTGATACAGCGAACCTAAACGAAATTCGCGAAGGCGCCTCATTAGGTATTGCCGATGGGGTCACTACCAATCCATCACTGATTGCCAAAGAGGGAGGAGTCGACTTCAAACAACACATCGCCGCAATCTGCGAGATAGTGCAAGGCCCTGTTTCGGCCGAGGTAACCAGTCAGGATACCGAAGGCATGCTGCGCGAGGGGCGAGACTATTCAAAGATTGCTCCCAATGTCGTGGTTAAGTGTCCGCTGACACGCCAAGGCTTGAAAGCGACACGGCAATTATCAAATGAAGGCATTAAGGTCAACGTCACCTTATGTTTCTCCGCGGCGCAAGCAATTGTCGCCGCTAAGGCCGGCGCTTCGTTTATCAGTCCGTTTCTTGGGCGCCTGGATGACATTGGCGAAAATGGTTTGATCCTGCTGCAGAACATCATTGAGATATATCAAAACTATAGCTGGAAGACGGAAGTATTGGCGGCGAGTTTGCGTCATCCGATTCACGTCATCGAGGCGGCGCGGCTCGGGGCTGACATTGCCACAATGCCCTTCAAGGTAATCGACCAATTATTCAATCATCCCTTAACTGATAAGGGACAAGCGCAGTTCTTAGCTGACTGGGCGAAGAGTGGAAGGAAGCCATAGATCGACGGCGAAGGTTCAATCATAGTTAGTGCGCACAAATACGATGGTACCGAACATCGAAGCTGGCCGGCGCGGCTAGTTAGAAGAGAAGGACCACTGCTTGTACTCGACGCTCTCTTTGATCAGGAGATAGAACACGAATGGCTTGGCATCATTCCAGTCGGCACAGTTAGTACTGAGTATTACTGGCTCGATAAGTGGTACAACATTTTCCGTTTTGGCGAGCCGACAGGAAAACTGAGGAGCTACTATTGCAACGTTAACGCACCGCCAGAGTTCAAGGATCAAATACTGAGTTACGTCGATCTTGATATAGATGTGCTGGTCAACCCAGATCTGTCATATCAGATTCTCGATCTTGATGACTTTGAACAGAATGCCAGAATCTATGGTTATCCCGCTGAGATTCAAAACAATGCTCGACGCGCGGTGGTCGACCTGATAAGAATGGTAGAAGCGAGATCATTTCCTTTCGACGAGTAACAGCCCTGCAACGAATCCATGGCGTCAAAACAGCAACCAAAACACTCAAAGTCCAAGCTGGAACTCTTACGCGAACGTACCTTGCAGGCAGAGCAAGGAGGGGGCTCAGTACGCGTACATAAACAACATGAAGCTGGAAAAATGACTGCGCGTGAAAGGATCGATTTTCTGCTGGACGAAGATACGTTTCAGGAATTCGACAAGTTGGTCGTGCATCGTTCAAAGGACTTTGATCTGGACAAGCAACTCTATCCAGGTGACGGCGTTATCACGGGGCACGGTCTGATTGACGGTCGCAGCGTATTCGTTTTCGCACAGGACTTCACCGTCTTTGGTGGTTCGCTTTCGGAAACTCACGCCGAAAAGATTTGTAAAGTCATGGATCTCGCAATGAAGGTAGGGTCACCGCTTGTCGGTTTGAACGATTCCGGCGGTGCCCGTATTCAGGAGGGCGTGCTCAGTTTAGGCGGATACGCCGAAATCTTTTTGCGCAATACGCTGGCGAGCGGAGTGATTCCCCAGATCAGTTGCATCATGGGACCCTGTGCAGGTGGCGCAGTGTATAGCCCGGCGATCACGGACTTCAATGTCATGGTCAAAGATACATCCTACATGTTCATCACCGGGCCAGATGTGATTAAAACCGTGACGCATGAAGAAGTCAGCAAAGAAGAGCTGGGAGGCGCCCTAACTCACAATAGTATTTCTGGTGTGGCCCATTTCGCAGCCGATTCAGACGAACACGCGCTCAGAATTGTCCGCGAACTGCTTTCCTTCATACCTTCAAACAATTTGGAAGATCCGCCACGAATAGACATCAGCGATCCTATCGATCGAGCTGAGGCAAAGCTGAACGACATTGTTCCGGAAGCCTCGAACCAGCCGTACGACATACGGGAAGTAATAAATCACGTTGTTGACGACCGATACTTTTTTGAGATCCAGCAACTATATGCGCCGAATATCTGCATCGGTTTCGCTCGACTGGGTGGTCGCTCAGTAGGGATCGTCGCGAATCAACCAGCATTTCTTGCCGGCGTACTAGACATCAGCGCCTCAATCAAAGGTGCGCGCTTCGTGCGCTTCTGCGATTGTTTCAATATCCCATTAATAACGTTTGAAGACGTTCCGGGTTTTTTGCCTGGCGTTTCCCAGGAACATGGCGGGATCATCACGCATGGTGCGAAGCTTCTCTACGCATTCGCGGAAGCGACCGTGCCAAAGGTTACGGTAATAACGCGCAAGGCGTATGGCGGCGCCTATTGCGTCATGGCTTCAAAACACATAAGGACCGACATTAATCTGGCCTGGCCTTCCGCTGAAATTGCGGTGATGGGCGCAGAAGGCGCTGTCGGAATTCTGTATCGTCGAGAGCTGAGTGAAGCCCAGGACAAAGAGGCGTCAAGACGCGCACGAATCTTAGAACTGGAAGAGAAGTTTGCGAATCCCTATGTCGCCGCGGAGCGCGGTTTTGTCGATGAAGTTATTGAACCCGCGCAAACAAGGCCGAAGCTAATACGTGCGCTTTCGCTTCTCGAAAACAAACGAGACACGAACCCACCCAAGAAACACGGGAATATTCCGCTTTAGAGAAATAATCAATTCTGAGATGGCTCAATGGCTATCAACTTCGCTGTTGGATCAAAGGTAATCCGAAAAGGATAAAGAGCACGACGTCCCAGAATTACCGGCGTACCTGGGGCAACGCCTGTTAGAACATCTGTTGGCACACTGCCCAAAACCAAAGCGCCAATACTCACCGTCATGGGCGCCACTCTCCTCGACTGGACCCTTCCGCCTCCTAAATCACTGACATTGCGCGTTTGCCTTCCGTGATTCAGTCCGCCGACTGGGTTTTCGTCGCTAACCGCCAAGCCGAAGCCGGATCCCGTGTCAAGAAGTGCAAGACGTCCATCTCCCAAAAGCACGAAGGGTCTGTTATCTCCTCGCTCGCGAATCCAGCGGACCACTGTGCCGCCCTCAGGAAAGTCCTCGATATGTAATGGTCGCGCCCTTGTGTTGAAGGCTTGCAACTCGTGACCAGGCAAATCAATTGAATAACCGAGAGGAGTGAAAGCCTCCGTCGGATCCAGAACACCATCGAGACCGCTGGGAAGGCTTGGGGCTAACGCAGCTACGAGTTTTCCTGGAAGAGAGTTGTCAGGACTGCCGAGCGCGAGTTCCTGGATGGTGGCTTCTTGATCACTCACTATGGATGAACCAGACAGGCCGCCCTCAAGTTTCTGAGACGCCTTGCGGACGGGAAGTCCTGCTCGGTTGATCAAGCTCGGGCTGACAATCGATACTCCCGCGCCCGTGTCTATCGCGAAAATGTAAGGTCCAGAACCGTTAATCCAAGCGTCGACAAGCAAACCACGATCTCGAACGTCACGAAATCTGATCGGACGTGGAAGTGCACCTTCTGTCGCGACACCAGCAGAAGGGCTCTCGCGAACACGTTGATGGGCAGTTCCCACAACAGGAACTGCCCACGCGATAGATAAAACGAACAAACTAGTTAGAGCGAGAGTTCGTCTGGCTTTGCTCATTAGACTCTGCCCTAACCGGTGTTAGTAGCTACGATTCCGCTTACGAATCTTATAAGTGTACAAAGCAGAACCGCCTGCCCCGCCGAGTGCACCAATGGCAGCGCCTTTCCCACCGCCGATCAGACCACCAATTAGTGCGCCAGCGCCGGTACCTATGCCTACTGTCAGCTTGTCTCTGTGCTTTTGCCAAAAGCTTCTGCCCCTCGGGCGATTGTAGTCGTAGTAGACACGTCGAGGAGCAGTCCGGCTCACAGCGTTGCGGTACACCGTTGTTCGACTGTTAGTTAGCATTCTGTTATCCGCACCGCGTGTGCAGGCATTGAATCCATCCGAAAAACCCGTCTTGTAGGCAGTCTGTTCAGTGCCCGTCGTAAATTCAGCCGGCACTGTCTGGTTGGCTACCTGCTGCTGCCCCGCTACAGGTGTGTAATTTGCCTGATCTTGCGCTGTCGTTTCAGCCGCCGCGGGTTGACTCTTGTGCATCACCAGCGCGCCTACTGAACCTCCGATTAGCGCTGCAATCAAAGCCACTGGTAATAACTTGTTTGTCATAATCATCGCTCTGCTCTCCTTGCGAAGTATTTCCATCGTAATCGTCCCTAACAGACGGCAATACCCATTCCGATTTCTCTTCGTGCTCGGGGTTGTAGCACAACTATCGCAGAATTTGTTGGCAAACGGGACTCCCGAGAGCCGTTGCAAGAAAATTACAATGGGATCCCAACGATCGATCCGTTGAAAAATACGCGGCAAATACCCGATATGGAATCGTTGTATTCGATATAGGGCCTATTGTCTGGCATTTGCCAATCGACTCCCGCCTCAAGTTTGAATGCCACTCACCAAACACCAAATTAAAAAAACCAGGGAGAAGGTCTCCCTGGTTTTCCCGAGTTAACTAGTTACCGTTACTCTTACGCTGCCTTCAGGCCTTGAGTAGTCTTACTGTCGCGTAAGAGTTCGAGGGCTTTTTTCATCTGAAGATCCTCAACGGCTGGCTTTGCCGGGCCCGGCTGAGGCGAAACCTCTCGCTTCTCATCGGGCTTCGCAACCGCATCGTCATCATTACCGGTTAGGTCCTCAGGATTTACGTCCTCTGCCAACTCAGGACGTTTTACTTCAACTGAGGGGGATACTCCGGAGTGTGCACGATCTTCGCCGAGAAATGTTTTTCCGTTTGCGGAAGCCCACTTCACCGTGGTAAGTAGCAAACCATCGCCGCCACGAAGCGTGAAAAGCTGTTGCTCAGCACCAGCGCCGAAACTCTTTTCGCCTACTACCTGACCGCGATTGCGCTCCAATAATGCGGAGGCAACAACCTCGGCAGCTCCAGCAGTGCCTGAGTCGATCAAGGCGACAACCGGTCCGGAGAATATTGCACCTTTCGGATCGGCTGCAAAACTCTTTATTGGCTTCCCTTCTCGGCCTACGGTCTCCGCTATCTGTCCATCTTTGACAAACAGATTTGCGACGGCCACGGCTTCTGTAAGGGAACCGCCTGCGGTACCGCGGAGATCGACGACTATTTTTTGTGCTCCCTGTTTCAAAAGATCCTGAACGCGGGCACGAGCATCGGCCGCCTCACCATCTGCAAAGCTGTTTATTTTAAGTATTCCGATGCGGCTGGCATCCATCCTTGCTTCTGCCGCTGGAGCACGAAAACCGCCGCGCTTAACAGTCAATGTCAACGGGCTCGCATTAGCCCTCAGGACGCGTAGTTTCACATCTGAACCAGCAGCTCCATTCAGCAGTTGCTTCGCGTCATAGAGAGAGATGTCACGGGTAGCTTTGCCATCGATGTATTCGATGATGTCACCTGCTCTTACTCCCGCCTGATCGGCCGGTGAGCCCTTCATCGGAGCGATTACGTATAGATAAGAGGCAACTTGCGATAGTTCCGCGCCAATCCCTACCTGATTATCCTTGCCATTTTCGTTATACTCCCGAACCTGATCGGGAGTCAGATAGGTCGAATAGGGATCAAGGCCATAGGCCAAACCGCGTAAAGCGCCCGCACGAACCTTATCCATATTCGGCTCATCAACATAATCGTTTTGAATGTGCTGAAGGACACTCTCGAAGATGCGCAGCTGGGCGTTTGGATCGTTGGAAGGTTGTTGGGCTCGTGTCGAAATCCAGCCGCCGACAACAGTATAAAGAGTCAGCGTTGCAGACAGTGAAATCAAAATAAACTTGGTACGAAATGACATTCAATTACCTCTTTGAAATTACGTTAAAGCCGAGGCGCCGAGCGCATCCTTGCAAGCCACGACGTATGATACAGGCGCCATCTAACCCGCGCAAGTTGGAGTTTTGATGCGCCCCTGACGATTTTGATGACAAAAAACAGGACTCAATCCGATGCTCACGGACCGGTGCTCGCGCTCGATCTAGGACAAAAGCTCGTCGGAATTGCCGTCTCCGACGAGAGGCTGATTACAATCAAGACACTAAAGCCACTGAAGCGCTCAAACTGGAAACAGTTGCTCAGGGACGTAACCGCTCTCATCCAACGCTTTGACGCTCAAACACTGGTGATTGGTTTGCCGTTGAGACTCGATGGAACGCCTGGCGCTGCCGCTGAAAATACACAACGGCTTGGGGCAAATTTCGCGCGGTCCCTAAAGCTACCCGTATACCTGCAGGATGAACGTCTCACTTCAGTCGAAGCGCGGGAGGTTTTGCTATCCAATGGCCATAAGGCATCCGAGATACCTGGCCTAATCGATGGTGAAGCGGCCGCATTGATTCTGCGCGATTTTCTGAATAGTGGAGAAGAAAGAATTCTCGTCCCGCTATCGCCAACCCGGCTGCCGGGCGAGAACAAATAGCCGACCACATATGAAACGAATATTTCTTGCGATCTTGTTCCTCGGGTTGGTAACTGCCGCGGCAATGACCGCCTGGACCTACTCCGACCTGCACAAACCTTTCAGTCATAGAAAATCCGGCCAGTACATTGAGATTCCAAAGGGTTCCTCACCGTCAGCGGTCGTGAAGAAGTTGGCCTCCGAAGGAATCATCAAACATGAGTGGCCCTTGATGTTATACCTTAAAAGTACTGGCTCAGGTTCAACTCTCAGGGCCGGTGAATACGACTTTCCTTCTCCGATCTCTCCGCTGAATGCACTCGCCAGAATTCAGCGCGGGCAAACTCGACTCGATCGACTAACCGTAATCGAAGGTTGGACCCGGTGGGACATTGCCAGAGCAATGGTTAAGATTCCAGAGATGCGACTGAGTAACGAAACCGAAGCCCTCAAACTGATGAACGACGTGAGTCTGATTCGAGATTTGGATCCGGCGGCAGAGAATCTCGAAGGTTATTTGTACCCAGACACCTATGAGTTCTCACCCGAGACCTCGCCGGCACAGCTAATTGAAATGATGATCAAGCGGTTCCGTGTTGTCTGGAAGCCCGACTGGTCAGATAAGGCTCGCAGCCTGAACCTGTCTCCACGCGAAGTTGTAACAGTGGCATCACTAATCGAAACCGAAGCGAAGCTGGCTGACGAACGACCGGTGGTTGCTTCGGTCATCTATAACCGTTTGCAACGGAGAATGCCGTTGGCGGTTGATTCGAGCGTCATTTACGCATCAAAGCTCGAAGGAAAATGGAAAAATGACGGCAAGGTCTACAAGAGCGATGTGGAGCGAAGGTCGCCATACAACACTCGGCTTCACACCGGCCTTCCACCGGGACCCATCGCTTCGCCCGGCGAAAGCTCCTTGCTAGCCGCTGTAAATCCCACTGAGACGGATTACTTGTACTATGTACGCGACCCAGCGCGCGATGACGGCGCCCACAACTTCTATGCGAACTCCAGCGGTTTTGACGCCGGCGTGCAGGCGCTGCGCAAATGGGAACGCGAAAGAGATTCTCAGTGATCCCAAGTTGAATTTGGTGTACTGTTGACCTATGCTCAATCCGTCTTCCCCGTCATGTTTTTGCTGGTCAAGGTTAAGGTGTCAATTATGTTCCGCTTAACAACTGCGCTGGTAACATCTCTTGTTTGCTGTGTAATCGTTTTGGGCCAGGGAAAGGGCGTCGACAAGCAGAACGAGCGTGCGCGCGACAGTGGAACAGATCGAATACCCGCGAACAACGGTACAAAGACCGACGTCGGAACCGGACGTGGAATTGACTTTGGCAAGGGGCGCACGCCGGAAACGCCGCCGCTTCCGAATCCTTATCGTCTGACTGCTCGGCGTGATGTCTTGCTAACGGCCATTCAAGACCTAATGCGGGATCGAAAACTCGTATTGGACGACGCGGCTTCAAAACCGACGGATGGCATCATCGTCAGTCAGCCATTTACATTTATTAAAGGCGTCGTCGTATCGCAATCTGAGTTAAGCAGGTACGCTAACGTTACGACTTCAAGTGCCAGAGGGTGGACTCGTGGCCGCTATACTCTGACGGTAGAGGTCCAACCTATCGATGGCAACAGTGCAAACGTTTCGGTGAACGCTAAGATCGAAGGTCGGACTGACGGAGCGACAGGCGCCGAGTGGATAACGATACCCAGCAGCGGTCTCGCTGAGGACGAATTCCTCTCGGCCTTAGTCGTTGCGGTAACGGGCGCAGCACCTCCCGGCCGCAACCCCTAACTTGCTAAACTTTTCCCTTAGGGTTTTACTTGAAGTCGAGGCCGTCCCCTGGGGCGCTTCGGCCGAACTCCTGGAATTCACTTTAAGCACCTGATGATTAATGATCTGCTACCTCGCGAAGATGGGTTTGCCGAACCAACCGAGTCCCTTCGCCTAAAGCTTCTGGCAATCGTCTGTGCCGTAGCTATCAGCGCCATTCTGCTGGTCGGTTACGGCTACATACGTAAACGGCATGCGCAACAGGCATTGGCTGCAAGCACGCTGCCGGCAACGATCGATAGCGGCCCAAAAGGACCGGCAGTTGCTCATATCTTGATTGACGACCCTCTACTGGATAAGGGGAACACCATAATCGGCGGCACGGTTAAGAACATTTCGAAGCATGACTTGACCGGACTCACGATCGCGCTGGAGTTAATGAGGCGGAAGGATGGTGGAGCAGACAAAGCCTCAGTAGCTGTGGAGCCCGCAAGGCTTCAGCCGGAAGAAGAAGGGGTTTACACACTAAAACTCTCTGCCCAGCGCTACAGTTCAATTCGTCTGATTGGACTTAAAGCAGATCCTCAATCAACCTTCATCGCCTACAGTTCTTCTGCCGGAAAGAAACGCGCACCGGAACGTTTAGAGCCGAGAGGTGTCGTCGTCAAACCATCCTCCCGCAAAGGCGAGTTCTTGAACACGCCGGATACCCCGACACGTGTTCCTTAACAACAGCCCTCGGTTTTCAAGTTATGGATTAGGGGTCGGCATGCCGAGACTTAAGGTGATGTCTGAGTTCCGGCGCAATCGTGAGACTGAAGCATTGAGAGTGCTAAAGCAATTTATCAGATCATTTTTCTGTTCTGGCTTGAATGAAGATGCAACTCCTCGAAGCTTTTTTCACGTCAGAGCGGTTGAGAGAATCAATTGGTTGGGTTAGCATTTATCGGTAGTCAAGACAGTCGGGTAAGTACATCGAATGAAAGTTTTTTGGGAAAGAGATTACGCGCACACCAGTATCGTCTTCCTGGTTATTAGCATCCTTGTTTTCTTCGCCCCTGTCGCGGTTGCCCAAACCAATACACAGAAGACGCAAACAACGCGTCCAGAATCAGGTTCGGCAGACAAGAGTTCCTCGTCAGACGACGACGCGCCTTTAACAACATTCGAAGAGGAAATTCGCGCCAAGCGAGCGATCAAGATCGCCGAGAAAGAGCACCAGGCGAATGTCGATCGGGCCCGAGAGATTTCTCAGTTGGGAAAAGGGTTGCAAGAGGCTTTAAAACAGAGACAGTCCCTGGACCGCGAGGACAATAAGAAACTGGAGCGTTTGGAAAAGCTAACCAAAAAAGTTAGAGGCGATGCAGGTGGCGAAGCCAGCGAGGTGACGCTGGATACCCAACCCGGCGATTTGACAGCCACTGTCAGCCGCCTTGTCGAAGTAACCGAGTCCCTTTCAAAGAGTGTGCAAAGCACGCCGCGTCAGGTCGTCTCCACGACGGTGATCGACAATGCTAATGTTTTACTTGAACTCATCCGCGTGATTCGCAGTTTTTCTCGCTGAGTTTCCCCTATGGGGCCTGCATCTCTAATCAGCAATCATCTAAATCAAGCCTTTGGTTTCTTGTTGGCTTCCCTGTTGCTTGCCACGAGTGCACAGAGCACCCAACAGGATGAGGACGTAGTACGGGTAAATACCGATCTGGTTGTCCTGAACCTTACCGTGACGGACAAATCTGGACAGTATGTGCAGGGACTTCGCGTCTCTGACTTCAAAGTTTACGAAGACGGAAAAGAAGTTGATGCGAAACTAGTAGCCAGTTTCTCGCTACAAGAATCCCCTTACGCATCCGTAGTCCTTTTGGACAGCTCAGGCAGCATGGAAGCGCGATTGTCACTGGCACGTTCAGCGGCAATTAGATTTCTCGATGGATTGCGCGACGAAGACGTTGCCGCTGTTTACAGATTCGACTCCAAGGTCGAACGAGTTCAGGAGTTTTCAGGCGGTCGGGATCTCGCACCAATTGCTTTTGGGATTCGAGCGCGTGGCATGACAACACTCAACGATGCGATCGTCGAAGCAGCGAAAGTACTTGCCGACCGTCCTGAAAAGCGAAAAGCAATCGTGGTGCTGTCTGACGGGATGGATACTTTTAGCAAAGCTTCGTCAAATAAGGCAGTGGAAAGTGCCCTTGCGGTTGGCGCCAACATCTACGCAGTAGATATGTCTGCGCTCGACATAGGTGGAACCAGTAACCGGCAAAGCGCTATGTCGTTAAAGAGTTTTGCGGAGAAGACCGGCGGAAGATTCGTTTCTACCCCAGGAGGACCCGCTTTGCGAGATGCTTTCTCCAGCATCGCAGAAGAGTTAGGCCATCAATATACGATTGCCTATCGTCCGGAAAATCATGCGCGAGATGGTAAGTGGCGTACACTCGAAGTGCGATCGACCAAAGATGATCTAGTGATACGGACACGTAAGGGTTACCGCGCGCCGAAGAGCTAGCAAGAGAGCGACCTGATTTTAGCGACTCGTCTTTGTAAGTGATTTCTCGCGATGCCTGGCAAACGACAGTTCAATCAGATTCTCGAGCACCTGAGGAAAAGCCAAACCTGAGGCCTCCCACATTTTGGGATAGCCGGAGACCTCCGTCAGACCAGGCATGGTATTCAATTCATTAATGAACAATTCGTTATTGCCGCGGCGAAGAAAGAAATCAACTCTCGCCAGACCGGCGCCATCAACTGCCTGGAAAGCACGAATCGCCAGTCGCTGGATCTTCGCGATCATGGTTTTCGGCAAGGGCGCAGGCACGACGAATTGCACATGTCCCGTGTTCGCATACTTCTCGTTATAGTCGAGAAAGCGCGCCGCCTCATCATGGACCACATACTCTCCCGGTAAGCTCGCTTTCGGTTCATCGTTTCCAAGGATCGCACATTCAATCTCCCGCGCGTCAATCTCTTCTTCCACGATTATCTTGCGATCATAGGCGGCTGCGAGGTCAATTGCCTGGCCCAGGGAAGATCTATCCTTCGCCCTTGACACGCCGACAGACGAACCCAGGTTTGCCGGCTTGACGAAACAGGGAAAGCCGATCGCTTTCTGAACCTTACTCAGCACCTGCTTTGGATCCTTTTTCCAGTGTGAACGAAGAAACCAGATGTGTTTGCATATCGGCAGACCCGCCTCAACGAACAGCGACTTCATGGCAACCTTATCCATTCCACAGGCCGACGCCAGAACGCCGCAACCGACATAGGGAATATCAGCCATCTCAAGCAGGCCTTGTAATGTTCCATCTTCGCCGAAGGGGCCGTGGAGTGAAGGGAAAACTACATCAAGTTTTTCGGCTGAAAGTGAACGTGCATTTGCCCCGAACGAAATCAGACCCTTGTGCGAAGGATCGCCCAGGATGGCAACACTTCCGTTCGGGTATCCGCGACTCGATGCCAACAGAGGTTGAATGTTTGGCGGCAGAAGCTTCGCGGAGTCGGTGGGCGAAAGCCACTTCCCTTCTTTGGTAATTGCTATTGGCAGGACCTCGAATTTCCGTCCGTCGATAGCTTCGATAATTGCTCGAGCAGAGCGAATCGAAACCTCATGTTCCCCCGATCGTCCACCAAAGACAACGCCGACGCGAAGTTTTTTTGACAAACCTTACTCTCCAGCTTTTTAAAGAATCGTTTTTCCCAGGGCCGATAGGATCAGTTCGACACCCAACTCAGCTGTCTTATTGTTTACGTCAAGCGCGGTATTAATCTCCACTACTTCGAGCGATCGCATACCACCGGCCTCGGCTATCTTCTCCATTCCTAAGTGCGCTTCGCGATATGTCAGGCCTCCACGCACCAGTGTGCCGGATCCGGGCGCATCGCCGGGATCCAAGGCGTCGACGTCGAACGTGACTGCATAACCTCCAGTGCCGACTGAGGCAATGGTAATCGCTTCATCCATACAAGCAGCCATGCCACGCTCATCGATCTCCCGCATCGTGAAGAAACGAATTCCCAACCTGCGAATCAGTTCACGCTCACCTTCATCGATATCGCGAGCACCGACGTGCGCGCAGAGCGCTGGATCCAGTTTGGGAGAGAATCCTGCAATGTCTGTCAGCTCCGGTGCGCCATAGCCCAGCAGAACAGCCAAAGGCATACCGTGGATATTGCCGGAAGGAGTAGTCTCGGGAGTATTCATGTCAGCGTGTGCATCAAACCAAATGAGGCCTAAAGTCTCCTGTCGTTTTCGACAATGAGCGGCTACACCTGCAATCGAACCAATAGCGATGGAATGATCGCCGCCAAGTACTAAGGGGAGTTCGCCGGCAGCAACTATCTGTTCGACGTCTCTAGCGAGTTCTTCACAAGCACTGCTGATCTGGCGCACGTATTTGAGGTTGTCATGTTGCTCTGGTGGTTTCTGGGGTCGCTCGAGGCGCATGTCACCCAGATCTCGAACTGAATGGCCGAGCTTGGCGACTCTTTCCGTCAGGCCGGCGACTCGCAGTGCCGCTGGGCCCATATCAACGCCTGCCATGCTTGCCCCATATCCAAGCGGCACGCCGAGAATGGTCACTGCCTTCTTCGATTCAGCGGCACTTCCAGATCGCTCAGCAACTTTATCTGCGACTAGCGACATATGAATTCAGCGACGATTCCTTCGCCACTCATCATGCTGCGAAAGAAGCCGGCCGCGGCCTTTCGCAGAGTGTACTGCGTTGTACCTTCCCAAGCCACGAGATGCCCTGTGTCGACTGTCATAGTTGTACTCCTTGAGATTTTGCTTTAATGATTTCCACGGCCTCTTCCGGTGTGTTGGCAAAGTCGAGCGCAGCTACGTCTGAATCACTAACGGCAAGATACTTCTGCCACTGGTCAACAACCGGACGCCAACAGTCACCAAGCAAAACAAGCGGTCGTGGCCCAATAACTCTCGTTTGAATTTTGTTCCAGACCAAGGACAACTCTGTGACAGTACCCATTCCACCCCGTATGGCAATGAAGCCCACCGAGCGAGTGATCAATCGTTGTAGTCGTTCATAAAAATGCGGCGTGGCAACCTTGTCGGTGAGAAAGCGGTTCGGTTCTGACTTGAACTGGTTCATCACAATTCCCAACACGCGACCGCCAGACTCACGGGCGCCGCGACTGGCCGCTTCCATCACGCCAAGATAACCGCCAGTACAAATCGTAAAGCCGGCTACGGCTAGTAGTTCACCCACACGCATGGCTTGCACGTATTCTGGATCGGACTCGCTGCATTTTGAGCCACCAAAAATGGTGACGATGCGTTCCGGTAAATCTGTCATTTCCTGACCTCACCACTCAGCATTAGCGAACCATTTGCTTTGTACTGAACAAGATCGTCCCTTGTCTTGAACGAACCGGTCGAATAATTTTCAGGCACCGGGGCGGGGTCGTAGAGACGTTCGTCTTTTACATCTATGAAACCAGCCTGTTGAAACATATTACGGTAATCTGGAACTCCGAGAAGGTGCACGGGAACTTTCAGGGTTTCAATCCACTGGTGTGAAGGCAGATTCTCGAGATAGAGATCGATAACGGTTACGAATAAGCCGCCGCTTTTCAGGACGCGATGAATCTCACGCAAAGCGGCGATCATGTTTGTGTAGTAGTAAAGCGATTCCATCGAGAACGCGCGCGTAAACTCATCGTCTTTAAAAGGTAGTTCTTCGGCGCTGGCAATGCGAAACTCGACATTGGAGAATAAGGACGACGAGTCTCGAGCAAGCTGAATCATTTCGTCCGAAATATCGATCCCCACAACGCGACCCTCGCTCGCTTGTCCCGCCAGGAGTCGTGAGGCCCAACCAGATCCGCAACCAACATCCAACACTTGCGCATTAGCCGGCACATGCATCCGCGCGAGCGCCTGTTCGCCGACCGGCCGATGACCCTTTTCCATCCCTTCGCCACGTCCGGCGCGGGCCCACTCATTGAATTCCAGACGTAGGTGCTTGTCATTAGTTGTCATTCGTTTATGCTATTCAGAGGGGTGGCGGGGAATTTCGAAAAGGAATAAGTTGCACAATTCGCCCAAAGAATCAACATTAGGGCACGAAACAACAGTTGTTTCATTATGCAACTTCAAGGTCGAATCCGATAAAGCATCCGTGGGAATGGTATCGTCTCACGCACGTGCTCAATGCCGCACATCCACGCAGTGCATCGCTCAATGCCCATGCCGAATCCCGCGTGGGGAATACTGCCGTACCGGCGCAGATCGAGATACCACTGGAATGCCTCCTCGGGTAGATCGTGTAGTGCAATCTGTTCCTGCAAAAACTCCAGGGACGTTGCGCGCTCACCTCCACCAATAACTTCTCCATAGCCTTCCGGAGCGAGCACATCGACTCCGAGAGCAAGTTCTGGCCGCGCCGAATCGCGGGCCATATAGAAAGCTTTAACAGCGGCTGGATAGTGATGGACCATCACAGGTCGATCGAATTGACTCGAGATATAAGTTTCGTCGGGGGCGCCAAAGTCGCCGCCCCATTCAAACTTCGATTCCACCAGGCCTTTCGCGAATCCCTCGTGCAAGAGCTTTACCGCATCGTCATAATGAATCCTCGGGAAGGGGGGCACAATAGCTTCGAGCTTCGGAGTGTCGCGCTCCAGGAGTTTTAGCTCCTCACCCCGATCCTCGAGGACACGCGCGGCAATGTAGGCCAGCATTCTTTCGGCCAACGCGAGCACATCGTCGAGTTGCGCAAAGGCCATTTCCGGCTCGACCATCCAGAATTCAGTCAGGTGCCTTCTGGTTTTGGACTTCTCCGCCCGGAAGGTGGGACCAAAACAATAAACCTTACCAAACGCCGCGGCAGTTGCTTCGTTATACAGCTGACCCGATTGCGTCAGGTACGCCTTTTCGCCTTCGAAATAATCGACTTCGAAAAGAGTAGTGGTTCCTTCGCAAGCGGCAGGTGTGAATATCGGCGCATCGCAGAGGGTAAACCCGTCGTTATCGAGAAAATTCCGGACGGCTTGCACCACGGTGTGTCGCACCTTGAGAACTGCGTGTTGCCGCCGGGATCTAAGCCACAGATGCCGATGGTCCATTAGAAACTCGGTGCCATGTTCCTTCGGCGTAATTGGATAGTCGTGAACTTCCTGCAGGATTTCGGAATCTACTACATCGATCTCGTACCCGCCCGGTGCGCGGCTGTCGGCCCGCACGGTTCCCCTGATTACCAGCGCCGACTCCTGCCCCAATCCTTTCAAAGCGTCCCAAACTTCCGACGTAATGGAACTCTTCAAGACCACGCATTGCACAACGCCCGTGCCGTCTCGTAACTGCGGAAACAGAATCTTGCCGCTCGAACGTAGGTTGTAGAGCCATCCTTTCAGAGTCACTTGCTCGCCTACGTGATCCGAAAGTTTGTCGATATAGGTCTGCTTATCTGCAGTGGTGTCCAATGATTGCGTCGTCATCGAGTGAAAGAGAAACCACGGGTGGATTTCAATTGAGTCGTTCTCGCACCATGCGCCGCAGCGCAGGAAATCTGTCTAACCAATCGGCGGCCTGCAAAACAATTTGCAGCGTCGGCTCGATAAAATCTTTGTAAGCAGCGCCCCGGCCGCAAACTGCGGTCTGATAAGAAAACGTTCCGGTTGCTTTAAGGCCGCGCTGGATTGTCATGAGCCGAAACTCACGGGCGAATTCGTCTGGATCAAGTGCGTCAAAGCCCAATAGCCGTCGTTCTTCGAGAAAAAACAATCTATAGCCCCTCAACTCCGCGAGGGAAGGCAGCGAAGGCCGTCGATCCAGGAGAAAGGAAACCAGATCATAACTCGCAGGACCCATGCGGGCGTCCTGATGATCCACGACTCTCAAGTTGTTTTTGCTGTCGAGCATCAGATTCGCTGCGTGGAAATCACGGTGACAAAGCACGCGCGGCACCGCGGCCAGCTCTACTGAGATATCGTTGAGCTCGGCCTTCAATTCGGCGGCTTCCGGGTGGCGTAGCTCTTCAAGTCTTAAACTTCCAAAGTAGTGCTCGACAAAGAAGTCCAGCTCCCAGGACAGCTTAGCTTCGTCAAAAGCCAGGCGACTGGCAATGGAATGCATCTGATAAGCCTTGTCAGTCGCTTTCTGTATCTTTGCGATCAGGCTAATCGCCTGCTCTTTGTATTCCTCACATTGTTCCTCGGTCTCTGTCTCATAGACATTGAACAACTGTCGATCGCCCAAGTCCTCCTGAACTATGATCCCCGCATCGCCATCGACAGCGTAGATCTGAGGCACCGGTATGCCGCATTCCAAAAACAGATGCGTCACATCCAAATACGGGTGAAACTCCGGATCAAAAGGCTCGGGATAAACAGCGGCAACAGCCTTTCCCTTTTTCCAGCCGATGCGAAAATACTTGCGCGTTGAGGCGTCAGGCGTGAGAGGAAGAATCTCCTGGTTTGTGATTTCCTGTGCCGTGATGAATTTCGCGAGTCGTTCGGACGCGGACGATTCAAATGCGTTGGCGATCACCTGTTTAGCTGAGCTCATTTGCGAAATGTGCGTTGGGGACCTGATTCCTTATAAAGCGGCGGGACCTCTATCTGTCCCGCCGGGTTTATCCTTCGTGATGTGGGCTGATTGTATCACTCGGCTAAGGGCACGACAAAGTTTGTGCCCTGGATATTACCGTTCAGGGCCTTCGCCGGTGGAGCCTTGCCCTCAATCAGCGCCAGCGGTACGACTATCGCATCTTCAATAACATCACCGCTATCGATATGAACATTGTCAGCGAGCACGACCCTCCTCAGCCTGGCTCCAGCTGAGACGACCACGTTATCCCACAGAATTGCGTCGCGCACATCCGCGGCTCCGGAAATCATGCAATTCGCTCCTGCGCTCAGCCGTTCTCCCTTCTCTTTCAGCATTTCCAGGCTGATGTCCAAATAGCGTTGCAGCGTTGAGAGTTCACGCCAGCGGCCGTTGGCCACATGAGCTGCAATACGTTCCCCTTTCGCTATTGCCTGCGGATAGACATCGCTCGTTGTGTGAGAGAAAACGCCACGCGGAATATACGAAAAGATCTCCGGCTCCAGGATTTGAATGCCAGTGAACATGAGAGGAGTAGGTTCGTCTGCCGAGGCCACCGGCATGCCCCCGAAAGAAGTGACCAAAGCGTTCCGGGTTTCCACGACGCTGAAACGTTCGCGAAGAGTGTTGGGAATGAGAACGAGAGTTGCCAACGCCTGAACGCGACGATGTGTTTCAAGCGCCGCGCTCAAATCGATATCAGTCATTATCTTTCCGTTGACGACAACAAAGGTTTCCTGCTCGAGTAGCTCTCTTGCGTTATCGAGTGCTCCACTCGTTCCCAGAATCACCGGCTCATCTACATATTGAAGCGTGACTCCAAAACGACTACCGTCTCCCAGTGCTGCACGAACAGATTCGGGACGGTGATGAAGGTTCACCACAATGTCAGCAAAACCATATCCGGCAAGGTACTCCGCAACGTAACCAACGAGTGGTTTACCGAGGATAGGAATTGCGGGTTTTGTGCGGTCTTCAGTCAGTGGCCAAAGGCGTGTGCCGTAGCCGGCGGAGAGAACCATTGCGCGCATCGCTGGCTATTCTATCGACGACAATCAAAGAGGGGGTAATTGTGTTGGCTGGCCAAGCTAAGAGGCCTTTGATGCATCCCGCATAACCAGGTCGAATGTGCCGGGAGCAACTTTACGAAATCGCGTATTTCGATTAAGCGATACGGCCACACTGATCGTCGGATTTTGACCGGTAAACTTGAACCCACCCTCGAGCAGACGATTATAGAGTTCATTTACGTGCAGTGGTCCGCCTTCTTCCCGCAACAGCAGCGTAACAGCCTGCGGTATTGTACGGTCCATAAAACGATCGCTCAAAGCCTCAAGGTTGTTGCGAACGGTGGGAATCTGCTGTCTCTTTTCAACTGAGATTGGTCCACGTCCGGAACCTTGCGATTGCCGCATTGCAGCTTCGAGTTCCACATCCGACGGCAGACCCATGGACAGATTGCTCGAGGCAAGCACGGATGAGAGCAGACGATAGATTGCGGCTTCCGTCTGGCTGTTTAAGGTATCCATCTCCGCCAACTCAGCACGAACGCTATCGGCCTCCGCCTCCAATTCTCTCAGGCGGGCGCCCAAGTGCATCCTCGCGGATCTCGACTGGCGCAAGCTCTGTTCTAAGCGGGAAAGCAGATTTTCGCTTGGCAACCTATCCATCAGGCAGATTCTAGAAGGGTTTGGCGCTTTGCACAATACTTTTCGGCTTATCGATCGCGATCCAGGACGTAGGAAGGTATAGCCCGCAATGAATCGCAGTATTCCGATTCCGGGAGGTTATCGAGTGCTGCGCGGGCCTTTTCGGCATATTCATCGGCTCGTGATCTCGCTCGCTCGAGGGCTCCCACGCGTTCTACTGCGTCCAGCAGATCCTCGCGGGCGACGGAGTTATAGCTCCCGTCATTGAGCACAATACGAATCATTTCCCGAGCATCATCGTCTGCTTCGGTCAGGTAGATTAGAGGCAGAGTAACTTTGCCACCCAATAAGTCGACGCCGGCGGCTTTTCCCAGAACATCGTCGTTGGAAGTGAAATCGAGCAAGTCGTCGATCAGTTGAAAAGCGGTACCCAGATTCAGGCCATAATCTCGCAACGATTCCTGCTGTCTTTCACTCGCCTTTCCCAGGATTGCCCCAATCTCACAACAGGCGCTGAAAAGATAAGATGTCTTGCGCTGCAACACATCGAGATATTGGCTCTCTGAAACGTCAGTCTGGCCGAGAAGAGTCAATTGCAGCAGTTCACCTTCGGTCATCTTCCGCGTCACACGCGTAAGAATGTCCAGGATGGGCAGCGACCTTTCAGTCAGACTCGTCTCAAAGGCCGACATGTAAAGCCAATCTCCCATCAACACCGCAGTTTCATTTCCATAAAGCGCGTTGACTGTGGGACGATTTCTACGCTTGTCAGAGCTGTCAATGACGTCATCATGAACGAGGGTGGCGGTATGGAGAAACTCCATCACGGTAGCCATGCGAATGGAGTTATAGCGCGAGCCGTCTCCGCCGACTGCATAGTTCGAAAGAACGGTCAGCGCGGGCCGAACACGTTTGCCACCGGAAGCACGGAGATAATCGTTTATGTACGCAACAACCTGAACGTTTGATTGCGCCTGGCGTTCAAACTCCGCCTCCACTTGCTCGAGTTCAGTCGAGATAAGACTGAAGATTCGTCGCGCGGAAATCTTTGCTTCTTCTAACGTGATTGTATGACCTGACAAAGGCATTCCTGTTAAAGACTGGTTCGGTTGCTCTTCAGTTAGAACGGTAGTTTGTAAACTGCATATGTATGGCGAAGTCCTTGTTCTTTAGCAAAGCAATTACTTCCTGAAGCGTATCGCGATCGCGGCCGGAGACGCGAATTACATCGCCTTGGATCGAAGCCTGTACCTTGACCTTGGTATCTTTGATAAACTTAACGACTTCTTTTGCTTTCTCCTGAGGAATACCCTGCTGGATCTGGACCCGTTGCCTCACTGTGCCGCCGGCTGCAGGTTCGATGTTGCCATAGCTCAGAGCTTTCAAGGGAACTGCCCGGCGCACGAGCTTTTGTTGGAGGATATCGTTCATGTTTCGCAACTTAGTCTCATCCTCGGCAGTCAGCAACAGTTCGGTCTTCTCAAGGACAACATTGGCCGAGCTGCCCTTGAAATCGAATCGCTGGCGCACTTCCTTGATGGTTTGATTGAGAGCGTTTGCTACCTCGGCGGTGTCGACCTGGGAAACAATATCAAACGAGTTTTGCTGGGCCATTTGCTACGTTCTTTATATGACTTGCTACTGTTTGCAAAGGAGCATAACATCAAAGCCCCAGCATGTGAAAGTTATCTCTTAGTGGGGTCCTGCCCTAATTTATGTAGGGGCGTCCCTCCGTGGGCGCCCCGAGTTGCGAGGAAAAAGGCGCCCACGGAGGGACGCCCCTACCTAAATCTGGACTGGCGAAGCAAGTTTGAGAAACCGATTAGCATCCATTGCCAAGCTTGAATAGAGAAACAAAGTTGGCAGCTGTAATCCGGGCAATCTCTTCCGCTTCACATCCATGAATACCAGAAAGGCATCTCGCTACCTCGACAACATATGCGGGCTCATTACGCTTCCCGCGATACGGTATGGGGGCAAGAAACGGGCAATCAGTCTCGATCAGCAATCTATCCAGGGGAACTTCCCTTGCTACCTCCCGGAGTTCGTCAGCCTTCTTGAAAGTGATGATCCCTGAAAAGGAGATCAGAAAACCCAAATTAACAGCCTGTTTAGCCAAATTAAGCGTGCCACTGAAGCAATGTAGAACACCCGCGAGCGGAGATTCCTCGCATTCAGTTCGAAGAATATCGATTGTTTCCCGTTCAGCCTCGCGAGTATGAATGATGACAGGAAGGTTGCACTGACGCGCCGCCTTCAATTGACGCCGGAAGACGGCAACTTGAGTTTCGCGAGGCGAATTGTCGTAGTGAAAGTCCAAACCTATTTCACCCCATGCAACAATGCGGCGGCTGCTTTTCAGGAGCGTTCTGATTCTTTCTTCAGCTTTATCGTCGTAAAGGCGAGCATCATGAGGGTGTGTGCCAATTGCCGTGTAGACACAATCGTGTTTTTCGCCCAGATCAACGGCCCGCTCCAGTGCGCCGCTGTACGGATCGCCAGTGCCCACATTGAGAATTACTGAAACACCCGCGGCCTGCGCACGTTGAATTACTTCCGCGCGATCCGCGTCAAACTCCGGACCATCAATGTGAGCGTGTGAATCGATGAACATGCTTTATGTTCGATATGCTTTTCTAATGTCCGATATGCTTTTAGCTTGTCGTTTTCTGGCGATGAAGTCTTCTTTGATTAGTCAGCGACAAGCTAAAAAAGCATATCGGACATGAAGAGCATATCGGACGTAAGGACTTATTTCAGCCGTGCGCCGTTGGGGACATCCTCGGCAAAAGTAGCGATCACGGGCCGGCCTTCTTCGCCGATTGAAGCTGCAACAACCATTCCCTGCGATTCAAAACCGCGAAGTTTGCGCGGCTTCAGGTTTGCTACTACGACAACTTTGCGACCAACGAGTTTTTCCGGTTCATAGTATTGAGCAATACCTGCCAGAACCTGTCGGGGCTGCTCTTCTCCTATGTCAATCTTCATCAAAAGAAGTTTGTCGGCCTTAGGTACACGCTCCGCCGACAGCACCTCTCCGACACGCAGATCAACTTTTGCAAAATCCCCAATCTCAATAAAGCTGGTGATGCCCTCGGCGCCAGCGACCGCATCAGCTTCTAAGGCATGTTTCATAGGCGGCGCCGGTTTGGTGTCTGCTTGAGTCGCAGCGCGGGTAACTGCGTCTGCTTCGGTGGCGTGAATAGCGGTCGGTTCCGTGCCCTGGTTGATCTCCGCCATGGTCTTTGCTTTGTCGATACGCGGGAAGATCGGCTTGATCTCGTCGATAGGTTGTCCTTCTTTGAGAGCGCCCCACTTCAGCTGGGCCGGATCAGTCGTTACGGAAGAGTCGCTCAATCCGAGCTGGCTCGAAATGTCCCTGCTAGCGCCAGGCATCACGGGATATAACAAGACACAGAGCCAGCGTAATGATTCGGCAGCACGATAAAGAACAGCGTTCAAGGTTTGCTTCTGGTTTTCGTCCTTCGCCAGGTCCCACGGTTTCGCGTCGGTAATCATCTTGTCGACACGCGCAACAACTGACCACGCTACTTCCAGTGCCCGACTGAAAGCGAAGCTTTCGAAATGCTGCAAAAACTGATCGCGAGCGTGTTCAATAAATCCCGCGATTGTGGTTTCGTCTGTATCGACCCCCGTCCGCTTTGCCAGCAGGAGCTTTTCTTCAGGGATATGGCCTGACGGAATCCGGCCCTCACAGTAACGCGAAATCATGGTAAGCGTTCTACTGGACAAGTTTCCCAGGCCGCTGGCCAGATCGCTATTCGCACGGTCGATTAGCGCTTCGTATCCGAAGCGTCCATCCTGGCCGAAGACCATTTCGCGAAGAGAGAAATAACGGATAGCATCGACCGGAAAATGACGACTTAGCACGTCTAACTCAACAATGTTGCCGATCGTCTTCGACATCTTTCGCCCGCTTGGATCCACCCACATTCCGTGCGCCACGATTGCGCGTGGCAGTTCAACGCCGGCCGCCAGCAGAAACGCAGGCCAGTAAACGGCATGGAAACGTAAAATATCCTTGCCAACCAAATGAAGTGCGGGCCAATACTTTTCAAAACCAAAGGCGCGCTCGCGCTCTTCGTTTCCAAAACCGATTGCCGTAATGTAGTTCGTCAGTGCTTCGAACCAAACATACATTGTGTGGTCAGGATCGTCCGGGACGGGCACCCCCCAGCTAACAGAGGTCCTTGGCCTGCTTACCGACAGATCCTGAAGACCGCCGCGCACGAAGCTTATTACTTCATTGTTCCTCGACTCGGGTCTGACGAAGTCTGGCCTGTTTTCATAAAGCGACAACAGCGCCTGATCATAGTCCGACAAACGAAAGAAATAGCTGTCTTCCGAGATCCGATCCAGAGCCGTATCATGAATCAGGCAAGTTGGCGCAGCACCTTCCGTCTTCGGCTTACGATATTCATCCTCAGTCTTGTAAGCCGCACACGCAGCGCAAAACCAACCTTCATAGTGGCCTTTGTATATTGCTGAGTTGCCTTTTGGTGTTTTTGCCTTTGCCACTCGCCGCCAAAACTCGCTGACCCCCTCATAGTGAAAAGGCTCAGTCGTGCGCATGAAGATGTCGTAGCCACCGTGCTCGCCATCGAGACCAAATTCGGCAGTCATTTTCTTGTAGTAATTGACAACGTAGTCCGCCTGTTCTTTTGGCGTGCGGCCGGCCTTCTGCGCCGCGCGCTCGATATTGATGCCGTGTTCGTCCGTGCCGGTTAGAAACAGCGTGTCAATTCCTTGCTGTCTTTTGGAACGTGCGATAGTGTCCGCCACGATCATCGTGTAAAGATGACCGAGATGCGGCAGGCTGTTAGCGTAATAGATAGGTGTTGTGACGTAGAAGGTTTTCATCTGGTAAATGGTGAATGGTGAATCGTTATAGTCAGTGATTGAGAACTATGCTCTCACGACCAACTCGCTATTGAGCCCATGTTAACCTCTGGAATGAGCTTCATACACTTAACGCAGCCACTGACTACAGAACCGCGGAGCGGTAGCGACCGGGTCAAACGTGCCCAAGACTCATGATACGGCAGCAACTCGTTACGTGTCAGATGACCCATTCAACGATGCCGCGCACAAGGTTTGTGGATAATGTTCCTTGAGTGCCACTCGAG